>Ga0184628_10000262_pt1 | contig 31111 bp, 26 predicted proteins | sample PLM4_5_b1_FD_133149 | JGI IMG/M metagenome (GOLD analysis project Ga0184628, IMG submission 133149) | Groundwater sediment microbial communities from an aquifer in East River, Colorado, USA - PLM4_5_b1 | ecosystem: Environmental > Terrestrial > Soil > Riparian zone | place: USA: East River...
GGCGTTCCCATCACATCTTCGAACGCGTAGCTGAACGCACGATCAATGTGGGCAATCACGGCGAGTGCCCCGCGGCTCAGGAGCGCTTGGGGCAATCTGGCAATGAGCGGCTCGGGCGCCAGCGGAAGCCGTGAGCCGTCTGGCGCGTAGTAGTACGAATCGGTGTCCGGACAGCCGCCGCCAAAACAGGCGAACAGAAACATGACGAGGCCGTGCACGCTCGCGTCAGCAGGTACATCCTCACCCGCGAAATAGTGACCGGCTTCGAGCGGTTCGCCGCGCGTCCACTCCTGAGTGACGAGCGCGCCCTGCCGCGCCTTCTGAACATCCGGTGTCTTCAATGACCACTCGGCGCCATGCGATCCGGTAAACAGAATCGCCGGCCGGCCGCCTTCGCCGCGCACGATGCTCGTCAGGCGTGATTTCGTCGCTTCGTTCTCGCCGACGAACATCGAGACCTCGAAGCCCTGATGTTTCCCGAGCGGTTCGTCGCCGGGGCTTGTTTCCCCTTTGAACTCCGGGATCACCGATCCCGCGAGCAGCGGGGTCGCGAGGTCGAGCGGGTTTCTGGGCATCCACACTGCGGCGCGGCGCTGCTGCGGTGGAGCGAGACCCTTTTCGTACTCGACAAGCTTTGTCGCGTACGCAGCAAAGTCGCTGACCGCATCGAAGTGAAGCCTGCCCACCGCCCACTGCAGGTCGAGTTGCGCCTGAAACTCGAACGAGATGCGGGCTGGTGAACCGACGATGAGCAGATAGAAGGGGACACCTTTACGCGGGCTGACCGGCGCGCTGAGCGACACGCCTCGACGCGTCGCCCAGCTTGCCACGGTTTGCCCCGGTGCGACGCCGGTCGATCCCTCGAACACTTTGAAGAAGCGGTCGTCTTTGACCTGAGCCCGGCGCCAGTCCAATAACGGCTGGAGCGCCTCCTTGATCGATGGATCGGCGTCCGAGGCAAACACCACGCACCAGCCTGCCTGCGCCAGATCCATCGGATCGTCGATGGCGCCCTCGAGCGCGAGGGCTCTGGAACGCCGTGTGCGCGCGAGCACCGATTGCGAGTCCTGAGGTATCTCGCCGAGGTCGTCTTCATTCAGCGGCGGATGTGTCTCGCCAGTTTCGGCGATGACACCCATGGGCACCGGTAGCCGCGCCGGCGCGACGGCCGTCTCGTTGCTCATGCGCGCTGTCCGCGCGCCGCGATCACCGCCTGCCACAGGACATGCGCGACCTGAGGACCGTCAATTCCGCTGTGATCGGGGATGAACCGGGAGCTCTCGAGGTTGTAGATTCTCCCGGGCTTGAAGGCGTATACGCCGTTCTCGTCCTGCATCGTCTGCTTCTCGGCGAGCGGCGTGCCTTGAATGCCCCAGGTACCGAGACCACCGAACCGTGGCAATTCTGTACCGAAATCGAACTCGTTGACGAGCCCGACTGCCGCCGGGTACGCGGCGCCCACAGCACTGTCATGTGAAGACTGCGTCGTGACGATCGGGCCGCTCACAGCACCGTTCAGGACGCGGCGAAAATATCCAGGCTTATCCGTACCCGGTATCGTTTCGGCGTAAGCCCAGAGCGACATTGCGCCCTGCACGAGGACGGCGGAGCTGACCGGGCGTGGCAGCGGAGTCGATCCGCCCGGTCCGCCAAGAATCGACGAGACCACAACGCATCCGAAGCTGTGGCCCATCAGGTGGACCTGCGCACTTGACGTGCGCTCGAGATCTGCCACGCACTGATGCATACCTTGCTCGCCGATCGTGCGAGCGCGATGCTTCATCAACCAGAACGACGCCTGGCGAAGGCCGGCGAGGATGCCGTTCCTGACGTTACCCTGGAGACCGAACGACTCACCAGCGCTGGCGATTCGCTCGGCGCGAACGGCGGCCTGTGGATCCAATGCCGCGCCTTCTTCGTCAGGCGCGCCGTCGGGTCCGGATCCCGCCGAGAACCCAATCGCCTTGGCGAGCTCTCCGTAGGCGCTGACCACAGAGTCGGGCAATACGCGTGCGGCGGGATCGCGCTCGAATGCCGCGAAGATGAGCTCCAGCGGCTGCCGTACGGCGTCGCCACCACCGAAGTGGGCAACGGCCGCGCGCAGCAGCGGCTCCAGAGTCGCGCCCGCCGCCGTGCCGAACGCCGCCGCGCCGGCGCCAATTGCTTCTTCACCCCAGGGCTGACTTGGCCAGTGGAGACCGATGAAGAGCGGTCGGAATGCGGTTCCCATGGCCCCACGATCGGCGGTGACCTTCCACAGCGCGCCAATCCACCGGTTGTACTGATCGATCGCAGACGGTACGTCGCCCTTCCAGCCGTGGCTGAAGAGAAAGATGTCCGTCGGTTGTGTCTGACGGACCTGCTCCTGCACCCTGCGGCTGAATACACCGCCCTCTGGATCGTCAGTACGTTCGCGACCGTTGTCGTCGAAACTGATCAACGCATAGCTGATATCAAGGCCGGGAATTTTCTGGATTGGCATCGCCTACCCCTTTCGTCGATGGGAATGCGGTCGTACGGGGTCAGATTCGCACCCGACACCCGACGCCGAGCAGGATCGGCGGGGGCGTGTCACCGGCCCCAGGTCCGCCGGCGCCGAAAGCCAGTCCACCGCTTGGTGCGGCTCCCTGCAACGACCACCGCGTCCCATCGAAGTCGATCTCGTCGACGATGAAACCGAAGGTCACCGGGGCCGGGCCCGCGTACGTGATGGCGCTCGTGCTCGCGCCTGACGGTTTCACCTTGACGCTCGCGCCGACGAGCTGCTGAATCGCCGGAACGTCGAGGGCAATCTCCTTGCCGTGTTCGTCGCTGGCCGAGACGGTGATGGCGTCCGACTTGAGCACTTCGACGATCAGGAAGGCCTGCGTGTCTTCGCCAGTGAAGTAGTGCTGAACGACCGGGTTGCTCGTGTTGAGAGTTCCGCTCGCCAGATAGTTACCCGCGTCGAGCGGCGCCACCGCCGTCGACGTGACGTTCGTGTACGAGAATTGAACCTTGCGGGCGTTGCGGTATGCGACATCAAGCGACGGCATCGTTGCGCCGAACGCCGCCAGCGCGTTCTTCAGGATCGACAGCCCGAAGGAGAGGTCAAGCTGATCGGTCTTCTGGCCATTCACCACTCCCGCATTGCGGGGTGGCGTCGGTACCGGCGGTGGCGTCGTACTTTTCCAGACCGACGAGAGCTGGCCGAGCCACTGCGTCGTGTCGTCACGGCCAATGACGTCCATCGGTTCGATACCAGCACGGGGCAGTTTGACCACGTTGTATCCAAACCTGTTCAGAAACGTGATGCTGGGGTCCTTTTTCTTGGGCATGCGACCTTTTGTACAAGCATTCGACGCAAACGCGTCGGCTCGCGAACAAACCTCATGACGTCGCCGGGGGAAGTGCTGGGGACGACGCGCGCGGGTCAGCCGCGCGCAGTTCGACGGTCTCGTGTGAACGACGCAATCATCGACCGCACGGTGGGAATCGCACAAGTGAATTCGAGTCGGTCGTCTTTGCCTGTAGGTGGATCTGCGCCAAGAAGTTGTGCAATTTCGTACCCAATGGATGAGGCGGGCCGTGTCGGCGACGGGTCTCAACGCACGTATCATGTTCGCGCCTGCTGCATCAACGGTGATTGACACAATGGAGGAAGCCGGAAACATTCCGCTTCGAATGAAATGAGCGCGCCAAAACCGCCCACGCCGACGCGATCACGGGCCACGCACCAGTCGCCGCCGCCGTTTACCCCGCCGCCACCGGCATTCAGGAGCTTGCGGGCGTACAGTGTCGATCCGGCGCTGGCGACGCAACTGAATACAGCGCTCGTGAGCCAGATGACGTTGAAGGTTCCGTGGGAAACGATTGAACCGGGTCCCGTCGGTGAATACCTCGAGGTGATCGATGCGGATCCCGGGAGCGCCTGCTTTTACGAACCGGTCAATCTCGATGCCCCGACACTCCTGGCCCAGGACGGCCTTGCCCCGAGCGAGGGCACGCCGCAGTTTCATCAGCAGATGGTGTACGCGGTTGCGAGTTTGACCATCCGCAATTTCGAGCGGGCCCTTGGCCGCCGTACGCTGTGGCGCCCAGGTCCTTCAGCCGATCCGTCACAACCCAAGAACGACGCGCGGTTCGTACGCCGCCTCCGGGTGTACCCGCACGCGCTTCGCGAGCAGAATGCGTATTATTCGCCCGACAAGATCGCGCTTCTGTTCGGCTACTTCAACGCCGATTCCGATGATCCTGCCGATCACATGCCCGGGAGCATGGTCTTCACGTGCCTCTCGCACGACGTCGTTGCTCACGAGACCACGCACGCGCTGCTTGACGGGATGCACCGCAGGTTCCTGCGCGCGACGAATCGGGACGTCCGCGCGTTCCACGAGGCCTTCGCGGATATCGTCGCGTTATTCCAGCACTTCACGTTTCCCGAGATCCTTCGTGCGCAAATTGCGTCAACGCGCGGGGCCCTGCGGACGCACGAGAATCTGCTCGGGCAGCTTGCCGGGCAGTTCGGACGATCGACCGGGCTGCGGGGAGCGTTGCGCGATGCCATCGGCCGCATGAACGAAGCCGGTCAGTGGGTGCCTCACGTTCCCAATCCACAAGAGTACGAGGAGAAAACCGAGGCGCATGCGCGCGGAGCGATCCTCGTCGGCGCCGTGTTCGACGCGTTTCTCTCGATCTATGAACGACGTACTGCCGACCTCCTGCGCCTGGCGACGGACGGCACGGGCGTTCTCAGACCCGGCGCGATTCATCCGGACCTGGTCGGTCGGCTTGCCTCGGACGCCGCAAAGGCGGCGCAGCATGTGCTCACGATGTGTATCCGCGCCCTCGACTATTGTCCACCTGTCGATATCACGTTCGGTGAGTTCCTCCGCGCCATCATCACGGCCGATTTCGATGCGGTTCCGGATGACGATCTCAGCTACCGCGTTGCCTTTATCGAGGCGTTTCGAAAGCGCGGCATTTACCCACGTGACGTGCGAGCACTGAGCGTTGAGAGTCTTCTGTGGCGCAGTCCTCAGACCGACCAGCTGCAGCCGTCCAGGACGCTCGGGGAAGGTCTTCAGCAGCTGCAAGGGTATGCGCGACAGTACCTTTTCGGGCAGTCCCCGACAGGTGAGCCCGAGACCCGCGAAAACGTCTTCGAGCTGCAGCGAGCGCTGCGCCGGCAGCTGCACGAGTGGCTCACCAATCATTTTGCACATGATGCGGACGGCCTCCAGGACGCGGCGTTCCTCGGCGTCGACGTCGCGCGTCCGTTCGAGGTTCACGTGGCACGGTTCGCCCTTCGCGCCGGCCCTGACGGTGACGTCGACCCGCAGCTTCTCGTCGGGCTGCTCCAGGAGGTCGACGTTCCCGTTGATTCCAGTGACGCGAGCGGTCCACAGATGTCGTTCGAGGGTGGCTGTGCAATCGTCGCCGACCTTCGTCGATTGAAAATCCGGTACTGCATTCGAAAGAGCGTGACGAGCGCAACGCGACTCCAGCGTCAACAGGAGGCCGCTACCGCGCAGATGGAGTCGCCACGCGCGACCTACCTTGGTTCGGCATCATTTCTGGACCCGGCCGAACCGTTCGCGGCTCTGCATCGCGGGCTCGCCTGACATGGCAGTAACGCCTCGGAAAACAGGCAGCAAGATCTCCAAGCCATCCAAGCCGCCCAAGCCGTCCGCGGGTCCAGCGATGCAGGTTCGCGTGCGCATGTACCGGCAGGGACTAGGTGACTGTTTTCTGGTGACCTTCGATGTCGGTCATCAGGAAAAGCACATGCTGATCGACTGCGGGACGCTCGGCGCCACGACCACGGGGATCAAACTGGCGGATGTCGTCGCGGACATTCGGACTACGACCAAAGATCATCTGCATGTTCTTGTTGCGACGCACGAGCACTGGGATCACGTTGCCGCCTTCGGTTCGCTGGAAGATGAGTTCAAGAAGATAAAGGTCGATCACGTCTGGCTTGCGTGGACGGAGAACCCAAAGGACGCACTTGCACAGAAGATCGCGAAGCAGAAGAAGGATCTGGCGGCGACGCTCGTAGCCGCAGCGAAAGCCCTGGCAGGCTCGCAGAGCCCCGAATCGGCTGCGATGGGGCTCGCGGTGCGAGACGTCCTCGGTTTCTTTGGTGAGGAGGATGTCCTCGGAGCCGGTGCCTTCGGGGAAAAACTCAATGAGGCGATGCAGTTTGTCCGGACAGGACTCGGGGCTGCGCCTCGCTACTACAATCCGGGCGACGGTCCGATCGAAGAGGCCTGGTTGCCGGGGTTCCGCATCTACGTCCTCGGGCCTCCCAAGAGCGAAGCGGCGCTGAACGACCTCGGTGAGAAGGGAAGCTCCGAGTTGTATGGCATCGTGGCCGGACTGGGTGCCGGAGCGCGTCTGCACCTCTCAGGCGAGAATCTCGGGCCATATGTAGCCAACCTCGGGACGACGGAGGAGCGCGCGGATCTCGATTCCACCTTGCCGTTTGATTCCCGCTTCCGGCATGAACGTGACAGTCAGCTGATTCAGGACCTCTTGAAGGACACGTACTTTGCGAAGTCCGAGGCGTGGCGCAGCGTAGACGAGGACTGGCTGCACGTGGCGACCGACCTCGCGCTGCAGCTCGATAGCGCAACGAACAACACCAGCCTGGCTCTCGCGATCGAGCGGGTGTCGGACGGCAAGGTCCTGCTTTTTCCAGCCGATGCGCAACAAGGCAGCTGGTTGTCCTGGCATGCACCAGCCATGAAATGGACGGTGAAAGGTGCCAACGGGGGCAGTCATGCCGTCACTGCCAGCGACCTGCTGGGGCGCACGGTGTTCTACAAGGTTGGTCATCACTCCAGCCACAACGCGACGGCCAAGAGCAAAGGCCTTGAACAGATGCAACAGCGCGATGAACTGACGGCGTTCATTCCGGTGGATCGCGCCGTGGCGTTGGGGCGCAACCCACCTGGGTCCTGGAAAATGCCGGCGAGAACGCTCTATCGGCGACTTCTCGAGCAGTGTCGCGGTCGCGTCGTCCGCTCCGATATTGGCTGGGCGACGGACTCGAAGCTGGCGGCGAACAAGACGGTTGAGAAGGAGTTCGATGGGCTCGCCACGACCGCCGAGTGGACGTCATGGAAGCAGTCGCAGCAGGCCGCCAGCCATATCAGCATCTCCAAGCTGTATGTGGAGTTTCTCCTGAAGTAGGTCGAGCGCTGCCGAAGGGCCAACGCTATCGCTTCGCCGATACCATCCGCCGCCGGACGACGCCGAGGAGTCCGACACCCACCAGCATCCACGTTGCAGGCTCGGGAACCGCGGCGGCGGAGACGTCCAGGCTGCCAGCGTTGTTGACCCAGTCGTAACCATCCATCGTGCCGAGGAAAAGGCGCGTCGCGCCAACCGGCACAATGAAGCCCTGAAGCGTCAGTCCGTCGTTGCGCAGCCCGTCGCCAATGAAGAATGGCTGCTTGAGGAGCGGGCTGAGCGAGGCGAAGTCCCGTGACGCCAACGTGCCGAAGTCGAGCACGACGCCCGGCTCGGCGCTCAGGTTAGGCTGCGCGGGTCCGAGGAACACGCCGAGGAGCGCATCGATCGGCGCGATGATGTCGCCGATGCCGTTCTCTCCACCCTCAGCGTGCGACCAGGGCTGGGCTTCGACCAGGTCGCCTTCCGCCTCTGCGAAGCCGCAAAGGCCAAAGTCGCAATGATCGGTGGAGCCCGTCGCCGAGAAGTGCAGGATGTCGCCAGGCATCAGCGCGAGCAGCACTTCGACGGGAGACTGTCCGGGTGCGGCATCGCCGTAGCGCGACGTTGATCCATCGGGCATACCAGCGAGCCACGGATTGGACGTCCCGGGGACGATCGTTGAAGCGCTTGCACTCGTTGAGAGCGCGAATGCGAGAGTTACGGCGGCAAGTGTTCGAACAAACATTCAGCCTCCTCGGAATCGGGCGGTAACTCGAGCTGAGCAATACGGGTGCCGTGCCGTTTGCCCTTCACATTGCTGCACTGCGTTCGGTTCTTTTGACTGGTAAAGACGTTTGGCGCTGTGACCGACAGATGAAACGACCAGCCGAGGTCCCGGAAACAAAGAGGTGTTGCCGCGCCCTAAGGTCGCGTCCGGTGCAGACTTGAACAGCACTCAAGCCCGCCACGGGGACGCGCTTACAGAAGGTTTCGACCGACCGAATGCGTCACCAGCCAGCAGACGTAGCCGTCGCGAGATGCAAGTGCGCGCAATGCGGGCTCGTGAATTTTGCTGTCAACGAGACGTGCCGTCGATGTGGGGCCGCGCTGTCGGCGGCTGACGATGTCGAGCCACAGACCGCTGTGGAGCCGGTCGAGAGGCACGGTGTCCGCCGACGAGTGCTGTGGTTGATCGTGACGCTCTATCCGGCGTTCTTCGAGGTCGCCGTTGACGATACGGAGAGGGCGGCGATCCTGCTCCACGAATCACAACATCTTCTCGGTTTCGGTGAAGAAGCCGCGCTCGAGCGCGTATGGCGTGAGAAGCAGCGACTCGGTTGGACGGCGGACAACTACGTCAAGACCAGGGTATGGAGGAATGTGAGGGAGTGGACCGGATCGAGCGTCCCGGCGTTATTTCAGTGCGGCGCGGATGGTCATTCGGACTGCATGCAATAGTGGCCAGGGCGACCGACGGGCCACGCGCAGTGGAGGCCATCGGCAACACGTCGAAGAGCCATGAACTCTGAGTGATAGTCCGAGCCGGCTGTAGGTTTCTCGCTTCACACACGTTTGTGAAAGGAGGGGATACGAACACGTGAGGCTAGGTTAGGATCGGCCGCAATCAGGTCAGCATGGCAAAGCGCATCGTCGTGTGCTCCGACGGCACAGGCAACACCTCGATCAAGGGACGCGGCACGAACGTGTTCAAGCTCTTCGAGGCCGTTGATCTGAACGGCCACCGCTTTGACGCGGTTCTGACCCCGCAGATCGCTCTCTACGACGACGGCGTTGGAACCGAGGATTTCAAGCCCCTCAAGATATTTGCTGGCCTGACCGGGTTTGGTCTCAGCCGCAACGTGAGACGGCTCTACAAGGAGCTCGCCCGCGTGTACGACCCTGGCGATGAGATCTATATGTTCGGGTTCAGCCGCGGTGCATTCACCGTGCGCACGCTCGTCGGGTTCATTGCCGCCTGCGGCGTCATCAATCCTCAGAAACTTGACCGTCGAACGTCAGACGGACTTGAAGACACGGTCAGGAAGGCCTACAAGGCCTACCGGAAGTGCTATCGGACCAAGCTTGCGAAGCTTGTCTTGGGAGCGCCGAAGACAGTAGCCGAAGGGGCCGGCGAAGCTTTCAAGCGGCAGCATTCTCACGACGAAGAGGTGAGGGTTCGATTCCTCGGAGTGTGGGACACGGTGGACGCGGTCGGCCTTCCATTCCATCTGAGTGATCTCGTGAACACCGTCGTCCATCGCTTCAAGTTTCCGGACCGGAAATTGAGCACGATCGTTGACCGGGCTTGCCACGCGCTCGCGATCGACGACGACCGGCAGTCGTTTGGGCCTCTGCTGTGGGACGAAAAGGAAGAGAAGAAAGGTCGAGTAGAGCAGGTGTGGTTTGCGGGCGCGCACTCAAATGTCGGGGGTGGCTATCCGAAGCAGGGATTGTCGCTGGTGGCGCTTGATTGGATGCTCGCGGAAGCCGGGCGCCGAGACCGGAACACGAAAGGCCTTCGTTTGAACGCGGATGAACGACGGTCATACGCGGAGCATGCGAACACCGACGACAAGCTTTACGAGCCAAGGGCCGGCCTGGGAATCTTTTATCGGTGGAAAATCAGAGACATCGAGAAGATGTGTGGCAAGTACGGGGTGAGGCCGAAGCTCCACATAAGCGTTCTCGAGCGCGTCGCACACGGGACGGCAGACTATTCTCCGGGCAACCTCCCAAGGGGGGCGCAGGTCGTGATCACGGACCCTGACCGGCCAGAGCATGCGGCACTCGCCTTACAGCGCGCAGCGAACGTCCAGAAGGTACTCAGCGAGACGGAAGATCGGTTGCTCAGCCGCATGAAGAAGGAGCTCGTGGTTGGCATGCTGTCGTACTACATCTATCTGGCTTCGTGCATCGCAGTCTTGGTGGTGGCATCGGGATGGAATGGGGGCCGCAGCGCCAGCGAAATCTGGTCGGCGATTGTGGCTGTCGGTGGTCTCATAGGAGGAGTGTTGACCAGCCCGATCGACACGGCGATTGCCACAGGCAAGCACCTTACCGAGTATCCGCGGCGGCTCATGTGGCTTGTTGCCGGATTCCTGATTGCCTACTTCATGCAGTTGTACGCCGACAGACGCATGAGCGGGGTATTTTCAGAGTACTGGTACAAGCAACAGCCCAAGCTGCGCGAGGCACTCAAACAGGCAAGGAAAAAAATCATCAGCCAATCTTGATCACGATCGGTTGCGCTCCATGCCAGAGCGTCAAGCGACCGAGCCGCTGCTGGCCGCACGGTAGACGGGCAAGCCCTCCACCCGAACCTCCTGCACGCTTTCCTCGCCGGCAAGTGTGAAGATCGCGGCAAGCGCCTGCTCCGGGCTTTCCACGCGCTCGAGCACGCCCGCAAGGGGGCTGCCGGCTGGCGGACGCAGGTAGACGAAGTCCGCCCGCTTTCCGGCGCGAAAGTCCCCAATCTCGTCGCCAAGCCCTACCGCCTCGGCGCCGGCCAGCGTTGCCAGGTAACACAATCGTGCCGGATCGAGCGACACGCCGTCTGGCGCCACTCGCTGTATGAGATACGCCTGGAGTCCCTCCTTCAGCATCCCGAATCCGGTGCCCCCGCCCACGTCGGTGCCGAGCGAGCACGCGACCCCGGCATCGAGGTGTCGCCGGAGTGGAAAGATCCCGCTGCCGAGCGCCGCGTTGCTGCTTGGACAATGTGCAATGGACGTGCGCGTCGCAGCGAGCCGCTCGAGCTCCGCGTCGGATGCCTGGACGTTGTGGGCCATCACCGCCCGCGAACCGGTCAGCGTGTACCTCTCGTACACGGCCAGATAGTCCTGCGCCCAGGGAAAAAGGCGCGCGACTTCCGCGACCTCGCTCGTGTTCTCGTTGAGGTGTGTCTGAACGCGAAGGCCGTCGTGTTCGGCGAGAAGTGTTTGACAGACCTCAAGCATCGCTTCGGATGTGGAGAGGGCGAAGCGCGGTGTCACCGCGTACAGAAGGCGGCCACGACCGTGAAAGCGACGAATCAGCGCCGTGCTGTCCCGGTACGCGTCCGGAGGGGATTGATGCAGTTCCGGTCGCAAGCGCCGGTCCGAGACGACCAGCCCGCTGATCAGCCGGAGGCCGGCCACAGTTGCGGCATCGAAGAGCGCGGCCGTGGCGGACGCGAAATGCGCGCCGAAAACCAGGGCTGTCGTGGTTCCGTGACTGGCCAGCGCACGGAGAAACGCGTGGGCCGTGTCGGTCGCGTACGCGGCATCCGCCATCCGTGCTTCTTCGGGCAGGGCGACATGCTCGAGCCAGTCGAGCAGCGACCGTCCCAGGTCTCCGATGATACGCAGTTGCGGGAAATGCACGTGCGTGTCGACGAAGCCCGGTAACAGGAAGCCGGCGCGCCAGTCGACCGTCTGCGCCTCGGGACAGGAGGCCCTCACCGCGTGGTAGTCGCCGCTCGCGGCTATGCGTCCATCACGGATCAACAGTCCGCCGTCCTCATGGCAGACCAGGGCTCGCTCGTCGCGGAACGGATTGGTGGGCGTATGAAACAGGGGAGCTCTGAGGAGCTCGACGCCCGTCATCGGAAGGCCGCGCGCTCGGCGCGCGCGTGCCGGACCGCAAAGAACACGCGCTCGGGAGTCGTTGGACTCGCGAACGTGACGGCTGCCGCGCCGTCGCCGAACGCCGCCACCGCCTCGCGGATCGCTTCCCGCACCGAGATGGCCAGCATCAGCGGCGGCTCTCCGACGGCCTTGCTGCCAAAGACCACGCCCGGTTGCGTGGCCCGTTCGAGGAAGCTGACTTCGAAGGTCTCTGGCACCTCGGACCACGACGGCAGCTTGTAGGTCGATGCACCGCCGGTCGAGACGCGTCCCTGCGCGTCCCAGATCAACTCCTCAATCGTCAACCAGCCGACGCCTTGGATAAAACCACCTTCGATCTGACCGCGATCGACGATCGGCGAGATGGAGTCGCCCACGTCTTGCAGGATGTCAGTGCGCAGCAGACGGAAATCGCCGGTGAAGCCGTCGACCTCGACCTCGGATACTGCGGCGCCATAGACGAAGTAGTGGAACGGCCGTCCCCGGCCCGTGCTCGGATCGAAGTGGATGTTCGGCGTCCGATAGAACCCTTGCGCGAACAACGGGACGCGTTGCCGGTACGCGGCCTCGCACACGGCTGCGAAGGGCATCGCCTTGCCGCCGGCGGCGACCGCGTCCCGATCGAACCGAACGGCCGATGCGTCACACTGGAGGAGACCCGCCGCCACCGCAACGAGCCTGGCCTTGAGCTGCGCGCAGGCGTCGGCCACGGCGGCGCCGTTGAGATCGGTGCCGGCCGACGCGGCGGTTGCCGAGGTATTGGGCACCTTGTCCGTGCGCGTGGGCATCAGACGAACGCGTTCCGGCGTGACACCGAGGCTCTCGGCCGCGATCTGCTGGATCTTCGTGAAGAGGCCTTGCCCCATTTCAGTGCCGCCGTGATTCACCTGGACACTGCCATCGCGGTAGACGAGGACGAGCGCGCCGGCCTGATTGAAAAACGTCGACGTGAACGAGATACCAAATTTCACGGGCGTGATCGCGAGGCCACGCTTCTGATGAGGGTGGCTGGCGTTGAACCTCGCAACCTCGCTGCGGCGGCTCTCGAGACGGCTCGTTTCCTTCAGCCGTTTCCAGATGATCTCGATGCGCCCTGCCTCCTCCACCCGTTGGCCGTAGTGCGTCGTATCGCCTTCGCGATAGAAGTTACGCTCACGCACGACATCGGCGGACAGCGAGAGCCGCTGCGCCGCCAGAGACATGATCTCCTCGATCACGATCATGGCCTGCGGTCCGCCGAATCCGCGAAACGCCGTTTGCGATGTCTTGTGCGTGCGGCAGACGCGACCCGTGACCTCCACAGCCGGCAGACGATAGGCGTTGTCGCAGTGAAAGAGCGCGCGCCACATGATCGGCTCCGACAGATCGAGGCTCCATCCGCCATCGGAATAGAGCGCGAGACGAAGCGCGGTGATTCGCCCGTCGACGTCAAATCCTGCGGTATACCGTGCCAGATACGGATGCCGTTTCCCTGTCAGCGCCATGTCGAGCTCGCGAGTCAGACGGACTCGCACTGGCCGGCGCGTCTTCCACGCCCCGAGCGCGGCGATGGCTGCCCAGGTGTTCGCCTGGACCTCCTTGCCACCAAACGCGCCGCCCATCCGGAGACACTCGACCGTGACCTGATGCTGTTTGAGCCCCAACACCCGCGCAACCACGTCCTGGGTTTCGGATGGATGCTGCGTGGACGCGTGCACCGAGACGCCCTCGCTCTCATCGATCCAGGCGATCGACGCGTGCGTTTCGAGATAGAAATGCTCCTGGCCGCCAATCACCAGCTCGCCGTCGTAGACGGAACGGCTCGACGCGAGAACGGACATGTCGCCGCTCGAGAGGTGCAGCGGATCGGTGAGAAAGCTTCCAGCCTCAATCGCCTGCTCGATCGTGAGGATGGCCGGCAGTGGCTGGTACTCGGCACGGACGCGGCCCGCGCCGCGTCGCGCGGCGTCGAGCGTCTCGCCCAACACCCACGCCACAGGCTGGTGGTGGAACATTACTTCGACCGGAAACAGCGGCTCGTCGTGGCGCGCGGGCCCGGTGTCGCCCTCGCCAGGAACGTCGGCGCCGGTCAACACGGTCACGACGCCCGGTTCGTCAAGCGCAGGCGTCACGTCCAGCGAGGTCACCAACGCGTGCGCGTGCGGCGCGAGCACCGGCCAGGCGTGCACCACGTCCGGGAACCGCGCGATCAAGTCGTCGGTGTAGAGAGCGCTGCCCGTCACATGGCCGCGGGCGCTCTCGTGCGGAACAGACTGGCCGGTGATCGTCATGAGCGATGCTCCCACCAGAATTTCTCGACCAGGCTCTTCGACACCTCCAACCGGTACTCCTTGGATCCGCGCGCGTCGGAGATCGGCGTGAGCGTCCGCTCCATGATCCGCTGCACACGCTCGAGTGCCGCTTCGTTCCAGAACTGCCCGGCGACCGCCTCCTCGGCTTCCGCTACGCGGAGTGGCGTCTCCGCCACTCCGCCGAACGCGAATCGCGCGCGCTGGACGCGGGCGCTGGTATCCCAATCCATCGCCATGCCCGCCGATACCGTGCTGATGTCATCCAGTCGCCGCTTTGACACCTTGTAGAAGCGCAGGAGCTGCGGGAACGGCTTGGGGATCTCGATCGTGGTCAGGATCTCGCCGCGGCGCATCGCGGTCCGCCGGTATGCGATGAAAAACGATGTGAGGGGGATCTCCCGTCGGCCATCCGGGCCGGCCACATGCACGACCGCGTCAAGCGCGGCGAGCAGCGGAGCGGCGTCGCCAATTGGAGAAGCGGTGGCGAGGTTGCCTCCGAGCGTGGCGCGGTTCCGAATCGGCGGTGATGCAAAAAGGGTAAGCCACTGATAGAAGACCGCCGGCGCGCTGCTCCAGCGCCGCTCGATATCCGCAAGTGGCAATGCCGCGCCGAGCTTCACGGACGTGGCAGTCTCGGTGCACTCCCGCAGCTCGTCGATCGCTTCGAGGCTGATGAGATGCGTCCAGCGATGGCCACGGAGATTCGACTCCACGCCCAGGTCCGAGCCGCCCGCAATGAGCGTGGCCCCGGGATGGGTTGCAAGCGTGGCGAAGCATTCATCGATCGTCGTCGGACGCGAGAAGTTATCCAACGCGATCGCGTCGATCCGTGGTGCGGGCCGCTGGAGGCGATCCCGAAACTCGCCGGCAGGCGCCGGACCGAGCGCGAGCGCCGCGTCGCGAATCGGACGATATCCGGTACACCGGCACAGATTGCCCGCCAGCGCGAGTGGGTCGCAGGGCCCGACTCGACCCGGCCGATAGTGTTCTGCGAACAGGCTCATCACAAAGCCCGGCGTGCAGTAGCCGCACTGGGAGCCGCCGGCGGCTGCCATCACGCGCTGGGCGTCCGCAAGCTCGCCATGTTTGGCCAGTGCCTCCACCGTGTAGATTTCATGGTGTGCAGCCACCGGAAGCGACATCAAGCAGCTGTTCACCACGCGGTACGCGCTCGTCGCGTCGTGTGGAGTGACCAGCACCACTGCGCACGCGCCGCATTCGCCTTCCGCACACCCCTCCTTGGCGCCGGTCAGACCCTGCGCGCGGACGAAATCCAGGAGCGTCGTGTCAGTCTGCGGCGCGTCGACACGAACCCGACGGCCATTCAGCAGGAACTCGATCTCCCGGGAGGCAGTCGTGGTCACGCTCTCTTTTTACCACTGGCAGCGGGACCTGGCCGCAACGAACTTTCGGGCAGAGTGCAGGGTGGAGTCCGTGGAAATCTGAGGGTAGAGGCGGGTCTGTAGACCCACCTCTTTCGTCATGCGTCTAGCCGCGGTTGTACGGATCTGCCAGCAGGTTCAGAGCTCGGTGAGCACGTACTCCTTGCCATTCACGGTGAGCGCCCTCATCCAACCCATCTTTGCTCCGTCGGGGTGGTCCTTCCAGGCCGGAGAGATCCTGAAACTTATGGTGTCTCCGACCTTGACTTCGCTCTTGACCTTCAGACCCAGACGGATCAAACCGCTCGGGCTGTTGGATTCCAGTTTCCACGGCGTGACCTTCCCGTCGGGACTCTTGACGTCGACGTACCACCACGAGTGCGGGTTCACATTCTCGACCTTGGAGAGCACCCCGGTGATTGTGAGCTGTTCCGTCGTGTTGAATTCGGCGTTGGCGGAGTGATGCGCGATTGCGGGCGTGCCTGCCAGGACGGCCAGGGCGGCCGATGCCGCCAGAAGCTTCTTGATCATTGTCACGCTCCTACGATGGTTTAGGTGTCCCGTGCCGAGCAAGTCGCGGACCATCGCCGAGGTCCGCGAGAAAGTGGCCTAAAGCCTATGTTACTTACGCCCATCGCGTCGATCGCCGCGTCCGATCGAATCGCGATTCGTACATTTGTGTTGAGCTTTCGAAGCGACGTCGACGAATGTGTCTGTCAATGAGATTCCTCCTCACTGCTCCTCAAGAAGCCTGGGAAAGTGATGCCGCCGCTGACGCCACACGAGGACGCCGGAGTCGTGGGGGCTGGACGCTCCCCTGTGTTTTCAGGGCGGCTCCCTGTTCTTTGCCGCCAATCTCAATAACAATGAAATGGTCCGGTCTTTGCCAAACGATGCCAGCCGCTGGCGGAGTCCTGCCGGCGCGCGAGGTGCAGCTATGAAGAGCCTCGGCTTTCATCTATTCCGGTCCGTCGCCCGAGTGCTTTTCGTTCTGGTTCTAACGCTTGGTGTCCCCTCGATTGCCGCTGCCTCGGCCGAGGATCAAGACCCGCCGACAAGTCCTGCTCCCTCGGCCAGCCAGCCCAGTGGCGGTCGTGACTTCCTGTTTGGCCGGCCGCGCGGCTCGGTGGGGCTCCGCGGCAGCTGGGTCTTTGCCCGCGCGGGGAGCGATCTCTTCGACTTCGTGAAGCAGCACCTCACCGTCGATCGAACCGATTTCAACGCCCCGGCCTTTACCGCCGATGTCGGTATTGCGTTGACGCCGCGCGTTGATGTCACGTTTGGCGTCGACGGCAGCCAGGTATCGATCGCATCCGAGTATCGCAATCTCGTGGACAACAACCGCCAGCCAATCACGCAGGACACGCGGTTGCGCGAAGTCAACCTGGCCGGCAGCATCCGCTTCGCGGTGACGCCGCGCGGCCGTGGCATCAGCCGGTTTGCATGGATTCCCGCGCGGGTTGTCCCGTACGTGGGCGCCGGCGGCGGTGCCCTCTGGTACGACTTCACGCAGTCAGGCGACTTCGTGGACGCCCTCGCGCCGGCGCCTCAGCCGATCTTCACGGATTTGTTCGACTCGAAGGGGTGGACGCCCAGTGCGCACGCCTTCAGCGGCGTGGACATCAGGCTCACGCGAATCCTGTTCATGTCGCTCGAAGGACGGTACTTCTGGGCGTCAGCAAAACTCGGACGCGACTTCCAGAACTTCGACCCGATCGATCTCGCGGGCTTCAGGCTGTCGGCCGGCGTGAACCTGCTGTTTTAATTTGGCTCGGCGAAGCCCTGTCTACGTAGAATGGACCTACGCAAAAAGGCAAGATGATGAACACCACAATCTCGACCGCGTTGCTCCTGTTCGTGTTGGTGATTGCCCCGCCGGCGCAGGGGCAGCAGCAGAGTGCGGATGCGCGGTGGACCCCGTGGCTTGGGTGCTGGCAGCTGGTCGACGAAAGCCAGCGCGCCGCGAATCCGGATCCCACCGAGCTACCCGGCGCTCCGGCCGCGCGCCCATCCCTGAGTGGCGTGTCCATCTGCGTCACACCAGCCAGCGAGCCTGCAGCGATTTCGCTGAAGACGCTCGTCAGCAATCAGCCCGCGCTTGAACAGACGATCGTGGCGGACGGAGCGGGGCATCCCATTGCCGACGCGGACTGCCGTGGCACGCAGCGCGCGGAGTGGTCACGCACGAGCACGATGCTCTTTGCAAACGCGGAGCTCGTGTGCGGCGACCAGACGCCGCGGAAAGTTTCCGGTCTTGCGGTGATGGCCGGAAACGGGATCTGGGTTGACGTGCAGGTCGTCGAGATCTCCGGTCGCGAGAGCATCCGTGTTCGGCGTTATCGCCGCGCCCCGGATCAGCGTGCCGCGGCGATCGCGTCGCGGTTTGGCGCGCCGCTCACGATTGACGATGTGAAGGAAGCGAGTGGGAAGGGATCGCCAAGCGCCGTCGAAGCCGCATTGATTGCGACCAACGCACGGTTCGACTTGAACAGCCGGCGCCTCATCAGTCTGGATGACGCCGGTGTGCCCGACAGCGTGATCGACCTGATGATCGCGCTCTCATATCCCGGGCGCTTCGTGGTGGAACGCGCGAACACCGGTGGGACGGGATCGTTCGGATCGTTCTTCGATCCCTTTGGTGCCTCTTATTTCGGTTCGGGGGCCTGGAACGCGGCGTATTCGTACTCACCCTACTTCTATGGGTCCCTGATGTACCCGTACGGAGCGTCTCTATACGACGCGTACTACTATTCGCCGTTTGCGTACTCGTACCTGGGTCGCGACGGCTCGCAGTACGTGCCTGGAGTCGGATTTGTGACAGTGGACGGCGGCGGTTCTGCCACGAGTGCGCCGGATAACGGCGGGCGAGCGATTAACGGAGTCGGCTATGCACGCGTGCGTCCCCGCGAGGCGATCGCGGAGGAGACAGGCGGTCTCGTCCGTCAGGGCGGCAATGCGTCAGGAGGCAACGGGTTTACCGCAGGAAGCGACTCGACCTCGTCGGGGAGCTCGTCCAGCGGATCCGCAGGCGGCGCAACGTCGGGAGGATTCACCAGCGGGTCCTCGAGCGGCGATACCGGGCGCACTGCCCAACCACGTTAACATCACGCCACGCATCGTCACTGACGGCGCCGCTCGCGAAAACTCCCACACCTCGATAGTGTGCTCGAAGCCCATGCCGCGTTATGTTAAACCGCGCGGAGGCAGCGCGTGGCGCGCTGTTTACGCTCGTAGGAGCTGAAAGCATGCGCGACGTGTGCGTCGAGGGTTCGAGCGTGTGTCAGGGATGACGATCGCCGAACTCAATGCGCACGATCGGACGGAGTTCGTACGTGTACTGGGATCGGTATTCGAAGACTCGCCGTGGGTTGCCGAGCGGGCATGGGATCGACGGCCGTTCGGATCGCTCGACGAGCTTCACGCCGCGATGACGAGCGTCGTTGAGGCGGCGACGGATGCCGAACGGTTGGCGCTTCTTCGTGCCCACCCCGATCTCGGGACGCGCCTGCGCATCAGTAGCGCGTCTATCGCCGAGCAGCAAGGAGCGGGTCTCGATCGCCTTGACCCGTCCGAGTTGGCGCGGCTGCAGCAACTCAATGCCGAATACCGCACGAAGTTCGGCTTCCCGTTTCTGTTTGCGGTGAAGCACAGCACGAAGGACGATGTGTTCGCGGCGCTTGAAGCGCGCAGCCGATCGCCAAGGGATAACGAGTTGGCGGAAGCACTCGGGCAGGTGTACAGGATTGCGAGGTTCAGGCTGGAGGATCTGGGCTTAGCTGCCTGAGAACAGGCTTGCCCCGCCGAAGCGCGAAGCGCGCGAAGGCGGGCCGAAAGGATCCGCGTGGAACGTTTTGCAGACGGTCGGACAGATCACTATTACGGCAAGGCGGACGTCACCGTCTACCGGTTGAACCGGGATGGACGTGCGCCGGCCGGACACAGTCCTGTCTTCGGCGCGAATGTGAAGATGCTCGTCCACGGCGGCGCCTTCTGGCCCACATACCTCAAGGGTGACAATACCGGACTCATCGCAACCGATTCGATGAAGAACTTCATTCATCGGGAAACATTTGCGTTTACCGATTACGGCCTGGAGGACTACTGTCGGTTTCTCGGGAAGAAATTTATCGAGATGTATCCGCAGGTCGAGGGCCTGCAGGTGTCGGCCGTTGAGATACCGTACGCCGGAGAGGATGGTGGCGTCGCCTTCACGCCCTCGGGGCCGGACCAGGCGTTCGCCCGCATCGAGTCCACTCGGGACGGCGTCGTCGAGGCTGTCTCGGGCATTCGCGGTTTCAGGCTGCTGCGGCTGCGGGGCAGTTCGTTTCGTGGCTTCGTGCGCGATCAGCACACGACGCTGGCGGACCGGCCCAGCCGCGTGCTTCACATGTGGCTCGACATGGAATGGTCGTACGCGAACGTGGACGCTGCATTCACCGACGGGGCCATCACCTCGCGAACGCGGGCGATCGTGACCGACGTGTTCAAGTCGTTCGAGTCTGGCAGTATTCAACAGATGATCCACCAGATGGGGACGAGAATCTTCGCAGACATTCCAGAAATCACGGAACTGCGTTTCGAAGCCACCAATCGCACGTGGGATGTCGTGGCGGAGCGCGGCGAGGAACTGGGTGTCTACATCGACCCGGCTCCCCCGTACGGCGTTCTCGGCCTGACCCTGACCCGCTGACATGGCGCAGTTGTCCACTCACGTACTCGATACGGCGCGAGGCCTCCCGGCAGCCCACGTGCTGGTGGACGTTTGCATCGTTCACGGAAGCCATCACGAGTCACTGTCGGCCACGACGACCAACGCCCAGGGACGCACGGACGCGCCGCTCCTCGCGAGAGATCGTCTCGAGCGCGGCGTCTACGAGCTGACGTTCCATGTCGGCGACTACTTCCGGCGGGCGGGCTTCACGCTGACCGATCCACCGTTCCTCGATCACGTCGTTGTCCGCATCGGCATTGCCGATCCCGAGGGGCACTACCACGTCCCGCTGCTGATCTCGCCGTACGGATACAGCACGTATCGGGGCACCTGATGTACGCGGACGTCGCCCGCGACGTGATCAACCGGTGTCGATCGCTCGCGACCTATTCCGACGAACCTGGCTTTACCACGCGGACGTTTCTTTCCGACAGCATGCGCCAGGTCCATGCGGACCTGGCGGCATGGATGACGCGGGCCGGCATGAGCGTGCGCGTCGATGCGGTTGGCAACCTCCGCGGTTTCTACGCTGGCGCGTCGGCCGACGCACCACGACTGCTTATCGGCTCGCACCTGGACACCGTGCCGCACGCCGGCTCGTTCGACGGCGTGCTGGGCGTTGTGATGGGAGTCGCGCTCATCGAGACGCTTCACGGCCGGCGATTGCCGTTCGGCATCGAGATCCTCGGCTTTTCGGAGGAGGAGGGTGTCCGATTCGGCGTGCCGTTCATCGGCAGCCGCGCCGTCGTCCTGGACGTGGATGATGAGCTTCTCGCCGCTCAGGACGCAAGAGGCATCACGATCCGTCAGGCGATCCGCGACTTCGATCTTGACCCCGCGCACATCATGGACGCGCGTGCGGAACCGAATGCTCTCGGGTATTTCGAGTTTCATATCGAGCAGGGACCGGTGCTCGACACGCTCAACCGACCGCTCGCCGTCGTCGATCGGATCAGCGGCCGCAGTTGCGCGGATGCGATCTTCAACGGCAACGCGGGTCATGCGGGCACGACACCGATGGACGGCCGTCGGGACGCGCTGGCCGGCGCGGCTGAATGGATTGGCCGTGTCGAGGAATATGCTCGTTGCACTCCTGGATTGGTTGCCACGACAGGGCAGGTCGACGTCGCGCCCGGGGCCGCCAATGTCATACCGGGACGCTGTCGCGTGAGCGTAGACGTGCGCCATGGCGGCGATGCCGTACGGACAGCCGGGATCGATCGTCTTCGCTCGCTCGCGCACGAGATAGCCGCGCGCCGTGGGCTGGGCGTCGACTGGTCGCTACGCTTCGATCACCCGGCAACGATGATGGATCCGTCATTGGTGGGGATGCTTGCTCGCGCGGTTGAACGCGCCGGCGCGCCCCTGATGATCATGTCGAGCGGGGCGGGCCACGACGCGATGATCCTCGCGCCTCACATGCCCGCCGCGATGCTCTTCATGCGGACTCCCGGCGGTGTCAGTCACCATCCGGATGAATCCGTCAAGGAAAGCGACGTGGCCATGGCCCTTGCGGCGGGCATGAACTTTCTTGACGAACTCGCGGGAGCGGTCGATGGCTGATGCCGTGGTTCGGGGCGGCACGCTGATTTCCCCGGATGGGCCCCAGCGCGCGGATGTAGCCATCGAAGACGGCCGCATCGCGGAGGTCGGGATCGATCTCGCCGGCGCGCCCGACGAGATCGACGCACACGGTCTCTTCGTACTGCCGGGCATGATCGACGTGCACGTTCACTTCAACGAGCCCGGTCGAACCCACTGGGAAGGCGCCGCAAGCGGCAGCCGCGCACTCGCGGCCGGTGGCGGCACGCTCTTTTTCGACATGCCCCTCAATTCCACACCGTGCTGCGTGAACGCCCGTGAGATCGACAGGAAGCGCGCGGCGCTCGAATCCGCTTCCATCACCGACTTCGGACTCTGGGGAGGACTCGTCCCCGGGTCGGTACGAGAGATGGCGGACATGGCGGCGCGCGGCGTGGTCGGCTTCAAGGCCTTCATGTGCGATTCCGGGCTCCAGGAGTTTCCGCGAGCCGACGATGCAACGCTGTATGACGGACTAAAGGAGGCAGCCAGCCTCGGGCTGCCGGTGGCGGTACACGCAGAGAACGAGGAATTGACTCGCGCCTTGTCACAGCGGATGAAGGGCCGCACCGCCCGTGACTTTCTGGACTCGCGTCCCGTGCTCGCCGAGCTCGAAGCCATACAGCGTGCGCTGCTGCTTGCTGGTGAGACCCACGCGAAGCTCCATATCGTCCACGTCAGCACGGGACGAGGTGTCGTGCTGGCCGCCGAGGCGCGGGCGAACGGCGTTGACGTTTCGGTTGAATCCTGTCCCCACTATCTCTGGTTCACCGAGGACGATGTCGAGCGGTTGGGAGCGATCGCGAAGTGCGCGCCGCCGCTGCGAACGGCGGAACACGTCGCGGCGCTATGGGATCAGCTCCTGGCGCGGCACATCGACATTGTGGCTTCCGACCACTCGCCAACCGAGCCTGCTGGAAAGACCGGAGATTTCGCCGGCGCGTGGGGAGGCATCGCCGGCATCCAGTTCACGCTGCCCGTGCTGATCGATCGCGGATACCACGATCGCCGCCTGCCGCTCGAGCGAATCGTGGGGCTGGTGGCGGCGACACCGGCGCGCCGCTTCAGGATAGCGCGCAAGGGCGCGCTTGTCGCCGGCCATGACGCCGATCTGATCCTGATCGATCCGACACAATCGTTCACGGTCCGGGCGGACGATCTTCAGCAGCGGCACAAGATGAGCCCGTACGTCGGCGAAACGTTCCGCGGCACGATCCGGAAGACCCTCCGCCGCGGAGAGACGATTTTCGCGAATGGCCACATCGTCGCAACAAACGGTGGCAGGTTCGTCCGCCCAGAGCCTTGTAGAATCGAGCACCAGGAACAAAGACACCGGTGAACCTGTCAACGCGCAGCGCCAATCATCCGGATCACCGGCTGCAAACGCCGGAGACGTTCGTACGCGCGCCGCTCCCGGGAATGCGGAATGCGACGGCCATCGTCCACGCATCAGCGGCCGGTGGGGCGGCATTCGTGCAGTACACCGCCGAGTTCGATCGCGGTGGAGCGCTTGCCGCTTGCGGCGATCAGCGCTTTGTGTACGTCCTCGATGGCCGGATTACGGTCGGTCTGACGACGCTCGATGCGGGAGGGTACGCGTACATCCCAGCGGGTAAGGCGATGGCTGTCTCTGCCGACGCTCCCGCGCGCGCTCTGGTGATCGAGAAGCCCTATCAGTCGCTGAGCGCGGTTACACCTCCCGCGTTGTTGACGGGCGATGAACGGCGGACGGCTGCGACGTATCTCGGAGGAGATCCCTGGCTAGAGGTGCGTGGGCTCATCCCTGACGATCCGGCGTTCGACTTCCGCGTGAACACGATGACCTACCAGCCGGGCGCGGCCCTGCCCGCCGTCGAGATTCACGTGATGGAGCACGGCTTGCTGATGCTCGAGGGCGGCGGTATCTATCTTCTTGGGTCGCAGTGGTACCCCGTGCAGGCCGGCGACTTCATCTGGATGGCGCCCTATTGTCCGCAGTGGTTCGGTGCAATCGGAAAGCAGGCGGCGAAATACCTCATCTACAAGGACTGGGACCGGTATCCGGGGGATCGGGGATCCGGGAGCCGGGATCCGGGATCAGGGATCCGGGATCAAGGACGTGATGCCGGCCGTTGACGGCGAGCGATTGTGGGGCGAGCTCGAGACGCTCGCCTCCTTCTCCGATACGCCCGCGCCTGCGGTCACACGGATCGTTTTTAGCGAGACGGATCTGCGCGCGCGCGACTACGTGAAGACACTGTGTCGAGAGGCGTCGCTCATCGTGCGCGAGGACGCGGTGGGCAACACGTTCGCGCGCTGGGTTGGACGCGATCCCGCGCTGCCGCCAGTCGCCACGGGGTCGCACTGCGACGCGATCCCCAACGCCGGACGCTTCGACGGCACGGTTGGCGTGCTCGGCGGGCTGGAGGCCGTTCGCGCGCTGCAACGGTCGGGATTCCAGCCGTCGCGGTCGATCGACGTGGTGCTCTTCACGTCCGAGGAACCGACTCGTTTCGGCATCGGGTGCCTGGGAAGTCGTCTGATGGCGGCGGCGCTCGATTCATCCGTGGACCACACGCTCACCTCTGACGGCCGATCGCTCAACGAGGTGCGCGCGTCGGCTGGATTCTCAGGAGCGCTGTCAGAGGTGAGGGTGCCGGCCGGTGCATACGCCGCGTTCGTGGAGCTGCACATCGAGCAAGGTCCGATCCTGGAGCAGCGTCTGCTCGATATCGGCGTGGTCACGGCGATTGCCGCGCCGGCGAGCCTGCGCATCGTGATTGAAGGGGAGGGCGGCCATGCAGGCACTGTCCTCATGCCCGACCGTCGCGACGCGTTTCTGGCGGCCGCGGAGATCGCGCTCGCGGTCGAAGGAGCCGCGCGCTCGACGGGATCGATCGATACGGTCGCAACCGTCGGAGTGTGTGACCTGTTTCCCGGCGCCATCAACAGCGTACCCAGCCGGGCGAGGCTCGAGGTAGACCTCCGGGACATCGACCTTGCGCGGCGCGATTCCATGCTGGTCAGCATTGGCCGGTCGAGCGAGGAGGTCGCTGCCCGCCGCCGTGTGACCGTTCGTCTCGAGCCAATCAACGCGGATCCACCGGCGCAGTGCGCGCAGCAGATCATCGACGCGATCGGCACCGCGTGCGAGGCCCACCGCCTGCGCTATCAGCCGATGATCAGCCGCGCGTACCACGACTCGCTGTTCATGTCGCGCATCGCGCCAACCGGCATGATCTTCATCCCGTGCCGGGGCGGTGTGAGCCATCGACCGGACGAGTATGCGTCGCCGGACGCGATCGCGCGCGGCACAGCGGTCCTGGCTGACACGCTGGCGGCTCTCAGCACCGCACCTCGATCCGGTGAATGAGTGATTGCGGTCTATTTAGGTTTCGAGGCGGCCGCTCGCGCCTGGTCGTACGTGTTCTTCAGGTGCACGAGGTCGACGTTGCCTTCGTGGCAGGTGTCTTCGACGTCCCACTCGGCCGGACCGAGCGCCTTCTGGCGCCTCATCGGCGCCGGCGATGTCATCGTCCAGGGTCGTGTGAACACCTTCGGATTGTCGACCGTCATCGTCCACTTGATCGTGTTCGAGTCGAGCATGCTAAACCGCTCGACGATATGCGCGTCGGCGCCGTGAAAATCTCCGCCGAGAGACATGCGGGGCTTCTCGGCGAAATTCGTCGTGTCGACGACCAGCGTGTCGCCTTCCCAGTGTCCAATCGAGTCTCCCGTCCAGAGGCGAATACCCGCGGGAAGATGCTCGCGCCGGTCCATGGGGATTACGCGCGTGATGTGCTGGGTCGCATTGATGATGAAGTTGTTCCCGGAAAACATGTATTCCTGCGAGAAGATTTGGATGCGGCCGAGGTCGTAGAACTCGCAGTGGCCGACCTGATCCTCATAGCCGTTGGAGTCTTCCCGGCGGCGGTTCCGCTCCGCCAGCGCCCACGCCTGATAGGGGATGATGCCGTCTGGCGGGTCGATGATCAGGGTCGGCCCGGCCGTCACGCCGAACCCTGCGGGATGATCTTCGAGGATGACCGTGTGCGTCACGCCGCCGGGCGCTCCATTCCAGTTTCCCGTCAAATCAGGTTTGCCGTCCGCCCGTCGCGGAATGGGACCGGCTGGCGTCTTCACGGCGTTCTCGTCGCCGCGCGCTAGCTGACCGGTGCTCGGGACAGGCGTGACGCCAAGCATGACGGCCGCTGCCGCGACCGACAACAGGAAACGGGTTCGCGTACTCATGCGTTATTCCTCGTCAGTTGACGTCGAAATCCCTCGGCCACGTGTGGTGAATGCCCATCTCGTCCAGCATCGCGGTGCACTCGTAGTCGAGGATGCCGATATCTTTCTGGCGCTGGATAGTCATTCGGATCGTCCACGGCCGCGTAAATACCTTTGGATCGGTCATCGTGGCTTCGTACTGCAGCGTGTCGGCATTGATTGGCGTATACCGCTCGACTACCTTCAGCGCGTCACTGTGGAAGTTCCCAGCCATGTCGAACCAGGTGTAGCCGTTGAAGTTCGTCAGGGTGATCACCAGGGAATTGCCTTCGAAGCGGGCGCGCGCCATGCCCATCCAGGCGGTTTCTCCGTCGGCGGGTGGCGGGGTGTTGCTGATCGGAACGACGCGCTTCTTGTGACTCCACTCGTATACGAAGGTCACAGATTCCGGCGTTTGAATGATCTGAAACGGCCATCCGAGATACGTCATGCGCGGAATGCCCGGCAGATAGCACTTCACGTACGGATCGGCATTCTTCCAGGGATCCGGATTCCTGCTGTTCTCGTAGTTTTGTTTGCGCTTCTCGAGCGCCGACGGTTGGTACGGGATCTTGCCGTCCGCTGGATCGACGACGAACCCTCTGCCCGCAGGCACACCTGGCTTGGCGCCGTGATCTTCCAGGTCGAACTTCGCGAGGTTCCAGGCGCGCCACACCCCCTGGAGATCGGGCTGGCCCCCGGCGGTGCGCGGCGGCGTGTACGCCTGACCGCCTGTCGGGGCCTGTGCGGTGAGAGCTGGCGACACGGAATATGCAATTGCCGCAACGGCAACCGCGATCAGCCACGTCACGAAGCGATCTCGCATGGGCCCCCTACAGCTTGTCGTAGACAGCCTGAGACTTCTCGGTGGTCGACTCTCCGCTCTGAGTCCGAGTCTTCTGGATCGTCAGGACGTTTCCGGTCAGGCTCCAGACTTCCTTGAATTCAACGACGATGTCTCCAGCCGGCGAGGAGAAGGAGCGGCGCGAGTTGATCAACAGATTTCCTCCGTCTAACTTCGCTTCGCCTGTTTCGGAGATCCCCTCGGGCGTCTGGACGGTGACCTTGCTGCCATCGAGCTTGTAAACCGCGGACACGGGTTGTTGCCGTACGCTCGTACTCTCAACGGAGATGTCGGTCGGCGTCTGCTTGACGGCGATCTGGCTCGGAAATGGAATGTTCGGCGTGTTGCCGGCGACGTTCGGGCCGCTCTTGCCCACGTTCAATCTCCACGTGCCGGAAAAGTCCGGTCGTGCCTGCGCGAGCGCCACTGTCTGGCCGCCCAGTGCCAGGGCGACGGTCAGGACGATCATCAATCGCTTCATGGATCGGACTCCCGACCTTACGGGGTCTTTTCGTCCGTCAGGAACTCCTTCTTCGCCTCGACCAGGGTCAAGCTGCTGGCGTTGACGGTTGGTGTTCCGTCCTTGGCAAGAAAGCCCTTGATGATGATTTCCGCTCCGACAAAGTCCTCTTTCCTCAAGCCGGCTTTGAGCAGCGCGGTCGGACCGGCGCTCTCGACCTCCCAGGTGACTGCTTTTCCGTCCGCGTTCTTGACGTCGACGTAGATGTGCGCGTGTGGATTCTGCCACCCAATCTTGGTGACGGTGCCTCTCAACGTGATCGGCTTGTTGCCGTCGTACGTCGCCGAAAACGAGTGGTGGGCCTGCACCGACGCGGTTGCGGCCAGCAGTATGCCGAGAGAGACGGCCGCGAAAGACAAATTGATGCGCATTTGGCCTCCTATATCGGGAGATTCAAATTTGGCGTCAGAATAAGGCGGATGCTACCACGCGTCCTCGGTGGCCGCCATGTTCCTGCCGAGATCCCGCCGATAGAGGAAGCGGACAGCATGTTATGACCTAGGGCCTCGGCGTCCCCGGGGTCGGTTGGGCGAACATTGCCGCGTCGACCGGAACGTTTGCCTGAATCGCGCTCAGCTTGATGGTCATCTGCATGTACGTCTGGCTCGCCGTCCAGGTGAAGGGCATCTTGACGCCAGCGACATCGCGATAGTCGTCGTAGTTAATCTCTGTGGGAACGGGACCGACCGGCGTTTCGTTCCAGCGCACCCACCGGACCAGCAGGCCGGACTGGTTGTCGAAATACAGATTTACAGGAAGCAGCCCGGCGTTCGTTCCTTGAACAATCCGGACGGGGCGATCGTCGATCGCGGTGCGGCCAACCTTCCATCGGCTGAATGCCTGCTTGATCCCTGCTGGAAACGCCACGATCGCCTCCAGCCTGTAGCGGTCCAGATTCCCGCTGGTCAGCGTCTCGATCGGCGCCGGGCCGTCTGGCCCCGCCCACCAACCGTTGCGGCCGTCGAACACGCGGCGACTGTCTCCCTCGGCCATGTGGATGATCCACGTCCGCTGATTTGGAGCCTTGGCGTAGATATCGACCGGCACTTCCTTGAAGGCCGTGTCGAATCCCGAGTACGTCCCCTTGGCGGTGAAGCTCGAAAGCCTGGCGAGCTGCGCCGTCCCGCCGAGTGCCTGGAGATACCTGTCGAGGATCTGATCGGTGGATGTCCCGGTGTCGGGAGGAAAATTGATCACATTTGGATCGTCATCCGGAGCACCGTACTGGAGAGAGAGACGCGGCGCAGTTACCGGGCTGTTGCTGCCCCTGTGGCACGTGAAGCAGGTCACCAGCGGCCGGCCGCCGAAGTTCGTCTCGTTGATGCTCTTCATCATGGCAATCATCTGGCGCGCCCGCCTGATCCTCGGGGTTGGTTCGGCAAACGCTTCGTGCCTGAAGACAGCCTCCTTCAAATGACAAAAAGTACAGTCCTCACCCATAGAGGAGGCAAACATCCCCATGACGTCAAAGAAAGTGTCGACGGGGATCCCTTTAAGAACCTCGATGTTCCTGAACAGGTTTTCTGACATCAGAGGAGCCTGTGCTGGCCCGGCTTGGCGTGCTGACACACGTGCGGTCATGACGCCGAGCAGGCACACAATTGCCGCTCCCGTGGCCCAGACAATCGGGTGCCTCCGTCCGAACATCATGTTGCCCGCCTCCTTGTTTGAGCGCGAAGGGTTATGGCGCTTTCAGCTCCAGCCCACGTCATGGCACGCGGATTCGATCCCATACCACGTGAGTGCTGTCCCCGCTCGCTGGAAAATTCGTCCAGACCAGCGTGTTGCCATCAGGAGAGACGCGATACAGGGTCCGCTCGTCAACCGCGCCTTTGACCCATCGCTCGCGGAAGATCGTGTTGCGATCGACGAGCCACAGACCGGCGGTCTCGCCCCTGCCATTCGGACCCTGGGGATTCTCGTAGATGCCCTTGCCATCGAGCTTGGCCCAGTAGCTCCGCGCCTCGGGCGTGAACACGGTCATGTAGTTGTTGACCGCCGGAGGATAAGAATTGAAGACGGAGTGTCTGATGCCGCCGTTCTCGGCCGCGTAGATCGTCGTGGCCGTCGGCTTGAAGCGCCCTGCCGCTTTCATGGACGGATCAGACTTCTCGAAATTCATCCGCCACGCGCCGATGATCGGCAGTGTCGATGGATCCATCTTGTCGGCAGTGACCTTGTAACTGCCGAAGAATCCGATTTTCGGCGCTTCGGTCTGCCCGAGGACGGGCGGCCCATAAGAGAGGATCGACGCGACGATCATCGAGACGAGCGCGAGGGAAGGGGCTGTTCGGCGCATGAAACCCTCCGGAATTACGTTGTCGCGACACGAGATCGGCATGCTACGCCCGTGCACGTCGTCGCGCAAGATTCGAGGAGGTTGTGACCGATGGTCCCTGCTCGCGTCTACGTCGGTTCGTTCACGGACTGGCAGCGCAACGCAACCCAATCGTGAAGTGATTCGGAGGAACAAATCTGGTGCAGCACGACCCCTGCCGCGCCACGTATGAGCCCGGCTAGCGTCCCGGCCTGCTCAGCATGAGCTCGAGCGTGCGCTCGTTGCTCTCGAAACACGCCTCTTCGTAGAGCTCGGTCCCGTAATCCTTGTTGCGCACGAACGTCAGCTTCATCGTCCAGGGTCTCGTGTACACCTTTGGATCAGTGATGACGGAGGTGTACTCGATCGTATCGGCGTTGATGGGGACGAAGCGTTCCGCCACGCGCATGGCATCGCTGTGGAACGAGCCGACGACGTCGAACCACGGCTGATCGTTGTTGTTCGTGACGTCCACGACCAGCGTGTTGCCGTCCCAGCGCGCGCGTGAATCGCCCATCCACAGCTTGATGGGCTCCGGAATATGCGGACCGCCATTGAGAGGGATCGCTCGATACGTGTGGTGCGCCATGTTGAAGACGACGACGTAGCCGGTCGGCTGGAAGATCTCGAATTCGCGATTATTGAGGTGGCGCGGTACGCCCTGCATGAAGCACCGCGCATTCGGATCGAGAAACTGCGGCGTCGGATCGGCGTGGTGTTCGAGCACCAGCTTCACTTTCTCCGCCGCCCACGGCTGATAGGGGATCTTTCCGTCCGGCGGATCGATGATGAGACTTTTGCCGCGCTGCGCCGGGTCATCCCTGAAGTTCTGATAGCGCGCCTGAAACCCCAGGTCCTGGATGTTGTAGAACGTGCCGATGGGGTTCCAGATGCCCTGGATGTCCGGCTGGCCGTCGGACGTCCGCGCCGGCGCGTACCCGCCAGCTGGCGCTGGTGCCGCCGGGCGCTGAGCGCCCTGGTCGGCGGCGCCAATCGCGCGCGGGCCCTGCGCCAGCACCACCATGACAGCGAGCACGATCGACGAGCGCAGGTAATTCTTCATTGCGGGGGCTTGAGCCATGTGTGTTCTAAGCCAAACGCGTAGCATTCGTTTTCCAGGATCCGCATGCCCTTATCCAGACGGCGATAGAGCGGCATGCTCATCTTCCAGGGTCTGGTAAACACCTTCGGGTCTTCGATCGTCGCTTCGTAATTGATCTGATTGGTGCTGATCGGCGTGTAGCGCTCGATCACGTGAAGGTCCGCGCTATGAAAGTTGCCGCTTCGGTCGAACCAGGTCTGGTCGGTGAAGTTCGCGACGTCGACAACCAGCGTGTCGCCCTCCCAGCGGCCGCGTGAGTCACCCATGAACCACTCGACGCCGTCGGGATGCGACTCCTTCATGAAGATGCGGCGGACGGCATGGACGTACTCATAGGTGATCGCGATGTGCCC
>Ga0184628_10000266_pt1 | contig 30884 bp, 27 predicted proteins | sample PLM4_5_b1_FD_133149 | JGI IMG/M metagenome (GOLD analysis project Ga0184628, IMG submission 133149) | Groundwater sediment microbial communities from an aquifer in East River, Colorado, USA - PLM4_5_b1 | ecosystem: Environmental > Terrestrial > Soil > Riparian zone | place: USA: East River...
CGAGAGGAAAGATTTACAGCATCAATGAAGGCAATGCGAGCCAGTGGGATACCGGAACACGCCGGTATATCGATCACGTCAAATCGGTCGACAAGACCGATGGACGTCCGTATTCATTGCGGTATATCGGGTCGCTGGTGGCGGACTTTCACAGAAATCTTCTCAAGGGCGGGATATTTCTCTATCCAGGGCCGAAAGGAAAGTTGCGGCTGCTCTATGAAGCCGCGCCCCTCGCCATGATCGTCGAACAGGCGGGCGGAGCAGCGACCACCGGGGATCAACGGATACTCGAAATCGTGCCGACATCTCTCCATCAGCGAGTTCCTCTGATCATCGGAAGCGCTAATGACGTGGTGCAGTACCAGGAGTTCTGGAAGAAGGGCTGACGAAACAGGTGTCAAAAAAGGGGCCAGACGGGTCATTCACCATTTTCCAGCTGGAAAATGGTGAATGACCCGTCTGGCCCCTTTTTTGACACCTGTTTCTAATTCCTACGGGTTGGAACCCACGGGATGAGTGGTGACCAGATTGTTTCCAATCGTCGTCGCGGCAGCGGAACATTCCGGATGCGCAAATCCATTTCCAGCCGTGTAGATAATGTTATCGGTACCATTAGGTGCGCCGGTAGCAACTCCGGCCGGTACGTTGTCGAGATTCAGCGCAAATCGCGTTTTCCAAGCAATATTGTGATCGGCACAGGAACTGTCGCCACTGACACCAATAGCTCCGATCAGCTTGCCGTTCTTGTTGTAAAGAGCAAGGCCGCCTCCGAACACATTAACGCCGCCGATTTTTTCGCCGCTCATCGGATCGTTGTTCTGGCCGTAGTTGGCAGAATTCCCTTTGTATGCAACCGAAGTGTCGACAGGATTGCTCTCCTGAAGACCGAAAAGTGTTCCACCAGGCTGGACGGCGGTGAAGAGGTTGGCAGTGGACAATGCCAGTCCAGGCAGGCTGAACGCATTGGCGGTATTGGCCTTTTGTGCCGAGATCACGCGGCTGCCGGGCCATTGATCGCCTCGATCGTTGCCGGTAAAGACGACTTCGCAAACTTCACCATCTCGATTCACGACGGTTGCCCACATCTCCAGGTTGAACCCGCCATTTGAGGTGTTCCGCGCCGCAGACAGTGCGGTCTTCAACTGAGAGTGCGAAGGCAGATCTCGACAGTTCGCGCCATTGTTGCCATTCTCGGCGAAAGCAAGTCCGGAAAGCAGGAACGTTCCCAAGAGAACCCCGCACGACTGACGTAACAATTCTTTCAACATAATTCTCCTTTAACAGTTACAAAACACTTAGTGACGACTCCAACGGCGCGTCCTGCTTTTTTCGGTTCGTCCTTGAATGAATCGGTAGGTACGGCAGGTACTTATACTCTTCGAAAGATCGAGGTTCAATCGATCAATTGCCAATCTGAACGTCTATCTCGTTGACTGAAGGAATCCAAATCACCATACTATTCATCGCTCAGAAGGCGCCGCTTACATAGGGCCTCCATGGCCAACGAAGTAATAAATCCGGCTCCAAACGCACTAAAACGTTTATCCGTCAGGAAGGAAACCTAGCAGCTATGAGTTACCAAAGTGTGGAAGATTTGTTAAAAACCGTAGGAAATCCAGTCGACATGCTGCGCAATTCGCAGATCGGGGCCTACATTTACCCCGTTGTCCCCGCCGAGTTCTCGAATTGGCGAGACGAGCAGCGCGCATGGCGGGAAACCTGCGTTCTTTTCGATCAGTCTCACCACATGGTCGACATTTATATTGAGGGCCCGGATGCGCTCAAGATGATCTCAAAGCTTGCCATCAATTCCTTCGCAAATTTCGGCGTCAACAAGGCAAAGCAGTTCATCCCCTGCAGTTACGATGGCTACGTCATCGGAGATGGAATCCTGTTTCATCTCGAGCAGAACAAGCTCGTGTTCGTCGGCAGAGCGCCATCCGCAAATTGGATTCAATTCCATGCCGAAACGGGTGGCTACAACGTAAAAATCCTGAAGGACGATCGTTCGCCGGGGCGCCCTGGCGGAAAGCCCGTCGTCCGCGTGAGCTACCGCTATCAGATCCAGGGACCGAACGCAGAAAAGGTGATTGAGAAACTCAACGGCGGACCGTTTCCTCCGATCAAGTTCTTCAACATGGGCGAAATCAAAATCGCAGGACGCACGGTTCGCGCTTTGCGTCACGGCATGGCCGGTGCCCCCGGATTGGAGATATGGGGACCGTACGCCGAAGGCGATGAAGTGCGAAACGCAATCCTGGAAGCAGGCCAGGAGTTCGGAATCCGACAGGTCGGATGTCGCGCGTACGCAACCAACACGCTGGAATCGGGATGGATTCCTTCGCCCCTCCCGGCAGTCTATACCGGAGAAAAGATGAAGGATTTCCGAAAGTGGCTGCCTGCGACAGCATACGAGGGCTCCGGCTCACTCGGCGGCAGCTTCGTTTCCAAGAACATCGAAGACTATTACATGACTCCGTACGCGCTTGGCTACGGCCCGTTCGTCAAGTTCGACCATGATTTCATTGGCCGAGAAGCCCTCGAGAAAATTGCCAATCAGCCGCATCGCAGGAAGGTGACGTTCGCCTGGAATGCGGATGACGTTGCAAAGATCTTCCGTTCCATGTTTGAGCCGGGTTCCCAACCCTACAAGTACATCGACCTGCCGCTTTCCAATTACGCGTCGGCGTCCTACGACAAGATCGTCAGCGGAGGCAAAACGGTCGGCTTCTCCATGTTCAGCGGCTGCAGCTACAACGAGCGTTCCATGCTGTCCCTTGGCGTGGTGGATCCGGATATCAAGATCGGAACAGAAGTGGGGCTCGTCTGGGGAGAAGAAGGCGGAGGCACGAAGAAAACAACTGTCGAGTCTCACAAGCAGATGGAAATCCGCGCCATTGTCAGTCCTGTACCGTATTCCAAGGTCGTGCGCGAGCAATACGAAGGCGGATGGCGAACTGCTCAGAAATAACGATCTAAACAGCCATCGGATATTATGGATAAACGCCTCATCCAGGACTTCGCAAAGTCCTACTCCATTGAGGCGACGGTTCGGGAAGCGAAGCGCGTGGAGCGCTTCGCCGACCTTGTTCCGAAAGGAACGTGGATCTACATTGCTCACATCCCGGGAACAGACCTCCAGGAAACAGTGGAACTCGCCGCAAGACTTCGAAAAGAAGATATGGAGCCGGTCCCCCACGTCGTCGGTCGCAGACTTGAAACTTTCGAAGTGCTCGACAAGTTCCTGGGACAACTCGCTGGCGAAGCTGGCGTCGAACAGGTACTGGCTGTAGCCGGCGATATTCCCGAACCGGCTGGAAAAATTTCCAGCGCGCTGGAAGTGCTGGAATCCGGCTTCCTTGAAAAGCACGGCATTCGAAGGGTGGGAGTCGCCGGGCATCCCGAAGGGCATAAGCAGGTCAACGACACGGTGCTGCGTGCCGCCCTGAAACAAAAGAACGAATACGCAAAGAAGACTGGAATCTACGTCTATCTCGTCACTCAGTTCACGTTTAGTGCTGCCCCTGTACTGGAATGGGAAGCAAAGACACCGGAAATCGGCGAGCTGCCCTATATGGTCGGGCTCCCGGGTCTGGCATCTCCTGCGTCGCTTCTGAAGTTTGCTTTGGACTGCGGAGTGGGCGCGTCTCTGGAGGCCTTCGCAAAGCGTGCCGGTAAATTTACGAAGCTCTTAACGGTCGCTACACCGGATGAAACGCTTGTGGACCTTGTCCAATATAAGGACAAGAACCCCAAGACCCATCTGGCCGGCATTCATTTCTTCCCCTTTGGCGGCTTCAAGCGAACCGCAGCATGGGCAAATAAGGTCGTCGAAGGGCAGTTCGAGATGAGCTCCGACGGAACCGGCCTGATCGTCCCCTGATCGCGGACCGTGCTCGCCAGTGTCAGCGTTGGCTTACAATATCCGCCCGAGGGGGTGGCTCTTTGTAACCGCCTGTCTTATTAGTCCTTTTCGGCTGGGAGTTCCCCACAAGCCATCAGCGGCGTCGGAATCCCTTACAGCACCAGGGCTACTCGCCAATCCCAATGGCACCGGGCATACCTTATTTTTCAATTGGGTGGCGAAGCATCCGAAGTGGGCTTCGTCTTGCACTATATAGCCTGTCGACCACACGGAACCCACCAGCATCGTGCTGCTGGCTGTGGCGCCGGTTGTGATCGTTGAAGCGGGTCAGGTCGAAATTCATATCCTCCAAATATGAAAAAGGAGCCGGCACAGATTAGATTCTGTACCGGCTCCAATTTTTTTGGTTTTCAAGAATAAGAGCTAATCGGAGATGACAAGGTTCGTGAGAACTTCTTCCACGGTGGTCATGCCTTTTTCCATTAGGAACATCGCATATTCCTTCAGGTTCACCATTCCGCTCTTTTCTGCCAGATCGCGGAGGGCATCTGTCTTCGCACCAGCTGCAACGGCGCGCTTGAGTTCGTCATTCATCACCAGCACTTCGTAAATGGCAACGCGCCCGCGATAGCCGTTTCCACTGCACCGATCACACCCCTCGCCCTTGAAGAACGGTGGCGCATTCTCGCGGTTGAATCCAAAGAATCCAAGCATGGTGTCGTCGATTTCAACCTGGACTTTGCAATTCTGGCAGATTCTCCGGGCGAGACGTTGAGCCACAATGCCAACCGTCGAATTCGCCATCAGAAATGGTTCAATTCCCATTTCCTCCAACCGCGTAAATGATCCGGGAGCATCGTTGGTATGCAGCGTCGTGAACACCAGATGGCCGGTAAGAGCGGCTTCGACGGAAATCTTCGCCGTTTCCATGTCTCGCGTTTCTCCGACGAGAATGACATCCGGATCCTGCCGCAGGAAGGCTCGGAGAATTCGCGCGAAGTCCAGCCCGATATCCTTGTGAGTCTGGACCTGACACAACCCGGCAAGGTCGTACTCGATCGGATCCTCAGCGGTGGAGATATTCACATCCGTGGAATTGATTTCACTCAGAGCGCTGTAAAGCGTCGTGGTTTTTCCCGATCCCGTGGGCCCTGTCACATAGATGATGCCGTATGGCTGGTGAATCATGCGGTACATCTGATCCACGACTTTGGGATGAAGTATCAGCTGATCGAGAGGGAGCAGTGCGCCACTCTTGTCGAGGACGCGCATGACGACTTTTTCGCCAAACTTTGCCGGAACCGTGGATACGCGGAAATCGATGGAACGGTCGTTGATCTTGATCGAAATTCGGCCGTCCTGTGGCATCCGGCGTTCGGAAATATCCAGCCTGGACAGAATCTTAAGTCTGGATATCAGAGGCAGCTGAATCTTCTTCGAAAGGATGTTTTCCACCTTCAGGATGCCGTCAACTCGCAATCGAAAGACGACGCCCTTTTCCTGTGGCTCGATATGTATGTCGCTGGCTCCCTTCTTGATGGCCAGCGCCAGGATATTGTTCGCCAGGCGGACGACTGGAGCGTCTTCGGAAGCGGTCGTGAGCTCCATCGCATTGACTTTTTCTTCTTCTTCGGACTGAACCTCCATGCCGGTAAGAATTTCGTTCTGCAGGTCCTCGAAACTCTGCAGGGGAAGATCCACCGCCGATTGTTGCTTGCGCCGCTCTTCTTTTCGCTCCCTGCGTTCTTCGGTGGTTTTCTTTTCCAGCTCCCTTTGCTGACCCTTGTCCAACCCCATCAGCTGGGGATAGACCGACTCCATGAACTTTCGAAAATCGTCTTCGGTACACACTCGCGGCTCGATAATCGCGCCCTTCACATATCGCCGGACATCGTCGAAGGCGACAAGGTTCGAAGGATTCACCATCGCCAGAGTCAGAGCGTTGTTGACGTAACCGACAGGTATCAATCGGTGCAGCATAATCACCGATTGAGGAACAAGGCCCACGACTTTCTTATCGAAATTCTCTTTCTGAAGATTGATAAAATCGATGCCGACATGCTTGGTAGCCTCCTCGACGCGTTCGGCAAGAATTCTCGCCAGGCCAAGGGAGATTTCGGGATGTTGAGTGAGCAGATTTCGAAAGTCGGATCGGGTCAGGGTGAAAACAACGGTGGCCTGTACCGTAGTCACTGTGGCGGAGCGGGGTCTACCCGTCAGGAGCGCCATTTCGCCCACAGCGGCTCCTTCACCGAGTTGCGAGACCAGGAAATCGATGCCGGTGGTTGGATCCTTCTTCCGGACTTCGACGAGTCCGGACCGGATAATGTACATGGAAACGCCGGGGGCTCCCTCGCGAACTATGACTTCCGATGGGGGGAAATCCACGGTTTTCAGTCGGCTGCCCAGCTTTGCGAGGCTATCCGGACTCAGTTCTGAAAACAGTTTGACGTTTTTTAGAAACTGGACCAGTTGGACTGAATCCGAAGTGGCTACAGACATTGAGCTTCCTGACTCCCGGGAAAATCCTTTGACGTCTCGGTAGTCTCTCAGCAAGGACAAACGAAAGTCCAAGCGAAACTCAAACTAAAGAAAGCTATTTCTGGTCCTTGCGCAGATCGTGCTTCCAGCCCATAATTTTGGCGATATTCCCTTCCTTTTCCGCTTCTTCGATACGCCCCTGGGCCATATAGAACATGGAAAGGCTGGTGTGCGCCAGCACGTCCTCATTGTCGATTTCGATGAGCTTTTTCGCCACGTCAACCGCCTCGTCGTGCCGTCCCCGATTGGAGAGTGCCATCCCTAAACCATGCAGCGCATCCGCGTAGTTCGGATCGATTTCCAGGGCTTTGCGGTACAGCTCTATGGAATCGTCAAGCTTGTCATCTCCAAATGCTTCAACGGCCTGCTCGAAAATCTCTTCCTTTGTCATGACGAGAGTATAGCAATAGAATTTCTGGCCATTATGGAGAACATCACGTCATCAAATGTTAAGTTCGGCTTTCTCGCAGCGCCATCCAGCCAGCCAGGCGGAGGGCCCCCACCTGGCCTTCTCGTGCTTCAGGAATGGTGGGGAATGAATGATCACATCAAGGACATTACAAAACGGCTGGCAAACGAGGGTTTCGCGGCATTGGCCGTGGATATGTACGACGGTAAGGTCACCAAGAACCCCGAGGAAGCAAAAGGCCTGATGATGGCAATGGATAAGGCCGCGGCTTTGGAAAAGCTCTACGGAGCCGTCCGTTTTCTCAAGAATGACCTCCATGTTTCCAGCGTTGGAGTCATTGGTTTCTGTATGGGTGGGTTCTGGTCGCTAAGCCTGGCTTGCAGCAACAGGGACGTTAAAGCGGCGGTCCCGTTCTATGGAAGCATTCCTCCCGACGCACTGCTCAGTCAGCTGCGGTCTCCGATTCTCTATTTTTACGGTGAGAAGGATCATCACATCGCGGCCAGCGAGATCGATCGACTCGAGAATTTCATGAAGAATGCCGGCAAACCGGCGGAAGTCGTGCGATACCCAGACTCCGATCACGCGTTCTTTAACGACACAAGGAAAGAAGTCTACAACCCGAAGGACGCAAAAGATGCGTGGACACGGGCATTGGTGTTCCTGAAAAGGAATTTGAAGTAGAAGCCAACGAAACTTGGAAGTGATGTTGGAGAATCGTGAAATCGGACAATTTCGAAATTGCACGATTCCTGCAATTTAAAGCCGAAATTAGAAATTTCAAATCCGACTGGCAACTGAGCGGGGTTCGATCTGAGATTTTAGATTTCGGACTTGAATTGCAGGAATTGTGCGATTTCGAAATTGTCCGATTTCACAATTTCCCAGCGCTATTCTACGGCTTTCCGAATTTGGCCTGAAGCGCCCGGATCTTTTCTTCCATTGTCTGAACGGGTGCCGGAGCTGGCGGACGAACAACGGGTCTGGGCTTCGATACTGGGGTTGTCTTTTCCAGAACGGGACGTGGTGCCGGAGTAACCACCTTCTTGACCTGCGGCAGCGGCTGCTTCTTCGGTGGCTGAGGTTTCGGCGGGCGCTGCGGTTTGGGAACCAGCGCCTTGATCGACAGGCTGATCCGTTTCATTTTTGGATCAACACCTATCACCTTGACCTTGACGATATCCCCAACCTTGACGGCCTCGCGTGCATCCTGGATGTATTTGTGCGAGAGCTCTGAGATATGAACCAGGCCATCCTGATGGACGCCGAGATCGACGAAGGCTCCGAAATTTGTAACATTCGTGACGGCGCCCTCCAGCTCCATGCCTTCCTTCAGGTCGCCCATTTCCTTCACGTCGTCACGGAATTTTGCGACCACAAACTGGTCGCGAGGATCCCGGCCGGGTTTGAGAAGCTCTTCGCGAATATCGGTAATCGTGAACTTTCCGGCCTCTGCCTCGAACGTTTTGAAGTCCACGGACTGGATGCGTTCCCGGTTCTCAATCAGATCCGCAACAGGAACACCAATCGATGCCGCCATTCGTTCAACAATGGGATACGACTCCGGGTGGACAGCAGTTCGATCCAGGGGATGCTCTCCACCCTTGATGCGTAAAAAGCCGGCGGCCTGCTCAAACGTCTTCTCACCGAAGCCGTCGATTTCCACCAGCTGTGTCCGCGATCGAAACATTCCGTTTTCAGTGCGGCGTGCAACAATGCTGGTTGCCAGCTTGTCGTTAATGCCGGATACGTACTTCAGCAGATCCGCAGAGGCGGTATTCAGGTCGACTCCCACTCTGTTCACGCAGGATTCCACCGCCGCTCCAAGGCTGACCTTCAATTTTTTCTGATCGACATCGTGCTGGTACTGCCCCACACCGATGGATTTGGGTTCGATTTTTACAAGCTCAGCCAGTGGATCCTGCAATCGCCGGGCAATGGAGATTGCTCCGCGAACTGTCAGGTCGAGGGACGGAAATTCTTCACGCGCCCGTGGAGACGCCGAATACACGGACGCTCCGGCTTCGTTCACGACGACGACAAATACCGGCAGAGCATGCTTCGCCACAACATCCCGCACGAACGACTCCGTCTCCCGGGAACCCGTGCCATTTCCAATGACGATTCCTCGCGAGCTGTATTTCTGCACAAGCTCGATGAGAATTTTCTCGGCGCCTTCGACATCCTTCCTGGGCTCGACAGGATAGATCGTGTGGTTCTCCAGAAACTTTCCGGTTTCGTCGACAACGGCAATCTTGCATCCGGTTCTCAAGCCGGGGTCCAGGCCGATAAGACCAATCGGGCCGGCTGGCGCTGAAAGCAGGAGTGCGCGCAGATTCTCTTCGAATACCCGAATCGCCGCCTCCTCTGCGCGTTCGCGCAGCATGGATCGAACCTCGTTCTGAAGTGAAGGCCCCAGCAATCGCTCATAGCTGTCTCGCACTGCCACGTCCAGGAAAGGAGCAAACTGTGACGTCGAATCCCGAATGACCTGAGGCAGAAGCCATTCGATAAATTTCTCGCCATCCGTCTCAATGGAGTACGTCAGCACGTTCTCGCGCGTTCCGCGTCGTATGGCCAGTATCCGGTGTGAAGGGATCTTCGGCACGATCTCTTCAAACTTGTAGTACATGTCGTACTTGGTTTTTTCCGTTTCCTTGCCCGTTGCAACTTTCGACCGGACCACGCCTTCGTTCACCAGCTTTTCACGAAGCTGTCTACGGAAGACCCCATTCTCTGCAATGCGCTCGGCAAGAATGTGCAGTGCACCCTCAATGGCTTCTTCAACGCTTACGGGACCGGAAGGGCCCTTCGGTGCCGGCGGTTTCACAGGAAGCTCTACAGGCGCGTCGGTATCCGAAACAACCAGCGAAGGAACGGGAACAAATTCCGGGAGTGTCGGAATTTCAGGAACGACAACGAACTGCTTCGCAAAGACGCCGACAGGATCGGTTCCCGTTTGTTCCCAGATGTATTCGGCAAGCGGCCCGAGGCCCTTTTCCAGAGCAGCGGTGGCTTTCGTCTTTCGCTTTGGTTTGAACGGAAGGTAGATGTCCTCAAGCTCGTTCCGGACAAAGCAGGCCAGAATCTGCTTCTTCAATTCTTCAGTGAGCTTGCCCTGATTCTCAATTGTCCCGAGCACGGTCTTTCGGCGCTCCTCGAGTCCTTCGTAATACAGGCGCCGCTCATCGATGTCGCGAACCTTGACTTCGTCAAGGTTCCCAGTTGCTTCCTTTCGATAGCGTGCAATAAAGGGAACGGTTGCGCCGGATTCAAGAAGGTTGACGGTGGTTTCCACGCGGGATACAGGCGCGCCAACTTCCTTGCTGATTCTGAGAAGTGCTTCGGTGGTCAACATGACGTGAGGTGCCGATTATTCCATAATTCGTGAGAGGTTTCGAAAGGAAATGGCGGGACCCGTGTAGTGAACCGCTACCTCGTAAAAACTCAGGATTACTACAACAACGAGAATGATCTGAATAACCCTGAACAAATTCGATGTGGATGAGCCCGGTTTCTTGAATGGAATAATTGCCGCAAGAAGCGCACCCGAAAGCAATCCGGCGACATGTGCCGAATTATCAATTGCCGGAATCATGTAGCCAATCACCAGGTTGATCGCAATCACCGGGAACACGCCCTTGCCAACGGCACGCTGAAACATCGGCGGTATGACGCTTCGATATCGGAAGCCAAAGACCAGCAGAGCGCCAAACAATCCGAAAATGGCGCCCGATGCGCCGGCAGAAGGCGCTTCCGGGTGATACCAGTAGCTTCCCGCTACACCACCGATTCCGGTCAGAATATAAATGATGGTGAAGCGCGCACTTCCATACAGCTTCTCTACCTGTGGACCGACAATCCAGATCGCGTAGGAATTGAAGAATATGTGCAGCGGACCGATGTGGAGAAAGATCGGAGTCACCATCCGCCAGATTTCACCCTGGTCGATGAGGGCGTTGTACTTCACTCCGAAGCCAAGAAGCATGTAGTCGTTGTGGCTGCCGCCGGCCAGGCCCATCAGGAGATAAATGAAAATATTGAGACCAAACAGGGCATACGTAACCGGTGTACGTCGAGCCCAGAAGGTCTGAAGGAAATCGGCGTAACGTTCGTCGATCATTTGGAATCAATTCCCTCTCCCGACGGGAGAGGGTGGCCATCAAGAAAAGGCGCGCCGGGTGAGGGGTACAACGCGTTAATCATTTCAAAAAGAGAATCGGGCTGAGTGAGAACATCTTCATTCGTTATACGCAAAACTTTGTATCCAAGTTCCTCCAGCCGCTGGTCTCTTTTCGCATCCCATTCTACTTGCCCTGGATGGTCGTGAACTCCGCCATCGATTTCAATAATGACGCGGATTTCATGACAATAAAAGTCGACAATGTAGCAATCAATTGGAACCTGGCGGCGGAATTTCAGACCCAGAGTTCGGCGATCTTTTAACTGATCCCATGCTTCCTGCTCTGCACGAGTATCGTCGCGCCGCATCTGGCGTGCGCGTTCGAGAAAAAGATCTGGGGATTTCGATCTTGGTCTCAATATGGAACCCCTCACCCGGCCCTTCGGGCCACCCTCTCCCGTAAGGAGAGGGATTCCTTCTGCAATCCTCACGCCGATCTCAGCTTCCGGGCAATCTCCTGCGCGGCAGCTCGTGCGCTCTCCAGATCCTCCGGCTTGAAGGAAATCGCTGCAACGACGGCGTGCCCTCCACCGCCGTACTGCTCACAGATTCTGGCCAGATTGTGTTTCCGTTCCGTTGTCGTCCAGGGATTGGTTCCCACCGATACCTTGGCGCGGGAAGTCGAGCGGCTCACTCCAACGCAGTACACGCTCTCCGGAAAAAGATAGTACGGAATGAATTTGTTATAGCCGTCGAGATTCTTGTCGCTGATATCAAATTCGATGACACCGTCCTCGCACTTCGCGCGTTCTCGCATGATGTCGATGGACTTGATGTGATTCTCGTACATTGTCTCGAATGTCGACTTCACTTCCGGTTCGTTCAACACAGCCTCAAGAGGCCGGTTCTGCATCAAACCGATAATCTTGTGCAGCAACCGGCGGTCGCGGGTCGTTTCGATTTCCAGCATGAGCCGCATGGCGGGCTCCTTCAATTCGACAGCCGCTTGTGCGCTCGGAAATACCGCGCCATCGATAAGGTCGGCCCAGTGAACCAACTCCTGCAGGTCCGGGGCGACAAATCCGAATTTCTTCTCCGCCACTGTCGCGATGAACTTCGTGCAGGAACGGGAGTCGGGATCGTAAAACTTGTGACCGCTGACATCTCTCCGGAAGTGGGCTTCGTCGGCCGCGGAGAGGAATGCGCTTTCATGATGGTCAAACCACCACGTCAGTTTCTCCGACGCGCTGTATTTGAAATCGACGATCACGTTTTCATCGGAGCCAAACAGATCCTCGTTAATGAGCTGACCGGCCTTGTGTGCCAGGCCTTCATACTCAATGTTTGCGCCGGGCGCGATAACGCCCGAATAAAATCGCGAAAAAACGGCGGCCGAAGCCAGGCCGTCGAAGCAGTTATCGTGATAAAGCACGCGCAGCGTTTTCTTCATATTCTTCTTCAGACTTATCTCAACAGGACCTTGGCAATGGTTTGCAGCTGCATGTTCGACGTTCCTTCGTATATTTTCCCGATCTTCGAGTCGCGAAAAAATTTCTCCGCAGGATAATCCTTCGTGTAGCCGTAGCCTCCGAAGATATCGACGACCGTCGACGTCACCGCCTCGGCAACCTGGGATGAGTAATACTTCGCCATCGCCGCTTCCTTGAGAAAATCCAGTCCGGCATCCTTCAAACGTGCCGCGTTGTATACCATGAGACGAGCTGCTTCAATCTGCGTTGCGGCCTCCGCGAGTTGAAATTGAATGGCCTGGAACTCGGCAATCGGCTTTCCGAACGCTGTTCTTTCCTTCGCATATGCCGCGCCACTCTCCCAGCTTCCCTGCGCAATGCCAACCATCTGTGCGCCTATCCCAATTCGTCCTTCGTTCAAAGTTTCGATAGCAATCTTGTAGCCCTTCCCGGCTTCGCCCAGGACATTGGTCTTTGGGACTACGCAATCCTCCAATATCAGCTCGCAGGTGCTGGAAGCCCGGATGCCAAGCTTGTCTTCCTTCTTGCCGACGGAAAATCCCGCGGAATCCCGTTCCACGAGAAAAGCAGTAATACCCTTGTATCCGGCTTCCGGGTTGATATTCGCGAATACGATGAATAATCCCGCTTCCGCCGCGTTGGTAATCCAGAGCTTTCGTCCATTTAAGACGTAGTGGTCACCCGCATCCACTGCGCGGCACGCCAGGGCAAACGCATCACTTCCGGAACCCGCTTCGGAAAGTGCATAGGCGCCGACTGTGTCCGAGGCCAGCTTCGGAAGATATTTCTTCTTCTGTTCCACATGCCCCCAGCGCATGATCGCGTTATTCACCAGGGTGTTTTGAACGTCCACAAAGACGCCGAAGGATCCATCCACACGGGAAATCTCCTCGACGGCGATCACGGACATGAAGAAGCTTCCGTTCGCGCCTCCATATTCTTCCGCAATATGAATGCCCATGAGGCCGAGGCCGAACAGTTCCGGGAAGATGGAGGCGTCGAGCTTCGCCTCTTCATCCATTCGATGCACATGCGGCTTGATGCGCTCTTCGGCGAACCCGCGACATGAACTTCGAAACAGCTGTTCGTCGTCGGTCAGTACTGTAAGTGGAGTGCTCATGAAAACCGCGTATTATATACTACGGTTGTTATGGAACATCACGGGCATCATCATTCGCATCAGTATGGCCGTAATGCTCGTGGCAGTCTGAAGCGTGCCCTTATCATTACGATTGTTTTCCTTGTCGCCGAATTCGCCGGCGCACTCTACACCAATTCTCTGGCTCTGCTCGCCGATTCAGGCCACATGATGACCGACGTTGCGGCGCTCAGTCTGAGCCTGGCCGCAAACTGGTTTTCCACCCGTCGTACGACTCCTCAGAAGACATTTGGGTTTTATCGAGTTGAAATTCTGGCCGCACTGTTGAACGGCGTTTTCCTGATCCTGATATCGCTCTATATTTTTTACGAGGCCTGGGGCCGTTTGAATAATCCTCCTGAAATCAAGGCAGGATGGATGTTGGTCGTCGCGTTGATCGGTCTTTTTGCGAATCTTTCCAGCGCCTATGTGCTCTTCGGCAATCGGAAGGAAAGCCTCAATTTACGCGGCGCGTTTTTTCATGTCCTCACCGATGCCATTGGATCGCTGGGAGCTGTGATCGCCAGTCTTGCCATCCTGCTGGGCGGTTATGAGATCGCCGATCCGATCATCAGCGCCATTGTCGGAGTTTTGATTCTATTCAGTTCCTGGATTTTGATTCGAGATGCGGTCGACATTCTGCTGGAAGGCACCCCATCTCACGTCAATATCGTAAACCTCCAGAAACAGTTGAACGACATTCCTGGAGTTGGCTCTGTTCACGATCTCCATGTCTGGACGCTCACGTCTGGCGTTGTCGCCATGAGCTGCCATGTCGTGATGTCCGGAGAAACCTTCAATCACGGCACTGTGCTCGCCAACGTCAAAACTCTCGCGCACGAAGGATTCGAAATCGACCATACCACCGTCCAAATCGAAGACGTCAACGCAACCGGACCATTTATGGATTCATGCGACTGCAATCTAGGCGCATGGCATTCCGCGAGGTGAAACCCGAATGATACAAATCAGCGCTCTTGTCGTGACCGCATTGCTTCTGCAGGCTCCGTCACTGGATAGTCCCAATCAAAAGGAACGGCAGACCGCCATCGAACAGATGGCAAAGCCCGGCAACATTGCAGCCATACCCGCATTTGAAGCCGCGTTGAAGAAGGAACCGAAGAGTGAAGTGCGTGCCCAGGTGCTCTCCGGTCTTGTACGGATCGGCGGGTCGGCGATACCTCCGATACTGGCGCGGAGTCTGGCGACGGACCTCGACAAGGATGTACGGCTCCAGGCCGTCGAATCCATACAGCGTTTTTATATCCCTGCTCCGGATACGGGTACGCTCAAGACACTGTTCAATACGGCGAAGAACGTCGTTGCCAGCCCGCAGCGTCCGACGTTGCCAGCAGGAGTCGTAACCGACAAAGTGGCGACAGACGCGCTGTCCACGGCAATGCAGAGGGACGCCATTGAAGACGTTCGCGCCGCCTCCGCGCGAGTTCTTGGGAATCTAATGGCAAAAGCGTATGTGCCGGACATGATCACAACACTCGAAGATCCGCAGAACATGGACCACAAAGGCGTCCGAAAAGAAATCGTGATGAGCCTGGGTACGATTCGCGATGCCTCAGCCGGCCCGGCGCTTCAAAAGACGCTGCGCGACCGGGACGCCGGAATCATGACGGAATCCATAATCGCACTCGGGCTTATGGGATATAAGCCGGCTCGGCCTCAACTTGAAGACATTTTCCGAACCGATACGCGCCGCGAAATGAAAGAGCAGGCTATTGAATCGCTCGCGATGCTTCGGGACCCCGGCGGCAAACCCCTGTTTGAATCGCTTCTGCCAAGCATGAATGACTTCTATCGGGAAAAAGCAGCGGAAGGTCTTGCCCGTACGGACTACGATGCCTCAGGACTTACCGAGATTCTAAAGATGGAAAAAAAGGCGAACGTTCGCAATGCGATGACCTTCGCCCTGGTCTCTTCCAATCATGACGAATACATCAATGAATTGACCAATGCCCTCAACAGCCGATTGAGCGCCCAGGCGGAAATGTACATTTTCGAATTGGGGAAATACCGGGGCAAGGTTGCCCTGCTGAACGGCTATCTTCGCAGTTCCGATCCAAAGGTACGGGCAGGCGTGGCAAAAATCCTCGGCCAAATCAAAGATCCGTCATCGCGAGGACCGCTGGATGAACTCACGAAGGATCCCGACACCAACGTCATGCGCGAAGCTGTCAATGCACTCCGTCAGTACAACACGAGATGACAACAGGTGAACGGGGTATCTTCATGTGGGCAGCGCAAGAACCGCCCTGTTTAACTGGCTTTTCGCTCGAAGGAACAACGGCGGCCTGATTCTGCGCATCGAAGACACCGATGTCGAACGCTCCGGCCTGGAAATGACGCAGGGGATTCTCGATGCCATGAGCTGGCTTGGTCAACGCGCGGGCTGGCTACGGAGGCAGGCATTATCGCTCTTACCGGACACATCGCATCGCCGGGAATGTTTGATGTAATGGTGCTGATCGGGCAGAAGCGCACAGTGGAAAGGCTACGGAAAGTGAGGGAGGAATTCCAATGAAAGATACTGGTGGTACCCCTCATCCGGCCCTTCGGGCCACCTTCTCCCGTCGGGAGAAGGATCCCTCTCCCAACGGGAGAGGGTGCCGCGAAGCGGCAGGTGAGGGGTACCATTGAAAAATTCCCCTTCTTCCCCTCCACTCTCCTTCGTCACCGTCATTGGCGGCGGACTCTCCGGATGTGAAGCGGCATGGCAGATCGCCGAGCGCGGAATAAAAGTAAGGCTCTACGAAATGCGGCCGGGCCGGCCGACACCGGCACACAAGACAAGCCACCTCGCTGAAATCGTCTGCAGCAATTCATTGAAATCCGATCAGCCCTTCAATGCCTCATGGCTGCTGAAGCAGGAACTTCGCCGCATGGGTTCCCTGTTGATGCGAATAGCGGATTCCGTAAGGGTGCCTGCAGGATCGGCACTCGCCGTGGATCGCGAGGAGTTCGCACAGAAGACCACGGAAGCGATTGCCGCGCACCCCAACATCGAATTGCTTCGGGAAGAAGTGCCGGAAATTCCTTCGACCGACATTGGCGGCATCACCATCGTCGCCAGCGGCCCTCTGACTTCCGGCTCGCTATCGGAATCGATCCGCAGATTCTGCGGTATCGAAAACCTGTACTTCTACGACGCCATCAGTCCCATCGTTGATGCGGAGACCATCGACTACACCAAAGCGTATCGCGCCAGCCGATATGGAAAAGGTGCCGACGATTACATCAACTGCCCGATGAGTCGAGAGGAATACACGGCCTTCTACGATGCTCTTGTATCCGCAGAAGCCGTGGAGCTTCATGATTTCGAAGAAGCCCACTATTTCGAGTCCTGTCTGCCGATTGAGGAACTCGCGCGACGCGGGCGGGAGACATTGCGGTTCGGCCCCATGCGGCCAGTTGGGCTGATCGATCCGAACACAGGCCGGATGCCGTGGGCCGTGGTTCAGCTTCGACAGGAAGACCGAATGCAGTCCAGCTACAACCTGGTTGGATTTCAAAACCATCTGAAATTCCCTGAACAGCGCCGCATTCTTCAGCTCATTCCCGGCCTTGAACGCGCGGAGTTCCTGCGTCTGGGACAGATCCATCGAAACACATACATCAATGCGCCTCAGACTTTGACGGAAACGATGGCAACGCAACGAGAGCCACGATTGTTCTTTGCAGGACAACTGGCCGGAACCGAGGGCTATATCGAAAACATCACATCCGGACTGGTTGCCGGCATCAACGCCGTACAAACAATGCGAGGAGGCGCCCCAGTAGTCTTTCCTGCGGAAACGGCGATCGGCTCCCTGTGTCGCTACATATCCACGCCCACCAAAACTTTTGCGCCAATGAACATCCATTTCGGGCTTTTGCCTCCACTGGAATTGCCACGTCGTACGCCTAAGGCCGAGAAGCAACGAATGCTCAGTGAACGCGCTCTCAGCGCGATATCCAGTGTGGTGGATGCATGTCCGGCGTAATCAGCATCAACGGAAACATTACGTCTGCTGAAAAAGCCATGATTCCCGTCCTTGACCATGGCTTTCTGTTTGGAGACAGCGTCTATGAAACTCTCCGAACGCATCGGCACAAACCGTTCCTCTTTTCGCGTCACTTCGTCCGGATGCAGCGGTCGGCCCGCAGCATCGAACTGGAATTGCCGTGGAGCCGCGAAAAGACATTTCAGGAGGTGGTTCGAGTTGTGGATTCTGCCGGATTTTCTTTCGAATCCCGCATCCGTATCACGGTGACTCGCGGCGTCGGGGAGGTGGGGCCGGATCCGGGGACCTGCAATTCACCAAACGTCATTGTCATCGTGACACCGCTGGCGGAATTGCCGGAATCGATATATGAGAAAGGTGTGGACGTGGTGATCTCTTCGTTTCAACGGACAAGTCACCTGGCGGATGCAAAAACCGGAAATCTTATCCGCACGGTTCTTGCGCAGCGCGAGGCGCGGATCGCCGGGACGTTTGAAGCAATACTTCTCACGCCGGAGGGGTTCATTTCCGATGGAATCACCAGCAACGTCTATCTGGTCAAGGGACGAAAGATTCTGACGCCGTCTCGTGAAGCCTGTAGCCTTGAAGGCATCACGCGTGGAGCCGTGCTGGAACTGGCGGGGCGCATGGGTCTGGAAGTCGTGGAAGGTTTATTGCAGTTAAGCGAAATCGATAGTGCCAATGAAATGTTTCTGACCAGCACAACGCGGGAAATCGTGCCCATCGTGTCTGTAAATGGGGCTGCTGGCCGCCAGATCGTTGGTGACGGTAAACCCGGGCCCGTAACACGGGCATTGCGGGAAGCGTACGTCCGGGAACTGGACGTCCTGATTCAGGAGGACTGATTTGCAGCGACAGGCAGCAGCTTTTTTGGAATCGCTTCGAAACAAGTCCTCGTCCAGGCATACCGTATCGAACTATCAGATTGACCTTGAGCAGTTCGCGCAGTTTCTGAAATCCAAAAAACTCAGGGTGGAATCCGTGGACCACGTCGTCATCCGCGATTTCCTGAATCATCTATATACAGACCGCAAGCTCTCGAAGAGTTCGGTATCGCGGAAACTCGCATGCCTGAAGACGTTCTTCAAGTATCTGCTCCGCCAGGGCGTGCTGCACACCAATCCTGCAGAGTTGATCGCTTCGCCGCGTCTTCCGAAAATCCTGCCGTCTTTCCTGGGGGAGGAAGAGGCAGCTTCGATTGTTGGGCTGCCCCAGGGTGATGGCGTGCTGGCGTCGAGGGATAGAGCAATCCTCGAATTGCTGTATGCCAGCGGAATGAGGGTCAGCGAGATTGTCGGCTTGAACGACGATCAGCTGGATCTGGATCAGAATACGGTTCGAGTTCTGGGCAAAGGAAAGAAGGAACGCATTGTTCTCTTCGGAAGTTTCGCAGCGCAATCCCTCGTGGAGTACCTCGACGCCAAGAAAAAGCTCGGGATTGGAGGAATCGACGATCGCGGCCAAACGCCTGTTTTCGTCAGTGTGCGTGGAAAGCGCCTAAACTCGCGAGACGTCCAGCGCCTGGTCGCGAGTCTTCGACTTGGGTTGAAAACCACTCGCCGAGTGACACCACATACGCTGCGGCACAGTTTTGCGACGCACCTACTCGAGCGAGGGGCCGACCTTCGGGCCATCCAGGAGCTTCTGGGCCATGAAAGCCTGGCCACGACCCAAAAGTACACTCATGTGGGCGTACAGCACCTGAAGCGCGAATATGACAAGGCACACCCCAAGGCAAAGGACTCCTCAGGAAATTAGCCGGTCTGTTGTTCGGATTTGAACTGGGGAGCTATCGCCCACTTGCTGCGCGAACCGGCGTAGTTCCGAATTTGAAACTTGCGGTTGATCGTGACGACGGTGCTGCGACTGCAGCCGATACGCTGCGCAATTTCGGGGAGCGACATATTGGTGGACACGAGCAAAGATTGAATCTTCCGTACCTGAATATCGGGCAATGCACATCCTTGTTTTGACATGGTCGGCCTCCTGCGTTCCTACTTGATTATTTGGCGTCCTGACATCATCTAATCAGTGACGACATTAAATACCGCTTCCTGAATTTGCACAGCCCCTCAAAGGTTCCTCATCATAAAGTCCCATAGTTGCCCTCTAAGGAAATCGGTCCAATAGTCGATAACGAAATGGAAGGCTTGGGTTGCGCCTGGGACATATGTACCTACGAATGTTTACGAGATTTTACGGGCCTGTTACGGTTTGTAATCATTTCCGGGACGTCGCCTGGCGGCTAAGTCATGAATTTATTGACAGATATCTATAGAAATGTGTAACTGGATCGTTCCAGTTTCAGACCGTAGACGGTTTTGTAGACAGAAATCTAGAGAAGTGATTTACCGGGTGTAAGAGGATGTACACCTTTCAGGCGCTAGGGGGCGCACCAAAGTCATGAATGATTCATGGTATGCACTGCATGTTCGGCCGCGATTCGAAAACACCGTAGAACTTCAACTCGGAGGCAAGGGATACGAAGTCTTCCTCCCAACCTACGAAAGCAAGCGCCGCTGGTCGGATCGAGTAAAGACAGTCGTCCAGCCGCTGTTCCCAGGTTATGTATTCTGCCGCTTCGATGTTGGCGCCAGATTGCCAATCCTGACGACACCGGGAGTAAACTCCATCATCGGCGTCGGCAAGATTCCGGTTCCCGTTGATCCGTCGGAAATTTCCGCAATTCGAAGCGTTATCGATTCTGGCATCGCAAGTTACCCCTGTGATTACATTAGAGACGGCGAGAGCGTGCGCGTGGAGTCCGGACCTCTGGAGGGACTCGTCGGAATCGTGCAGCGGAGCAAAAATTCCGACAGGCTGGTTGTTTCCCTGACATTGCTGATGCGGTCGGTGTCGGTTGAAATTGATCGAACCTGGGTCAAACGCGTGGGGACGACGTTTCCACGTCCCGTCTGGAACGAGACAACAGCAGTGGTCCGCCCTTCAAGGCCAGCAAGCCACGCCGGTGTTCTGGTCGCAAGCTAGGCGTTTCCCTGTTGGCAAAATGCGCCCCGTAAACCGGAGAGAAACTCTCCAGCTCACGGGGCGCTTTCCAGTCTGAAAGGTATTTCGATCGCTATGAAAAGTCTTGAGACTCTGATTGGAAAATTTTCCGGAAAGAAGATCCTCGTGGTTGGCGACATCATGCTGGATCGATTTATCTGGGGACATGTCACTCGCATTTCACCGGAGGCGCCGGTTCCGGTAGTGAATGTCGAAAGAGAAGCGGTGTATCCCGGCGGGGCTGCAAATGCCGCACGCAACCTTGTCCCATTTGCCGGTGAAGTTCACATGATGGGCCGTGTTGGAGCGGATCGCGATGGATTTACGCTGAAGGAAATCCTTCAAAAAGGCGGAATCGATTCCACCGGAGTGCAACGTACGGATTGCGAGACCATCACGAAGACCCGCATTATTGCCAGCAAGCAGCAGGTTGTCCGTTTCGATCGCGAGAAAATCGCGCCGATCGACAGCCAGGTGGTGGAGCAGGCAAAAGAGTTCCTGCTGCAGCATGCCGATCAACTCGACGGTCTGATCATTTCCGACTACGGCAAGGGATTTGTGACACAGGAACTCGCCGACGCACTGATACCCGTGGCGCGCGCTGCGCGACTGGTCATTACCGTTGATCCCAATCCCAACAACCCTCTGAAGTGGCGAGGCGTCACCTCGGTGAAGCCGAATCGTGTTGAAGCTTTTCGAGAGGCGGGCATTCCAGACACCCACTGGCAATCACAGGGCGATCCTCTGCAGGATGAAGTGCTCCTGCGCGTGGGTCAGATCCTGCTGGATAAGTGGGAAACCCAGATGGTTCAGATCACGCTGGGCGAACATGGAATGATTCTGTTCGAACGGGATAGAAGCCCGAACCATATCCCAACCGTTGCCCGGGAAGTATTCGACGTTTCGGGTGCCGGAGATACGGCCATTGCGTTATTCACGCTTGCCCTGACTGCAGGAGCCTCGCCGCTCGAAGCAGCAGAGATTTCCAATTACGCCAGCGGAGTCGTCGTTGGAAAGTTGGGCACCGCGACGCTGAACCCGCAGGAGCTCCTGGACTCGATTCAAATGGCACAGGACAGAAGCAACATGGAACGCTTTGCATGAGCCAGCCAAACGGGAAAATCCTGGTTACCGGCGGAGACGGCCTGATTGGCAGCGCGCTGATCTGGGCTCTGAATGAACGTGGGCGGGACGACATCATAGTCACTGGAGTATTGGGCCAGGGAGAAAAGTGGAAGAATCTCGTCGCCCTGCGGTTTGAAGATTATCTGGAAGCGGATCATCTTCCGGGCCTCCTCGATTCACCGCGACTTGCAGATGTGAGCCATGTGTTTCATCTGGGAGCGTGCTCGGATACCACGGAAAAGGATTGTCGATACCTTATCGAAAACAACTACGAGTACACGCGCAGGCTGGCCGAATGGTCGATCGCCCACGGCAAACGATTTGTGTATGCGTCGTCGGCTGCGACCTATGGCGATGGATCTGCCGGAATGAAGGATGGCGATAAGGATCTGGAGTTGTTTCGACCTTTGAACATGTACGGCTATTCTAAGCAGCTATTTGACGTCCATGCAAAACGCCGCGGATGGCTGAACAGCATCGTCGGTCTGAAGTACTTCAATGTCTTTGGTCCCAACGAGGGGCACAAAGGCGATATGCGCAGCGTCGTGCACAAGGCCTATGAGCAGATACAGGAGAAGGGCTTTGTGAAGCTTTTCAAGAGCGATCACCCGGACTATAAGGACGGGGAACAAAAGCGGGATTTCTTCTATGTCAAGGATGCGGTGGATGCGACGATCCATCTGGGATTCACGCCGCAAGCGTCCGGGCTGTACAACCTCGGATCGGGAATCGCGTCGACATGGATCGAACTGATCACTCCGATATTTGAAGTTCTCGGCCTGCCCGTAAAAATCGAATTCATCAGCCTGCCGGCGCACCTTCGTGAAAAGTATCAGTACTACACCTGCGCCGACACATCGCGCCTGATGGCGACCGGTTGGGCCGGCCCTCGATTCTCCCTGGATAAAGCGGTCCGCGATTACGTGGGCCAGTACCTTATTCCCGGTCTCCGACTGGAGCCCGCTTCGCGCGAAGTATCAATCCCATAAACAAATACAGGCCGGTGATCTTCAGAAACAATCGACCTGCAGACAAAATCATGTGGCAAGTGCCAGTCATCGTGATGGTCCTTGCCGCCACAGCTGTCCCAGTCGGGTTCCGGTCACCCGCACAATTCACAGTAGGATTTGACGACCCGCTCGATGCGATTGAGAACGTTCTGGGCTACATACCCGTTGGGATTGTCCTCGGATGGCTGGGACCGTTTTGGGGAGTTGTCGCTGCGGCTGGGATGTCGATATTTGCAGAAACTTTCCAAACGGTGATGCAGCACCGTGACCCTTCTGTGGCCGATCTTGTGACAAACGTGATTGGAGCGATTCTGGGGATGGTAATCCGGAATCGATGGGAGATTTACTCGCCAGGTTTGCCAGTTAAAAGATGGGTTTCGCTGATTGCGGGGGTTGCGGCGGCAGCACTGGTTCTCAGTGTCTGGGTCAGCTCGGGAGTTCCCTCTAATCCACACGGTATAACCGAGTCAGGCAGACTCGAATCCTACTGGAAGCTCGATGAGCCTGGCGGCCGCATTGCGCTGGACTCTTCCGGGCATGGCCTTAACGGAAGAATCCGTTACGAACCGAAGCGTGCTGAGGGTGCCAAAGGAACCGCCATAGAGTTCGACGGCAAGAAGAACTCTATCGACTTCGGACATGCCTCCGCGTTCCGGCTCACAGGCAGCATGACGATCAGCGCCTGGATCCAGTCCACTTCCTTCCCGTTCGACGACGCCGCAATTGTGTCCAACCGTGACAGGGATGAACTCGGCTATCAATTGGACACAACCGTCGATCAGGGGCAACGCACAATTGGATTCAAGCTCGCGGATCCGTGCGGTCATTTGATGGCGCGGTATGGCAAGACTGTCCTTGAGACCGGCGCCTGGTATCACGTGGCTGGGGTTTACAATGCGGCAGCTAAGTCGATGGATGTTTATTTGAATGGGGAACTGGACAATGGCCCGCTCGTGGGAATGGTTTCTGACAGGCAGCGTAGCTCCCGAGAACCGCTATTCGTCGGGAAACGAAGTGGAGGCGACAAATTTGAGTTCGCAGGATCGATTCGCGACGTACGAATCTACTCGGGTGCCTTGACTAAGCCGGAGATTTCCTCCGATATGAAGGGGCCAGGGAATGCCTCTGCTGGTGAGCCTTCCACTTTTTCGGTACTGCCGCAATCCGCTGCCATAGGATGCCGCGGAACGACGGATCCCGAGGATGCGCGAATTCCCGGCGCAATCGCGACGTTTGGGGTGCTCGTTGCAATGGCATTCGTGGGCCTTTGGCCTTCCGGCCGGCCTTTGCTATCGGCTCTTGCAAGCTTTGCGGCAGGACTGATTTTTCTTCCTGCAATGTCTTCCACGATTCCTGCATTGGCCGTATGGGCCATGCCATTCATCAGCCTCGCCGGCGGCATATCCGTTGCGATCTCGACCAGGAGCAATCTGCCATATCCTGCACCACAGCTTTCGAAATCCGGACTAATCTTTTAATATCAACATCTTAGAAGACCAGCTGTCGGTACAAGTTCAGTTCCGGGTGCAACGTCCAGGCTGACTTGTCTAGTCACATGTGAGCAAATTCGCTACTCGGAACTTCTAAATGAATAATTCGTTTCTATCCACTTTCGGTAATCGCCGCTTCTGACAGAATCAACCCATGGAGAATTTCCAAGATACCACTTCACTGTGTCTCTAATTCCCTTATCAAAATCGTAGTTTGGCTTCCAACCAAGATCGTTCTTTATCCGATCGCAATTGATCGCATAGCGCTGGTCATGGCCAGGACGATCGCTGACAAAAGTGATAAGGTCCTGGTAGCGTTTAATGCTGGAACGATTATCTTTGAACCTGGGATTGTTTAGTACCGGATATGTTTCATCGAGAACGTCGCAGATTGTTCTAACTACCTCGATATTCTGCTTTTCGCATTCTCCGCCGATGTTATAGGTCTCTCCTGGCTTACCCTTGCCCAGGATGGTCCAGATAGCATCACAGTGGTCTTCGACATACAGCCAGTCCCGCACATTCTTCCCTTTGCCATATACCGGGAGCTTCTTTCCCTCGATTGCGTTCAAGATCACCAGCGGAATCAGTTTTTCAGGAAAATGATAGGGACCATAATTATTCGAACAGTTGGACACTGTCACCGGCAGTCCATAAGTATGGTGGTATGCCCTTACCAGATGATCCGAGGCCGCTTTCGAAGCAGAATAAGGACTGTGCGGGTCGTAGGGCGTCGATTCAAAGAAAAGCCCCGTTTCCCCGAGTGAACCGTAGACTTCGTCGGTGCTGATGTGATGGAACCTTACACCCTTTCTCGTGCCCCAGAAATGACGCGCTGCTTCGAGGAGATTAAATGTACCGCTGATATTCGTCTCTATGAAGTCCCTGGGCCCAACAATGGAACGGTCCACATGGCTTTCGGCGGCGAAATGAACGATTACCGTAATGCCATGCTTGCTTAAGGCCATCTTCACGCTTTCGAAATCGCAGATATCGCCCCGTTCAAAATAATATTTCTCACTGTCGTATCGATCTGCGATTTCCGAAAGATTCAAGAGATTGCCGGCGTATGTGAGCTTGTCATAGTTGACGATTCTACCGATGAAGTCTGTCTTCCCGAGGACATACCGAATGAAGTTCGAGCCGATAAACCCAGCCCCTCCGGTTACAAGGATATTCGCCGTAGAGGAAAACAGCGGCTCAGAATTCTTGTAATCAGCCTTCCATACTCCGTCGTTGCTCATGATTTATGCCTTTTCGCGCAGAAATAATTCGACCGACTCTTTCCAGGATGGAATGCTTGCGTTTAGCGCGGTGGAAATTGCCGAGTTTGACATCGCGGAAAATTTCGGCCGCCTCGCAGGAAGGTGAAAGTCATTCATTGAAACGGGGCGTATAAAATTCTTTAGACCCGCGGAATCGGCAATAACAGTCGCCCATTCATAGCGCGAACAATAACCGCTATTCGTGAGATTCCAGAGACCCCTGACACCGGTTTCGAGCGACCGCAGCGTCATAGCTACAAGAACATTGGTACAGGTCGGAACTGAGAATTCATCAGAGGCAACTTTTAGAAAGTCCTGCGTACTAGCCCATTCCCTTAGTTTGTGGATAAAATTCTGCTTCCCCTCTCCATAAACCCAGCTTGACCTGAGAATGAGATATTCGGGGCAATGTTCACGGACCTGTTCCTCGCCGGAAAGTTTGCTTTTACCGTACTGATTTAAAGGGTTCACCTGATCCTCTTCGGTGTAAAGCCCGGTTTCCTTCTTCCCATCAAAAACGTAGTCAGACCCGAAGTGCACGAGCACGGATTTATGCCTGGAAGCAGCCAACGCAAGATACTTTGGGCCCAGCGAATTCACCGCAAATGCCCGTTCGTGATCCAGTTCCGCTTTATCGACGAGGTTGTAGGCGGCACAATTCAAGATAACTTTCGGTTTATAGTTAGCGACCGCTTCAGCGACGTCGTCCGATTTGGTGATGTCGAGCCTGGCCTTATCGGGCGCAATGAAATCGATAGTCATCCTTTCGAATGCCCGAATGAACGCCTGTGCAAGCTGTCCATTCCCGCCCGAAATAAGATATTTCACGCGCAGACTCTAAAGACGAAATCATGGTCGGCATCCCTGAGTCGAGGATGCACCCTGTCCTTCTCGGACAGCAGCGCGTCTGACAGCGGCCAATGGATTCCCAAGTCGGGATCGTTCCAAATGATGCCCCGGTCTTCTGGCGGTGAGTACTCCTCGGTACACTTGTAGATCACTTCGGCCTCGTCACTGATAGCTTGAAATCCATGGGCGAATCCCGGCGGCACATAGAGTAAATGCTTATTCTCTTCGGTGAGGTCCGCACTGGCCCATTTTCCATAGTACGGAGATCCTATTCGGAGGTCGATCACAACGTCATAAATTCCTCCTTTGACACAAAACACGAGTTTACCCTGTGCCTTCGGATTTTTCTGATAGTGGAGCCCCCTAAGTACTCCTTTCACAGACTTGGAATAGTTATCCTGAACAAGATGCTCCCCTATTTCGGCCCGAGAAAAATCGGAATGCTTATAGAGTTCAAGAAAGAAGCCCCTTTCGTCGTTGAATATCCGGGGCTTGATGAGCTTGAGATCAGGGATAGCAAGAGAAATGATATCAAAGGGCATTTGCGTCCCTTCCAACAGCGATACTCAGATACTCGCCAGATGAAATCCTTCGATAGTATTCAGTCGCTTTGAGCGACTGCTTTAAATGGTTGTAACCCAGCTTTTCCTCGATGAAGGCCACCTTAAGGCTTTGTTGCCATCCAATAGTGGCAACCAATTCTCCCCTACTAGGTGGACTCTCGTGGGTTCCCGTGCGGTGCCACGCGTTTTCCCATCCCATCCGCAATATGTTGTTTTTCCTCATCAGATGACCGGTACTGAGAACAGATTTTTTGAGCTCTCCTCGCAACGAGAGCCTTATAGCCGTTACCGTCGCAACTACTGTGCTGTCCAAAGATAAAGGCAGGTCACCACAAAGTGTGAGCATCGTCGTTAACTAGCTTTTACGTATAGCACATTTTCGGCGGCTTCGAACCAAGCCGCCACCGCGCTGGTGCTTGTGATCTCTTTGCCGGACATGTTCCTCATGTCATGGATGTTCGGAGTCATTGAGATGATGTTATCCAGCATTCTTTATTCTATTGTCATTCGCTTCGAAACGTTGACGATGGTTTCGACTCTCACTGTTCAGCAACTCTACTTGCTATATCCCATGCCCCTTCAACCTTCGCCTTGGGTACTCCACGGCTGGGTACGCTGCGCTGCTTGTCATCAGCGCCACATCGCCCACTTCGGTTTCTGGACCTCTTTTGGAAGCCGTCCCTTCCTGGACTCGCTGACTCCCGAAGAGTAGAATCATCAGCTGAGCAGTTCATGGCAACTCGCTCGGACCGAATTAAGGTTGACAAAGAAACGCCCATGAGAAAAATCGTATTGTGGCGGCTCGTCAATCGGAAAGCTTTCCGGACCCATAGTACGGTAGTGTCGTTTTCTCCAGTCGGCTCAAGACGCTCCGTCAATCATTCAAAAGAATGAACACTTTAGCGATCCCATATCATACCAACGGCACGGTGATTCTATAGAAAGCCAAAGACTCGGATATGCGCTGGGGGGCGAAATCGATCGAATCCAAGCCCTCTATCATCAAAGACATCTCGCTTTCAGTCTTCCAAAGGTAAGTCAATGCCTACATTCGCCGCTGCCTGGTTGTTCATTGCGTTCATCCTCTGGCTCTTTATAAGAGACGCCAGGCAAAGGACCGGAGTTTCAGGCGCTTTATGGATTCCCTTATCCTGGGTATTCATCATCGGCACAAAACCGGTTTCTGTCTTGCTGAACGCGGGCGGAAGTTTTGTTGACGCCAATGGCTATCTTGAAGATGGCATTCTGGACAAAGGGATCTTCTTCTTTCTGATCTGCGCAGGGCTTCTGGTGTTGATCAGAAGAGGCAAAACGGGCGATGTCATCCGGCGCAACAAATGGCTCATCCTCTATTTCATTTACCTCGCGCTGAGTGTCTTGTGGGCCGACGATGTGTTTACCTCCTTTAAGAGATGGTTCAAAGACTTCGGTCATCTTGTGATGGTGATGGTGGTACTGACCGATGAGGATCCGGTTGAGTCGATAAAGACGCTCCTTGCCAGAACCAGCTATCTGATGATTCCGCTATCGGTGCTGGTGGTCAAATATTATCCCCGCATCGGCAGATCCTATGATCGCTGGACTTTCCAGCCACAAATCATTGGGCTTACTTCACACAAGAACCTCCTTGGAATGACACTTTTTATCTGCGGACTCGCCCTGTTCTGGATGTTGCTTGAACTTTTCAAGGAACGGAAACATACGAAAGACAACGCAACACTTCTTGGGCTTTTAGCGTTGGGACTCATGACGGCATGGTTGCTGCATATTTGTCACTCAGCCACTGCCCTCGTTTGTACGCTGCTTGGCAGTGCTGTGCTAATGAGTTTACAAAGTCCCGCTGTTCGAAACACTGTAAAACACCTCGGAACTTACCTGTTGACGTGCGCGATTCTTGTGGGATTCTTGCAGCTCTCGCTTGGTTTGGTCACCACACTTAAGGATGAATTCGTTGAGTACGTTGGACGTGATCCAACGCTGCATGGAAGGGATGCGATCTGGCAAGCGGTACTGTCGGAAGATATCAATCCGCTCATTGGCGTAGGCTTCTATAGCTTCTGGTCAGCGGAACGAAACCAGAGAATTTCCACTTCCGGAGGATACTTCTACAACTTGGGTGAGGCTCATAACGGATACATAGAAATATATCTTAACGGTGGATTAATCGGCCTGGTGTTGTTTATTGCAGTGATCTTCTCCGCCGCGAAAAGCATAAAGCGAGAGGTATTGCATGGCCTCCCTTTTGGATCGGTTCGACTAGTGTTCCTGTTAAATATTCTGATCTACGGCATCAGTGAGTCCATTTTCGACAGGATGACGATAGTATGGTTCGCCATGATTCTGGTTATGATGGAGCATATGCCTGCCAGGCAAGAACGCCCAGTCTTGGAAAGGCGACATCCTGCGTTCGCCAATCGCTCGCAGCGGACCCCATTACAGCGTGCTGTTCCTTCGGAATAGGGAAACTAATTCGAGTACAGAAGGAGTCAATCTAGTGAAACGGGTGATTCAAGGCATTCTTAAGAGAGTGGATATGCTCGAACGAGTCCAGAATTCGGTCCTATATGACATCTATTGGAACCTGGTGGATCCGGAACTGATACCTAAAAGGGACAATGAAGAGAAGTTTTACCGCAATCTGCTGAATGGATTTCGGCCGGGAGCTCTCATTTTTGACGTCGGCGCGAACTATGGCAGCAAAACGGACGTATTCCTGCGCCTAGGCGCGAAAGTACTGGCTATAGAACCGGACGAATCTAACCAGGCAGTCTTACAGAGAAGGTTTCTCAGATACAGGTTATCTAGAAAACCTGTCACTGTCGTAGGCAAGGCACTTAGCGACCGTAATAGCTCCGAAACAATGTGGATCGAGTCGGATGGATCAGCGCTCAATACGCTCAGCGATAAGTGGGCAGCCACACTGCGGGAGGATGTTGCCCGATTTGGCGAGGCTCGTGATTTTAGGGAAGCGCGGCAGGTAACGACGACAACACTGGATGACCTTTTCGCAAGCTTTGGCATGCCCTTCTTTGTAAAAATCGACGTCGAAGGTTATGAGGTGAACGTGTTGCGCGGCATGAATCGACCGGTGCCATATCTGTCTTTCGAGGTCAACCTGCCTGAGTTCAGGGCTGAAGGACTGCAATGTATCAGTTGGCTCTCCGCATTGGCGCCAGATGGACAGTTTAATTTTGCTATCAATTGCCAGCGTGGCTTGGAATTGGAACAATGGTTGGGGCCAAAGGATTTCACGGATGTATTCAATAACTGTCTAGACACCGTCGAAGTGTTCTGGAAGTCAGTGAAGTGAAATTCGCCCGTCGGGCCTGGGCGCGCCGAAATCGAAATTCACATTCACCTCGAAACGGCGGTGGAATAGGCGGCCAAGCAATCAATCGTGCTGGCGGACGTTGCGAGTGCTTTGACATGCTGTGAGCGCACGCATGTGGCCTCAAGACCCTTATACTGGGCGATGTTCCCAAATAAAAGAATCGCCTTCTCTTGCGGAGGAACGCTAAGGTGTCGCCGATCCGGAGTGCGTGTGCGGGGCGCTGCAAAGCCTGCTGCGATGATTGCATTGGCAACCGGGACGCAGATTTGGATCGCTGCCGGTGTCACGGATCTGCGGCGTAGTTTCACAGGACTGAGTGCCACCATCAGTCGGCGTTGAAAGTAAATCCGTATTCCGAACAGTTTTTTTCTTCTGGGGACGACGCGGCGATCTGGTCAAGCTGCGGTGGTGGGACGGAGACGGATTGTGTCTGTTTTCGATAGTAAGCGTCCCGTGAATCACGTGTAGCGGATCTGAATCGGTCCTTCCATCCTTCACAGTTGGCGAATGAATGCCGAGTGGAGGGATCGATGGGAGCAGCGTAAGCGTTCCGTCCAGACCGTGTTGACAATCGGGGCTCCGGGGTAGTGTCCACTACTCCGAGTTGTGGACACTACTTTTCAGGCGGTTTGAGCCATTTCAGTAGAGTTGGTCAGCTGGACG
>Ga0184628_10000267_pt1 | contig 30745 bp, 28 predicted proteins | sample PLM4_5_b1_FD_133149 | JGI IMG/M metagenome (GOLD analysis project Ga0184628, IMG submission 133149) | Groundwater sediment microbial communities from an aquifer in East River, Colorado, USA - PLM4_5_b1 | ecosystem: Environmental > Terrestrial > Soil > Riparian zone | place: USA: East River...
AGGAGGGGACGGCGAGCCTGGCGAGCCGGGGAGGTAGACAAGTTCAAACAGAGAATTAGTTTGGGACTTGACCTACCACCCCGGCCTTCGGCCACCCCTCCTGTGCCAGGAGGGGAATCGGCTTGCACATTTTTAAACTAACCCGCGAGCCAGACTTCAAACTGAGACATCACCAATTCCGGAGCCTAAAAAAGCAAAACCCCCGATGTTGCCATCGGGGGTTTTTGCTTACTGGGAGGCAGGGATTTGAACCCCGATAAGCAGATTCAGAGTCTGCGGTCCTACCGTTGGACGACCTCCCAACAAAGTCGAACGAAGCTCAAAAAGGGTAACAGAACGGAAAATCCCGCGCAACACCGCTCCTGTACAATAACCGGATGTCGAAGAAACTGGTTCGCGACGCCGTACACGGAGACATCGAGCTGGGCGCCCTCGAAATCGAGCTGATCGATACTCCGGAATTCCAGCGTCTGCGCGGCATTCGACAGCTGGGCACGGCGTATCTGGTCTATCCATCGGCGGTTCATACGCGATTCGAACACTCGCTGGGAACGTCGTGGATGGCCCATCGGATCGTGAATGTCCTTCGCCGCACAACCGGCATCGATTCCAGCATGGAGACTCTGATTCGCGTCTCCGCGCTGCTTCACGACATCACGCACATCCCGTTTGGACACACTTTGGAGGACGAGCGACGAGTTCTGCCCCGACATGACAAGGACCATGCGCGGGTCCGGTACTTTCTTGAAACCTCTTCGGTCGGGCGGATTCTGGAGCGCGAAGGCATACAGGCTGAAGTCATTTCGGCGCTCACCACCGGCGGAACACTGCAATCCGACATCGTGGGAGGCGCGATCAGCGCGGATCTCCTGGATTACCTTCGTCGCGATACGTACTTCTGTGGCCTGGCGCAGAACTACGATTCGCGAATCTTCGAATCGTTCGTTGTCGAGGGCGGGCGGCTCGTCATGGAACTGGAAAAGGGCGGCGTTCTTCGCCGCGATGCCTTGTCGGAACTCGTCAATCTGCTGCGCATTCGATACACGCTTTCCGAACGCGTGTACTTCCATCATACGAAGATCGCATCCGGCGCCATGATTTCCAAAGCGGTGGAACTGGCGCTGCAGGCGGGCTTCGATGCGGAGGAGTTGAGGGTCCTGAAAGACGAAACGCTCGTCTGGGTGTTGCTGGATCGGTATTCGGACAATCCGGCGATTCTCCATCTGCTGACCTGTTTTGAACGTCGCGAGCTGTATAAGCCTTGCATGGTTTGGACTGTCGACATTGGAGAGTCTCGCAGGCGAGACATTGTCAGCCGTTTTCATGAGGACCGAGCTCATCGCGAAGAAGTCGAAGGCAAACTGGCAGCAGCGGCGGGGCTGGCGCCTCATCAGGTGATTATTTACTGCCCATCGTTTGGTATGTCGCTGCCGGAGGCCGAGGTACTGGTTCGAATGGAAGGTGCGCGGCTGCTGCCCCTTTCCGGAAGCAACAATGAGGAAATCCGTATACTGAAAGAGAAACATAAGGCGCTTTGGAAGTTTTATGTGCTCGTCGACAGGGCGGGATGTGGGAAAAGCGACGTTGTTGCGAAAGCGGCGAGTGAGATGCTAAGTGCGAACTAATGGAGGTACACATTTTGCCTATCCCTCTCCTGAAGGGAGAGGGTGGCCCGAAGGGCCGGGTGAGGGGTGCAGTAACGGCGCCGTCACTGCACCCCTCACCCGCCGCTTCGCGGCACCCTCTCCCTTCAGGAGAGGGATAGGATTCAAATCCGCTGCATTATGATTTCATCGACATTCTTCTTTTTGTTTTCTCAACTCGGCGTCGGCATGTTGCTTTGCCTGCTTTTCATTTCGCCGCGAGTGATCGGCAACAGTTTCTTCAAATTTGCCAGCCTCACGGCGGCCATCCTCCTGGGCGTCGTTCTCGGATTTGATTTCATGTTCCCATCGCCGGTAAGGGCCGGGCATCTCCCCGTGACGCTTCTGTTGATTTCAGCGATTCTCACCGTCATCTATAACCGCGTCGTCGACGTGAACAAGTTCCGACCCGCCTTCTGGCTGCTGATCGGCGTCTGCGTGACAGGGTTGCTATCCATCGTGACGGACTCGTTGAGCTTCACGCGCCTGCTGGCGCTTGGAGGCTGGGAGCACACGCTTCTGGTCGTCAGTCATCTTGCCGCGACCGCAGTCCTGGGCTCCGTCATGCTCACCATGGTTTTCGGCCACTGGTATCTCGTCATCCCGGGGCTTTCCATCACGCACCTGGCGCGCCTGACTCAGGTGCTGATGGCTGCGATCATGTTTCGCATGGTGACAATCGTTCTCACGTTCAGCGTGGTTCAAATGAAGCAGGAAGTTCCCTTGACGAGGATGCTGTCGGAATTGATGCTGGCGCAGGGACTGTTCTTCTGGCCCAGGCTGTTGTTCGGTGTTGTGGTGCCCATCGTATTGACCGTGATGATCTGGAGCACCATCAAGCTGAAACACACTCAGGCCGCGACCGGCCTGCTGTATCTGGCCGTGGTCGCGCTGTTGTTTGGAGAGTTTTTCTCGAAGTTCCTGCTATTTACTGCGCAAGTTGCGCTATAGATTCGGAGGGAGCCGCAAGCAGTTCCTCGACGTCTTTCACGATCTGGGCGATCTTGCCGGGCGGCGCTCCTTCATACTTCTTGTAGATCTTTCCGTTCTTTCCAATGACGAAGGTTGTTGGCAATCCCCGGTAGTTTCCGAACCCTGCGGACACGTCATCCGTACCCATGACAACCTGATATTGAATTCCCAGCTCCTTCGCGGATGCCCGGACTTCATCGACGGTGCCGGATTCCACGGTATAGCCGATCATCTGGAAATCCTTTCCCGCCATGGATGCGACGACCTTGTTGTACTGCGGGATTTCAATCTTGCAGGGGGGGCACCAGGATGCCCAGAAATCGACGACCAGCACCTTGCCTTTAAGATCTTCCGATCGGAGACTGCCGCCGGCAATTTTGACCAGGTTGAATTTCGGCATTTGGCCGATTGCGCCGGATCCTGCTCCAGGTCCTGCACCGGGATTACGCGCAATAATGACGATCAGCGCGATCAGGCCCGCGATTAAAACGAAGTGCGCCGGACGAAAACCGCGTCGCGAAGGCGTGGAATCCGCTTCGGAAGGGTTCTCGTCCTGACGTTCACCAGTGGGCTCGGTTGCTTTTTCATCCATATTATTCATGACGTTCTCCCCGGTGCATTTCTGCTCGATAGTATAATCGGGCCCGATGAAACCGCGCAAAGAGTTACGTGACCTGCTGGCCGAGAAGAAACTCAAGAACACATCACAGCGCGCGTTGATCTGGAAAATCCTGCTGGAATCCAGCGATCACCCGTCCGTGGAGGGCATCCGTGACCTTCTCCTGAGCAAGGGACACCGGATCGGACTGGCGACGGTCTACCGAACTCTGAAAATCCTTCTTGCCTCTGGATTGATCCGTCAGTCAAAGCTGGATGGCGCGACGCACTATGAAGCGTTAGTGGCGCAGCCGAACCATCTCCACTTTGTCTGCAATACCTGTCACCGGAACGTGGAGTTTCCATCGCGCCGGATCGAGAGTTTGATCCGGAAAGTCACAGCCGACCACTCTTTCGAAGAGCGTTACAGCCGCTACGTGATATTTGGCATCTGCAGCATCTGCCAAAAGAAGAACGAGAAATCGGCTGGCGTCAGCGAGCGGCTCCGTGCCGAGAAAACCATCACGCGGGACGCGCTGGAAGTCACACTCGCCATCGAACGGCTGGGCTTTACGTTTTATACAAACGCCTCGCGCAAGACCACGGATTCCAGTGGACGCCGCATGTTTCAGCGTCTTGCCGCCGAGGAGTCCGAGCACCTGCGCCGGCTTCAGATCGAATACCGGGATCTGGTTCAGGAAAACGAATGGCTGAAGAAGGAGCCTGCCCGATTGCCGGTCAGCCGCAAAATTGCCCAGGAACTGTTTCCGCAGAAGGACCTGTTGCGATCGCAGGTCAACGATCGAACGACCGAATTGGAGGCCCTCAACATTGCGATGGAGTTGGAACGGCGCTCGCATCGTTACTTCAAGGACTTTGCCGGACAGCTGCACGATTCCAGGAGCAAAAAGATCTTCATGGAATTTGCGAAAGAAGAGCAGCTGCATTTCGAAGCACTCTTGAAGGAATACCAGTCCGTCACAGAGGGTCGATAACGATGAAGCGAATGGCATTCGCCGCCTTTTGGATTCTGGCGTGCGTGGCTTCGGGCCTGGCGCAGTCGCAGATGTCTTCCGGTGACATCAAGGGAACGGTGGCAGACACTCGGGGCGGCATCCTGTCCGGCACGACCGTCCGTCTGAAAAACATCGAAACCGGATTGACCAAACAGGCTGTTACCGATTCGTCGGGCGCCTGGCGTTTTCTGGTCGTTCCTCCGGGCGCATACGAATTGCGGGCGGAGCAGCCGGGGTTTGTCACAATGACGCGCTCGCCCGTCCAGGTCACCGTGGGCGAAACAGTCAGCGTCGATCTCCGGCTGGAAGTGGCCGGAACCAGTTCCGAAGTCCTGGTTCAGGTCGATTCGCCTGTTCTCGAGATCGAGAAAACCCAGCAGTCCGATACCATCACCTCCGAACGCATCGACAACCTCCCGATCAATCAGAGAAACTTCCTGGATTTTACAATGCTGACGTCTGGAGTGACGGACTCCGCTGGACTCAACACGTTTTCGCTGCCGCAGGCGCCGACGTCCAATCTTTCATTCCTCGGGCAAAACGGCCGCTCCAACAGCGTGACCATCGATGGTGTGGATAACAACGACGGCGCCGTTGGAGCCGAGCGTTCGACACTCAGCCAGGACGGTGTTCAGGAATTTCAAATCAACCGGTCGAACTATTCGGCGCAATTCGGACGAGCGTCCGGTGGGTTGATCAACATCGTTTCCAGGTCCGGCAAGAATGTCTGGCATGGCAGTGTGTTTTCGTACTTCCGCAATCAGGCACTGGATGCGAGGAATCCATTCGCATTCGGCCCCAATGGATCTCCAACCGATCCGCCGTATTCACGGTGGCAGGCAGGGTTTGCATTCGGGGGGCCAATTAAGCGCGATCGCACATTCTACTTTCTGTCCTACGAAGGTCTGCGACAGCGCGAATCCCGCTTCGTGACGTTCATGGAAAATACGGCGGCCTTCCAGCCATCCGCGTCGCAAACGGCACTGATCGATGCATTGACGGCGAGTTCGAGTCCGTCATTCGTTACTTTGGGCAATCAACTGAGAGGGGCGCTCACGACATCGTCTACGGTTTATCCGGATACGGTGAAACTCCTTCAGGCCAACAGCGGAGTGTTTCCATACAAGAGCAACAACAATGCGGCGTCGCTGAGACTGGATCATTCCCTGAGTTCCGCCAATCAGATATTTGCCCGGCTGACATTCACGGATACCGATACGACAGGCGGAGCCTTCGGCGGTCTGAAAGCCCCCACACGGGCAGCCAACTACAAGATTCAGGACTATGCGATTGCGGCAGGCGACACGGCATTCTTCGGTTCCAGCCGAGTGAACGAATTCCGGTTCCAGTTTGCAAATCGCGATTACGACACGCTTCCGGCAGATCCCATAGGCCCGGAGATCACGATCAACGGGTTCGTTGGCCTCGGCCGGGATTTTTTTCTGCCGTCGCTGCGAAACGAGAAGAGAGTCCAGTTGCTGGATAACTTTACGGTGGCAATGGGAAAGCATGTCTTGAAGTTTGGCGGCGACGCGAATGTGATACCGATCGACACAACGACGGAAGTGTTTTTCGGCGGGCGGTTCATTTTCGGTGAAGCCATTCCGCTGGCTTCGATCATCGATTCCGCGGCAGGAGCCGGAACCTCCGCGGCAATTGCGGGGGCAATGCCGTCGTACGCTCCGAATCTGGCGGCGCCCGTTTCGTCGCTTCAGTCGTTCAACTTTGGCCTGCCCATTGTGTATCAGCAGGGTTTTGGGGATCCGCATGCGAAGCTCTCGAACACGCTGCTTTCCGGATACGTGGAAGATCGCTTTCGAGCCGCCGATAACCTCACGTTGGATTTCGGGCTTCGATACGACGTGGAACTGCAGCCGGAGCCCGTTCATCGCGATACCAACAACTTTGCGCCCCGCGTCGGGTTCACATACAGTCCCATGCCGAAATTGCTGATTCGTGGCGGCTATGGAATCTACTATGCGCCGGTTTATGAGGCGCTCGGATTCATAGGCCGGGTTCTAAATGGCCAGCAGATCTCGCAGATCTTCGTGCCGCTGACAGGGCTGCCGGCCCTGGGGATTACCTCGACGTCGGCGCAGGTGTGGGGCATGGCAAAATCGACTGGAATTCTGGGGAAGCGGACGATTGCGCCTTCCGATATCGCGCCGTTGGGACTTGTTCCCGGTACGACGCCGCCCGTGTTGCTGGCGACAGATGCGGGGCTGGTAAATCCATATAGCCAGCACTTTAGCTTCGGTGTGGAACGGGACGTGGCGGGATTCAATATTGGCGCCACGTATCTGGCCAACCGCGGATTGAAACTGATTCGTTCGCGGAACGTCAATTTAAGGCAGGTGGGAACAAACGCGTACGGCCCGGTGTTCGGTGCGATTGACCCGCGTATCCTGCAGGACAATCGTGTGGAGTCGTCCGGCAGTTCGATGTATCACGGTCTGACTTTGAATGTGACGAAGCGCTTCGCGCGTTACTATCAGTTTCAGACGTCGTACACGCTGTCGAAGGCCATCGATGATACGACGGACTTTATTACGGATCTTCAGGCGGCGAATCAGCTCAATTTGCAAGGCGAGCGCAGCCTGTCGACGTTCGATCAGCGGCAGAGGCTGGTGGTCAGCGGCGTGTTTCAGTCGCCGATCCAGCGTGGAATGCGAATGGGAAAGGTGCTGTCCGGTATGACACTGGCGCCGATTCTGTCACTGTCCAGCGGGCATCCGTTTAACGTGCTGATGGGTTTCGACGCCAATGGAGACACGCAGGCCAATACGGACCGCCCGGCGGTTGCCGGCCGAAATACCGGCTTAGGGCCCGGTTACGCGAGTTTCAGCCTAAGACTGGCTAAGGAAATCACCCTGAATGACGATGGAATGCGTATAGAAGCCATGGCGGATGCATTCAATCTTTTCAATCGTGCGAATTTTTCCGGCGTCAATAACGTTGTGGGGAATATGGCGATCGCGAATGTCCGTGTGGAAGGGAACCGCTCGCTGCCGCCCAGCGCGCCGCTGGCCTTCACATCGGCATCGGATCCAAGGCAGATTCAACTGGGATTGAAGTTCAAATGGTAATGCGAAAGGTTGCGACTGCAATTTTCGTCTGTCTGCTGCTGGTCCTGCCGGCGACCAATGCCGTTGCGGCCGACCCGCCGCCGCTGTATCAGCACGGCGTGGAAAAGCTCTACAACCTTTACTTCGATGACGCCGAGAGCGACTTCAAGAGTCTGACGAAGCAATACCCGGACGATCCGTTGTACTGGAACAGCCTGGCGTCGACGATCTGGCTGAAGATGCTTTACGGACAGCAGAAGCTCAACATCGAAAGCTTTTCGCTGAAAGACACGTTTGGTACCAGCGAATCGAAAGACAATGTAATTGCGGCCGAGGAAAAGCGGCTGCTCGAAACCATCGATAAGGCGATCGCAAAAGCAGAAGCCCTTCTGAAGAAGGATCCAAAGGATACGCACGCCTTGTATGCGGAGGGGTCGTCCTATGCGTCATTGGCGACCTATAACGCCACCGTGAAGCGGTCGTACCTCACGGCAAGAAGCCAGGCGGCCAAGGCCCGCGATTTTCACAAGAAGGTGCTGAGTATCGAACCCGACTATCACGATGCGGAGATGTCCATCGGCGCCTACAACTATGTGATGGGAATTCTGCCGTTTGGATTTCGAATTCTTCTCGGCATTGTCGGCATCAACGGAGACGGCAAGGATCTGGGCATCTCCCAGATTGAAAATACGGCGCGGATGGGGCGCCAGGGTGTCACCGACGCGAAGATGATGCTCCTGATCGTCTATAACCGCGAAGGCCGGCACGACGATGCGCTGAAGCTGGTTGACGAACTGCATGCAAAGTATCCGAGGAACTTTCTCTTCGAGATGTCGCGCGCACAGGTTCTCCGGAAGATGGGAAAGTTTGATCGCGCGAATGAAACCTATATGGCGATTCTCCGGAAGGTGAGTTCCAAAACGGACGGGTACGAGCGGTTGCGCGCCGCAAAGGTGTATTACGACCTGGCCAAATCTCAAACAGAGCAATCGGATTTCGGCAGTGTGTTTGCGAGTTATTCCCGGATCGTGGATCCGAAAAGCGACGCCACACCCAACGAGCGCGCAGATTCTCACATCTGGATGGGCATGATTTTGGATTCCCAGAAGAAACGCACGGAGGCACTGGCGCACTACAACGCCGTGCTCTCGCTGAAATGCGATCCGGAATACAAGGACAAGGCAAACGATTACAAGAAGCGAGCCTTTCAACCGAAAGCATAGTCGCCGATTCGAACTCCCCGCATCTGTCCTTCCGCGTATGTTATTCTTTCTCGTTCCTTCGGGCCGTTAGCTCAGTTGGTAGAGCATCTGACTTTTAATCAGAGGGTCGCCGGTTCAAGTCCAGCACGGCTCATTCCGCAAGTTTCGCAACAGCCACTACAGAAATTAGATCTGGAGACCTGGGTCTTGTGACTAGGAATTCGGTTTCGCCACAGGGAATTGCCACGTGCCGTCGAGGATCTCTTTTCGCGGGCGGTACAGGCGAACGGTGTAGTTCCAGCCTGCGATTATTGGCAGGCAGTTGGCTGTCTTCGACTCGCAATTGCCGAACTGAATCGAGAAGGACCCGTCCGCATTCGGCTTCGCCGTCAGATTGTTTATGGAATACATCCCTAGGCTATTTTTCTCAAAGAACCCTTTGGAGTTGTAGACGCTGATCGACCAGAATCCATCGACCGGTACGTCCTTCACAGTCAGTTTGTGTACGGTTTTACCGTCGTTGGCTTTCGGAAAAGCTCCGTCATAGACGGCGGCGTATTCCGGATTGCCGCCCCAGCCAATGGCGGTACCAATCAAATGAGCGATCGGGTTGACCTCTTTCTTTTTGCCGAATCTGGCTCCGGAATATCCCATCGTCGCGAGGACGTTCAAGGCTTCTCGAACCTTCGATTGCGAGACCGAGTCCCAGTTGGGAGCCTCCCAGGAACCTGTGCCCGCCTGTACCACTTTGATCTCGTCCTGCATGGCGTTTGCTGTCTTTATGTCGGCGGCATCTTCAGGGTTGGCGAGCGTCCGGATGATCAGGAAGACATATCGGGTGCCCACCTTCTCCATTGAATATGAAAATGTCCCGGGCCCGTAAGCGACTTCCGTAGTGAAGTGATCTTCGGACACGACCTGCATTGACATGAATCGTTTCCCGGCATCCGGCAAGGTGACCGTGACCGGCCCGGCGTCGAGATCAAACACACCGGACGAGTAAATCGTATCCCGGTTCATGCGGACGACGTCCTGTTTGTCGACGTCCGCCATTTTCCGGTGATGCTCGAGTTTCCCGAGCGCTCCGGATGTGGCCGCTTTGGCGAAATACATGTCCGTCTCGGCCCTTATGAAGTTGTCGAGAGTGACGGTGACTGCGTCGGTTGGAGTTGCCATGTTTCCTCGGTTCCAGCAGACAAAGAATTCCGAATCGTAGCAATCGCAAAGGTCTTTCGAGCCTGTAATATTGAGCAGGACTTCGCGGTGAGGACGGCATTTTCAGCATTCCTGGCCATCGATGGAACCAATTCATTCATTGCGGTGTCTAAAACCATACGGAATATTCGGATAGGAGGGAGAAAGAGAAATGAAGCGTGCGGCAATCTCAGCTCTCATTGTTGTCTGCTTGTTGTCGTTTGGATTCTGGACCGGAAGAGCCTCAACGGCGTTCACACTGAGCGATTCTCAACTTCTTGATGAAATGAATCAGGCATTAAAGCAGGCTGCCCAGGCCAAAGAGATTCTCTTCCTGAGAGAAATGGTGCGGAGAGAACTGGCAGAGAAAGTGACTCCCGAACCCGTGCGTCAATACAGCGGGCCGCCCTGCGTTGCCGCGGACTGATTCTGCAGTGTGATTCCTCGCCATCACTTCGATCGACTTTAATTCCCAAAACTTCAATTGACACGGAATCCGTTTCGGAATATATATCGGCGGACGGTATAACGATACGGGAGATAGAAGTATGGGAAAGCGTCCAGGAAAAGGCGAAGAGAAAGTGCCGGAGGAGTTTCTGCCGCTCACGCCGGCAGTGTTTCACATTCTTGTGGCATTGGGGGACGGTGAAGCTCACGGATACGCCATCATGCAGGATGTCCTGGCAAAGACCGGAGGTTCAGTGCGATTGAGTGCGGGAACTCTCTATGGCGCGGTCAGCAGGCTTCTCGATGATGGTCTCATTGAAGAGCTCGAAGAGCGTCCCGATCCGGAAACCGACGATACACGGCGGCGCTACTATCGCCTGAGCAATCTCGGAGGCCGCGTACTCCACGCGGAGTCGAACCGGCTGACCGAACTCGTGCGGTCCGCCCGGGCGACCAAGGCTATTCGAAAGCTGAGGCCGGCATGAGAGGGCAGCATCTCTACGGCACACTGCTGCTTCTCTACCCGAAGCCATTTCGAACTCATTTCGGATCCGAGATGCTAAGGCTCTATCAGGATTGCTGTCCGGCAACGGGCAGCGCCGGCTTCTGGGTCGAGACCGTGAAAGACCTGGCGATTTCCGTTCCTCGCGAGTGGCATCGCGAATTCTGCCGCAAGGACAGTTCCATCGATTACGCGGGGGACCTGGCTGATGCGATCATGTTTTCGATCGTCGTCACACTTCTTCTCGGCTGGGGCTGGATGGGCGCGAGATTTGCACGCGGCCTCGGAGTTCCCGAGGCCGGATTTTTATTCGCGCTGGTGACCATTGCCACCGCTGCTCTGGTGGGCATTCTGGCCAAATATGCTGCAGCTCGCAGCGGAGTCGTCGACACCAAATGCTCTCTGCGCATCAGCTACGAAAGAATTACGGTTCGCTACTCGCGATAAGCGGCGTCAACTTCACGCTGGGCGCGGGCGAGATCCTCGGCTATATCGGGCCGAATGGCGCCGGCAAGAGCACCACCGTGAAGATCATCGCCGGCCTCATCGAACCCACTGCCGGGGAAGTGCTTTTCAACGGCGTTCCCATTCAGGCGGATCTTGTCGCCTATAAACGCCAGATTGGATACGTACCGGAAGAGCCCAATCTGTACTCCTACCTGACGGCACGCGAGTATCTCGACATGATCGGCACTCTGCGTGGCATGCCGCGGCGCCCGCGTCTGGCAAGGATTGACGCGCTCCTGCAGCTGTTCTCGCTTTATCCGCAGCGGCATCTTCCGCTTTCATCGTATTCCAAGGGGATGAAGCAGAAGGTGCTCCTGATTTCCGGGATGCTGCACAGTCCCAGTCTCATTATTTTCGATGAGCCGCTTTCCGGACTCGACGTCACTGCCGCATTCATATTCCGAAAACTTGTCGCCGGCCTCGCGGAACGCGGGAAGGCAATCTTCTACTGTTCGCATGTGCTCGAAGTCGTCGAAAAGCTGTGCACGCATCTGCTGATCCTGAGGAAGGGAACCGTCGTTGCGCACGGACCCACACGCTCGGTCGTCGACTCTCTGCATCAGCCCACGCTGATGGACACGTTTGCGCAGCTTGTTCCCGAAATCGATACGACCGCCATTGCCGCCGACATCGTCGACGTCCTATGTACGACCTAGAGCGGCCCTTTCATCGACTGGTCCATCACTACATCACGCGAATCTTTCGCGGCGCCGGAGACGGCGACGACCTTCAGTTTTCGATACCTGCGCTGCTCGGGCTCCTCTCCGTTCCGTCGGGATTTGGTTCCATACTTCTGCTGGACAAGTACTCCACGCTCCGGATGTTCTTCATGGGCGTCCGGCACTTCGATGTGTATGCCGCGTCGTTTTACGATGAGTACTTCTTCATCGTGTACTCGATGGTGATCACCGGTTCCGTGGTCGTGCTGAAATGGGACCGATTGTTTCCGGATCGCCAGGACTACGACAATCTGGCCGTCCTCCCAATTTCCGGCCGTCAGAACTTTGCGGCCAGTCTTATCGCGCTGCTGTTTCTTGCATCGCTGTTTGCCGTAACCGTCAACGGGGCCGCCGGTGTGCTTTTCCCCTATGCGGTCACGAACAGCTACGAAAGCGTTCCGGTACTTGCGGAGTTCGCTTTCGCCCACCTTACGGCTGTCCTGATGGCGAGTTTCTTTACATGCTTCGGTCTTCTTGCCGTGATGGGCATCACCATCATGATCGTGCCGAGACGTTTCGTGCGTGCGGCATCGCTGGGGGTGCGCATCGCATGTGCACTGGGTCTGGCTGGAATGCTGGCGAGCGTGTTCACGATGCCGGGAATTCTTCAGCGAAGGACGCTGCCGGATTATGTCTATTACACTCCGTCGGTTTGGTTTCTGGATCTGCATCAAACACTGCTGATCGACGGAACCGTACAGTCGGGCACCGGGATCTTTGCCGTTGAGATCACGTTTGCAATCGTCGTTGTGGCGATCGCCGTCTATGCGTTGACCTATTACCGGGAGTACATGCGAATACCCGAGCGAAGCGGTCTGCTCCAGCTTACCGGCTCGGATTCCTATCCGCTGAGCCGGGCGCTGGATGCGATTGCATTGAAGACTCCGTTTCAGCGAGCGACCTACATGTTTGCGATCAAGACTCTGTTCCGAAATGAGAAGCACTGCCTGTTGTTTGGAACCGCAACGGCCATGGGCTTTTTCGTGGCGGCGCAAACAACGGGACAGGCGCTGGCCAGGCCGATTGAAGGCATCGATCCGCGATTGCTGTCCGTTTCGCTGACGCTGGCGTTCTTCACTATTGTCAGCCTGAGGGCGTTGCTGGATGTGCCGAGCGATCGCATGGCGGGCTGGGTATTCCGATCGACGGTGGATCGACACCGGCACGAGGCGCGGGCTGTCGCGGGAAAGCTGATGGTCTCGCCGGTGATTGTCTGGCTGGTGTTTGTCGGACTGCCGTTGCATGTGATGCTTTGGGGATGGAGCGTCGCGATGCTGCATTCCGGCTATGTCCTGATGTGTTCGATCGGGCTCTCGCAGTTGTTGCTGATGCGGTATCGGAAGATTCCGTTCACGTGTGCGTATACGGCCAGCAAGGACAAGATTCTGGTGATGATCATTCTTGGGATGGCGGCGTTCGCGCTGTTCAGTGGGGTGAATGCGGAATTCGAAGCCTCGCTGCTGGAGCGGCCCGTCCGGTTTCTTTACGTGATTCCGTTGTTTGTCGTGTTGATGTGGAGAATCCGTGTGTTCCGAAGCGGGCTGACGCTGGAAGAGCGTGAACTCCTCTTTGAGGATCGGCCGGCGCCTATGGTGCAACTGCTCAATATTACGCGGTGAAGTTCCAATGTTTGGTGATGGGACGACTGCGTCTCAATTTGAAATCTGGCTCGCGGGTCAAATTGAAAATGGGTAAGCCGATTCCCCTCCTGGCACAGGAGGGGTGGCCGAAGGCCGGGGTGGTAGGTCAAGTCCCAAACAGATTCTCTGGTTGAACTTGTCTACCTCCCCGGCTCGCCAGGCTCGCCGTCCCCTCCTGTTCCAGGAGGGGAGTGGTGAAAGGCTCTATTTCAAAGTGTCAACGATCAGATTTCAAACCCTATTTACAAATCCTCCATACTGGATTCTGCTGGGAATCCCTGCCTGTTTCCGGCAAACTGCACGGATGAATTTCGTCAAAACTGCAGCTTTTGTTGTGTTGTGCCTACTGACTCCCAGTTGCTCGTCGACCGAGCAGATCAAGGGCTCCGGCAATGTCATCAGCGAGACTCGAACGGTGAGTGAATATGATTCGATCTCTCTCAGCGGCAGCGGCAAGCTGGAAGTCGACCAGAACGGAAGCGAATCACTGACCATCAGCGCCGATGACAATATCCTCCCTCTGCTGGCTTCTGAAGTGAAAGGCCATGAATTGGTGCTCAGCGTCAAGAGCGGCTACAACCTGAATCCCTCGAAGCCCATTGTCTTCAAGGTTTCCGCCAAAAACCTGAAAGGCATTTCCTGTAACGGCGACACCACTGCGGATCTGAAAGGTCTCCACGCCAACGAACTGAAATTGGAAATTAACGGGTCCGGCGATATGTCCGCCGAAGGTACCGCCGATCAACAGGAATTGAGCATTGCGGGTTCGGGCAAGTTCCTGGGGGGCGGATTGAAATCGAGAGAGGCGAAGATCACCATTGCGGGAAGCGGGGATGCGGTGGTCGCCGTCAGTGAAAGCCTTGAAGTCTCCATTGCAGGTTCCGGTTCCATCAAGTACTACGGCGATCCCAAAATTAAACAGAGTGTTGTGGGTTCCGGCTCCATCACGAAGCAGTAGGCCGTTTCAGAAGAAAAACGACATTCGAAAGTCGACGGCTGATTTTGTGACCGGGCCCCAGGAGCGGCTGGAAGCATAGATTCGCATGCGGCCGAGCCGCACTTCCGCTGCGGCAATCCAATCTCTTTCGTAGTTCTTGTACTGGATGGAATCGGTCACCACCCCTGTGCCAAACATGAACTTCGTCGTGGCGTCGATCGGGTACGTGAGCATGGCATCGGTGGAGAGAAAGCCCTTCCCGGACGTGTTCACGATGCCATCGGCCTCGAACATCAGATCGGGAAGAAATCGGTACCGGTTCTGAAAGGAATATCGTCCCCCAAGGAAGAATCCCGCGCCAGGCATCAGGTTGGTGACGCCCGCCAGAATCCCGCGCTCGGTGGATGAATATTTTCCTCGATCGATCGACTTTCTCTGTAGATCCGGCTTCGGCGGCGTCACCAACCGGTCTGCATTGCCGTTGGACCGGCCCATGATGCGCGTGAACCACGACACGTGCGTTTCAAACGCTGCCTTCCGCTCATCTTCGGTGAGCTGCAGATTCATGACGTCCATGCTGATCCTCTCGGCGGGTTCCAGCCGATACGAATAGCTTCCCTCCGAAGGAGACGTGTCACCGGCTGGTGAAAAGACCACCGCGTTCTGTGCGCGCGGTGTCATATTCGACGGGTTGTACGAAATCCAGCTGATGCCCTTGTCGCGAATACCCCAGATCATCTTGTAGCCCGAGTCTCCATCGACGTGCGGTGTGAACGAACCATCCTTATTAATATCGGCGGCATTGGCATGAGATCCGCGCTCGACAAGAATGTGCGTCCGGCCAAGAGCATCTTCACTGGAAAATCGATACCGATTGGCGGGGGTACGGCCTTCGTGCGCGCTGGAAGTGATTTCGGCAATCTTATCGCCCGGTTCGCGCAGGACAATCTGAACGTGTTCCATATCGTTCGGATGACTTCCATCGAACCAGAAGGGAAGCAGGTTGCCCCGGACGCGATACGTATCCTGCACGTAGTAGAACCAGTATTCCAAAACGATCGCCGGGTATGACGTGCGGTTGAGCCGGTACGCGCGATAGTAGACCGTCGCCAGCTGTGCCTTTGCTGCAATCGACAGCGCCTGGTAGCGTGCGGTGCGAGACTCCGGCGTACCCAGCACCGCGGCGGTGGATGCCGTGCTTTTCGCATCCAGTGCAAACAGGGGACTGCACGGAAAGTATTTTTCGTCGGGATGAAAAACCAGAACCGGTGCGAACTGTTTTGCCAGGCGGGTTTCTTCTTCCGCCGTCAGTGCCGGTGCAGCGGATTGTGCGAAGGCCGCAGCCGGAAGTAAGTAGAGAATCGTCCAGCAGAAGATGGCGGCTCGCACGGAAAAGCCGGGTCGGCGTGGGCCATCTTTCACCAAGAGTATCGAATTCCCGGTTGAATGCTTCGTGGAGTCTGGTATTGGATTGGCACTCGCCAGTATGCCGTTCGCGCAGTCACTTCCGGCTGGACCAGTGTCAGCGAAAGGTTTGCGATGTTAAAAATGTCGAGACTTGCATGCAGTCTGCCGCCGCCAATCGAGAATTCCTTTGAGAACCGAAAATCCATCGTCTGGTAATGCGTGGTTCGGATGCCCCCGATGGTTCCGAAGTCGCCGGGCCCGCGCTGCGTCAGGAGCACTCCAATCGTTCCCTGGTTCAGCGTCACCGGCAGGACACGCGCGTATGGAAGTCCGTCCTGATAATTACCAACCGCAGAAATGCGAAAACCTTTGGGGAGTCGGGCTGTGGTCCACATTCGGAGAAGAGTTCCGCGATCGAAGTACGTGCTGCCGTGCGCGTGGATCACCTTGTTCGGGTCATCGTAAACACCAAGGAGATTGCCGATATCGTTTCCCGTGGAGTTCAGACCAGGCCCGGTATCCGCGACAGAACGGTAACGGGTGACGGTGACCTTCGCCTGAATGAGAGGGGCATTCACACCGATGGAGAATTCAAATCCTTCAGAATGGCTTGTGAATCCGGCGGGATTGGTCAGAACGTAACGATCCTTTCCAAGGGTTGCCGGACTCTGGTTATATACCGTCACTGGCTTGTCATCCCCAGTGCCGAGTACCGCATCCCATCCCGGGTCGATTGCCGTCGCGGCTGTATAGGAAGAAAACGGAACGCCTTCATTGACCAGAGTCATCATCTGGTTGACGGTCCGGCGGAATCCATAGAACTCGGTATTAAATCCATGAAGTCCGTTCTGCGCAAATCCGACCGTATACTCCGAGGTTCTTGGATTCTTCAGGTTCGGGTCCAGTCGGGTGTAGGGCCCGCCGGTCACTTTCAGCAGCTGAGTATTTTCGCCGGATTGAAAGAGGTGATCGCCGTTGACGTCATTCCACGAATAGAGCTGTACACCTGTGCCTTCAGGGTTGTATTGCGATGTGAAAGCCAGATTGGGTTGATCGTAAATTTGAGCCATGCTGGCGCGAATCACCATGCGGTGGATCAGCTGAAGAGCCGCTCCGATCCTTCCGCCGTAGTTATTCCATTTCAGATCATTTGCAGATTGTCCGGACTTCAGAATATTGGATGTTCGAGACGCATTGGCGTAGCCTTCGGCAAGAAAACTCAAATGCGAGAACGAAAAATTATCCGACGCATAGAGTTCCACGTTGTGCATGCGGTCGCGCGTATTCGTTGGCGTCGTCAATATCTGGACGGAGTTTGGCAGCTGCATGAAATCGAAGAGGTTGACTCCATCGATGGCAGTGCTTTCATTCGTGACCATCGATCGGTTGTAGGAACCGCCGAAGTTGATGCGGTGTGTCGAACGGCGAAAGCTGTTGCGCAGCATGGTGTACGATGCCGTCGCGCTTACCAATCCGATATCGGAATTTGTGACGCGGGGAGCCGGTCCTCGCACAATGCCGGTCAGCGCTCTATAGCCGGCTCCCTGGGGAAGCTGCGGTGAAATTCCATCGACGATAAAGCCGGCAAACAAATCCTGAACGCTTTGACCTTCGACGCCGTCCTGGAATTTCTGGTCGATATGGCTGCGAGTCACTCCAAATCTCACATCCAGCACGTCTCGAGCGGAAACCTCCCGCGACCAGGACCCCTGGATTCCGCGATAATTCTGGCGCTGATCCACCGAAGCTTCCCGAGTGACCAGCGTGCTGGCGCCATATTGCGGCTGGTTTCGATGCTGAAACGACAGGTAGATTCCGACTCGATCCCGTGGAGAGACCGTACCGGCAAAGTTGTAGGTCTGCTGGCCGACCGTTCCGGATATCGGGAGAGGCTGCGTCCGAACCCATTTCGTCAGCTCACGTCCCGAGATCGCGGCAAAGTACGTCCATGGGAGTTTTCCAATCGGACCAGCCAGCTGAAAACCTCCGTTGAAGAAATGCTTCCAGCGTTCGTCGGATTGAGTAATGTCAAACGACCGGTTCCTGGCGGTAACGTTCGTGTCCTGTAGCGCACCGCTCTGGAAAAACAATCGTGCTTCGCCATGGGTTTCGCGTCCGCCCAACTTTGGGAACATGCTCACATGAGCACCGGGTCCGACATGTAACGTCTGGGATTCACCGACTCCGTAAACAATCGCGTCCATCGCCGTGATGTCCGGAAAATTCAGCATGGCATCGCCGGATGGGTGGCTGACGGACATGCCGTTGACGAGGCCCTGGTTCTGAGACCAGGAACTTCCGCGCACTCCAATCCGAAACGGTGTGTCGCTGTGCATTCCGGAAATGTCGAAATGATCCGCGACGACCGAAGGTTCAAACTGGTTCAAAAACGACCAGAGATGCTCGGTGCTGGGAAGCTGTTCCATCAGTTCCCTGGTGAGCAGTAGATCCGGAACCCAGACGTTGGGTGGACCGGGGAGTTCTTCGCGAATTCGCCAGCGATCCTGGGTGGTGGGATCCAGGTGATCCCCAATCGCCAGGGTCACTGTCAGTTCGAGCGACGAGCCTGCGGGGACGAGACCTGTAAAGGATCCTCCAGCCGAAGTGGAAGTGTGCCGGAATTTGAACGTGTGCAGGCCGGGCTCGACGAAATGCGAGATGAACCTTCCGCTGGAATCCGTTTCCAGGGAACGTTGCTGCCCGTTTTGAATCCATTCAATCTTTACCAGCGGAATAGGCTGGCCGATGTCGGAACGCACGACTCCCATCAGAGTTGAATTTGCGTGTTGAGCGCCTGCAGGACATACTGTCGCGAGAATTGAGAAGATCAGGAAGAAAACCGCTTCCAGACGCCGAGTTGTCACCGACCTCATATTAAAAAGAAAATCTCCATACAGGGGTACTGTAGCGAACTGCCACAAATGAGCCTACTGGTAAAAGTTACAGGAGAGGTCCTATTTGTCGTAGGTTCCAAGGCGACGGATCCAGATGTTACGGTAGCGAACCGGTTGCTGATGGTCCTGTAACACCAGGGAGTCTTCGGCCGGCTGTGCCGCATACTTCGCGAGCGCGCGATGTACGGTTGGTCCCATCATTTCTTTACGGTTGTGCATGAGCACACCGTTGAGAAATACGGTGACGAAAGCAGGTGCGATCAACTTCTCTCCTTCCATGCGTGGAGCTTCAAAGACAATGTCGTAACTTTGCCATTCTCCGGGTTTGCGCGTGGGATTCGCAAGCGGTGGCCACTGGCCGTAGATTGCACCCGTCTGACCGTCGGCATAAGTGGGGTTCTCGAATCCGTCGAGTACCTGTATTTCGTAAAGTCCCTGCAGGAAGATTCCGCTGTTGCCGCGATTCTGACTGTTGCCGCGAATTTGTACCGGTGAGGCGAACTCGACGTGCAGCTGTACGTCGCCAAACTTCTCTTTGGTTTTCAGATCGCCGGAATTGGGAGTGACCTCCATGTAGCCGTTCTCGACTTTCCAATGCGGGTTCTGCCAGTGCGAGACATCGGTTCCGTTGAAAAGAACGATCGCATCCGATGGTGCGCCACCGGGCTGATCAGCCGGCGTTACCACCGGGGGATGCGGTCGCGCAGGATCATGAACATGATAGGGAAGTCCGGGAAGCATGGGAGTGTCGGTGTATCCAAGGTCGTTGTTGGGCCGGGCAGGCGCCTGTGCAAAGTTCAGGAGCGCGCTGCAAATGATGAGGACTGCAGCGCCCGTCAGAATGGTTCGATAATTCATGATCCGCCTCCGTGAGGAAAAAGTTTCCGGACAAATCCCTCTCCTGAAGGGAGAGGGTGCCGCGAAGCAGCGGGTGAGGGGTGCAGAGATTCTTCTCTTCACCCCTCACCCGGCCCTTCGGGCCACCCTCTCCCTTCAGGAGAGGGATTTGTCCGCACCGATTATTACACCCCTGTTAACCTTCCGTGCAAGCCGGGCGTTTACGAGACAGAAATGGGAGGTATGACAATGGATTGGACCCTAAATCTTGTTCCGCTTGCGCCCTTTGTCGTGATCATCTTCGTGGTCTGGTTTACGACGCTGACACGGCGCGCGCGGGATCGCCATCGTGCGGATATGCAGAAAGACCTGCTGACCAAATTTTCATCCGCGCAGGAACTGAACGAGTTTCTAAAGACGGACGGCGGCAAGCTGCTCATGCCGGCACCGGAGAGAGCTCGAACGCCCGCGAACCGGGCAGGAACCGGCGTCTTTGTCGTGATCGTCGGTCTCGGGCTTCTGGCCTCTTCAATGTTTATGCCGGAACCGGAAGCACACAATGGGCTACAGGTCGCGGGACTGCTTGCCATTGCCGCAGGTATCGGTTTCCTGATCTCGGCGGTTGTCACGCAGAAACTGACTCGAAAGTGGGGAGAAGAGGAAAATCAACCGCAGCCACGCTAATGTCATGACGTTTCACTCCATCACCATTCAACGGGAAAGCGCCAGTCCGAGGCTCATTGCGGAAAGGGAAGAGGGCGGGATGAACCAGAATGCATTCCGAGACTTCTACCTGAAGGCGGCGCCTGCATTGCGATCCTACATTGCACGGAGCTGTGGTTCCTACGATCTCGCCGAGGACATCATGCAGGAGGCCTTTCTGCGCTTCCTTCGTACCGCCCCATCGAACATGGAAGAGCCCGCAATGAAGGGCTACCTCTATCGCACGGCGGATTCGCTGCTGATCGACTACTGGCGCCGGGAGAAACGGAAAAAACGATGGAGTCTGGAAATGATTTTTCAGAAGGAGCAGACTCCAAGTCATGAAGCGTCAGACGACATGACCGAAGCTTTTCACGAACTCAAGCCACAGCAACGGTCATTGCTGTGGCTGGCCTACGTGGAAGGATTCGATCATCGCGAGATTGCCGAAGCGGCTGGAGTGAAGGAGAACAGTGTGAAGGTTCTCCTGTTTCGCGCACGCAAAGCCCTGGCTGCTGTATTGGAGGGGAAATGAGTCACAACCTTGCAAACGATGCCAACGATCCCACGGCCGCTCCTGCGGCCAGGTGGATGCGCCAATTGGCGAATGATCCGCTGGAACGATCGCACCGCCCTTTACCCGATCCCGATCTGCTGTGGATGAAGGCGCAGTTATTGAATCGCCAGGCGGTCGCAGAGCGATCGCTGAGAGTCGTCCGCTGGTTCGAAACCGTGGCCCGAGTCCTTGCAGGCTTTGCCGCCTGCTGTATTGCAATCGTCCTGGCGAGAGTATTGGTGTCGCCTGAAATCGGGTTCAAGAGCCCATACCTGATGGCGCTGGCTGTTTCCGTGTTTGTGGCCGTCGCTATGCTGGTTTTTCCGGTATGGTCTGAAGATCAGTGAGCCGCCGAGTCGCAATTGTTACCGGAGCCGGCTCTGGAATCGGCCGCAGCACGGCGCTCGCATTTCTCAGAAACGGATATTCCGTCGTTCTTGCCGGACGGCGGGCAGAAGTTCTGAACCAGACATTGACCGATGCCGGAGCCGGCGTCTCCGCGCTGGCAGTTCCGACCGATGTCGGCGATGCTGCTGCCGTTACCGCGCTCTTCGCAAAAACTAAGGAAACCTTCGGACGAGTCGACGTGCTCTTTAACAACGCCGGAATCAGCGGTACGGGAGTCCCGTTTGAAAACCTGACATTCGAACAGTGGCAGTCCGTTGTTGCAGTCAATTTGAACGGCGTTTTTCTTTGCGCGCAGGCTGCGTTTCGGATGATGAAGGACCAGACGCCGCAGGGCGGCCGCATCATCAACAACGGATCCATTTCCGCGCACGTTCCTCGCCCCAACTCCGCGCCATACACCGCAACCAAGCATGCCGTGACCGGTCTCACGAAATCGCTTTCCCTGGATGGACGCAAATACGGCATCGCCTGCAGCCAGATCGACATCGGCAATGCCGCGACGCCGCTGACAGAAAGAATGTCGAAAGGCATTCTTCAGGCCAGCGGCGAAATCGCAGTGGAGCCTCGAATGGATGTCGAGCACGCCGCGAATGCGGTTGTCTATGTGGCCGGTTTGCCCCTTGATGCCAATGTTCAGTTCATGACCATCATGGCTACTACGATGCCCTACATTGGACGTGGGTGATCAGATCCGAATAGTTTCTTCGCGTTCGGGACCGGTGGAAACCATGCTGATGGGAACTCCAAGATAATCGGAAAGAAACTTCAGATAATCCTGGGCCGCTGCTGGAAGTTTTTCGAAATCGCGTGTTCCAGCGATGGACGTCTGCCAGCCTTTCATCTGTTTGTAGACCGGTTCGGCCTTGGCAAGAATGTCGATATCGGCTGGGTATTCGCGAAGGATGGAGCCTTTGTACTTATAGTCGACGCAGAACGGAATCTCCGCCAGCGGGTCCAGCACATCGATTTTCGTGACGACCACGGAATCGAGACCGTTGATCATCGTGGAATAGCGCACACCCGGACCGTCAAACCATCCGCAGCGTCGCGGCCGTCCCGTGGTCGCGCCAAATTCGTTGCCGCGCTTACGCAGGTCTTCCTCCTGCTCGCCGACGGCTTCCGTTGGAAAAGGTCCGGTACCGACACGCGTTGTATACGCCTTTGTGATTCCGATGATCTTCTGCACGAGTTTCGGCGAAATTCCAAGACCGGTCGCGGCGCCACCGGCAGAGGCACTGGAAGACGTCACGAAGGGATATGTTCCATGATCGATATCGAGCAGCGTCGCCTGGGCGCCTTCAAAGAGAATCGATTTCCCATTGCGGATCAAATTGTTCAAGAACGCTGACGAATCCACAACGAATGGTCGCAGCCGTTCGCCGAGGCGGGCGTAGTCCTCGCATATCGGTTTCGGGTCGATGACCTGAGAGCTGCCCAGCGCCTGGAGAATTCGATTCTTCTGTTCGACCTGGGCACAGATTTTCTGCGCGAGAGTTTCCGGCGCAATGAGATCCGAGACGCGGAGACCGCGCCGGCCGGCTTTGTCTTCGTATGCCGGTCCAATCCCGCGCGACGTGGTTCCAATTTTTCGATCGCCGAGCAGTTGTTCGGCAGCTGCCTCAATTGCGCGGTGGTAGGGAAGAATGAGGTGGCATCGATTCGATACAAACAGCCGTCCTGCAATGTCGATACCCGCTGCGGTTATGGCATCGGTCTCTTCAAAAAACGCGACCGGGTCCAGGACCACGCCTCCGCCGACAACGCACTTCACGCCGTCATGGAAGATCCCGGACGGAACGAGGTGGAGGACATGGCGATTCTTCCCGAATGTGACGGTATGACCCGCATTGTGTCCACCCTGGTAGCGTGCGACACAGTCGAATTCCCTTGAGAGGATGTCGACGATTTTACCTTTGCCTTCATCACCCCACTGGAGACCTACAATTGCTAGATTCATTGGAGCGATATCAGGAAAGGTGCTTGTCTAGCGCCTTTGTGATGACTTCCTTGCCAACGGCGCCCACAATCTGCTCCTTCACCTGGCCGTCCTTGAAGAGAAGCAGTGTCGGGATTCCACGGATGCTGTATTTGGCGGATGTGGCTCCGTTAGCGTCCACGTCGAGCTTGCCGACTTTGACTCGGCCTTTGTACTGTTCTGCAACAGCTTCAACTGTTGGCGCCAATGCCCGGCACGGCCCGCACCACGCTGCCCAGAAATCGATCAATACGGGAACAGTGGATTTGGCAACTTCGGTTTCAAAATTCGCGTCGGTGATTTCAACTGTATTGGCGCTCATATGTCTCCTCCAGCTTTCGTAAACGAAACTCCTAAAGTAGCGAAGGGTGTGAGGATTGTCAATCGCTGCACGCGATAGTTGCCCTATCATACACAGGGGGAAACGCCATGAAACTGCCAGGCACCACACGATTCTGGCTCGCTGTTCCAGTACTTGCGATGACACTGATTGCCGTGCTGATGCTGCGTGCTGCGCCCGCCAGTCAATCCGGTCCGAATAGTTCATTCAGGGGCCAGGTGGTGAGCGGTACTGGAGCGATGGTTGTCGGCGGACCTGCAGATAATCCGGGTCATCCCGTAACCGGTGCCGTTGTCTATCTGATTCCCGTCACCGCAATCGACACCACGTCACGAATGACAGCCAGTGCCATCTACGCTGCGCCCTTTCCGGCAGAAGCCTTCGATGAGCCGCTGGAAGACGCGATTCGGCTTCACGGCAAGACGTTTCCTCAGTCGACTACGGATGCTCGCGGCAATTTCGTCATTGCAAGCGTGCCAACCGGAAAATTCTTTATCCACGTGACACCCGATCCGAAAGATACCGAACACCTGCCGGGTGGCGACAAAAGCCGGGAGAGTGTCTCCGCGGAACACTTGCGGGGCCGAACCATGACGATCCGGCTATCGAGCATTCCCTCTGCGTCGGCGCGGTATACCGGCAGCACAGCATGCCTCGCCTGTCACAAGGATAGAACGCATTGGGAACAGACGGCGCACAAGCTCGGATGGACCGTGCCCGGAGCGCCGGGAAAGCTGCAGGATTTTTCCAGACACCTCGATTACCTCGATGCCTTGAGTTCATTTCCCGCGGTGGATGAATACACGAAAGGATCTCGTCTCGAACTTGGGGACTACGATTCCAGCAGAGGCGACGACAAGTTCAAGCTTCGTAGTTTTGGCGATGCCCGCATGCCGATCACGACACCATATGCGGACGTCTATCTCTGGAAGAACGCGGCCAGCGGCAAATACTTCATCACGATGGTGAACCGGCTGAACCCGCAGGATCCCAACAGCCCGGCGCACCTGGAAGTAAAGCTCCTCTACGGTGGCGAGGTTCATGATCAGCGATACATCGTTTCGGTTCCGCCGGGACTTGGAAATCGTCAGGGATGGTACACCCTGCTTCGCTACAACATGACGGGACGCGACGAAAGGCAGAGCCGGGAACGGCGTGTCTGGCACGATTACAAATTTTTCATGTGGTGGGCCGCCGGCACCGACGGACAGTACGGAACGCGCGACGATGTATTGGCCGCTCCACCGGTCAACACCAATACCGTGCAGACGATGTGTGCCGGTTGTCATTTGACCGGCTGGGAACGATATCTGGACCAGGCGACAGGGCAGTACCTGGTGCGTGCAGCCAATGACCCCAACGGCGAAATGAATATCGATGACGATCCCAGTCCGGATGAAATCAACGTCGGCTGCGAAAGCTGTCATGGTCCGGGATCCGAACACGTGGCCAATTCCGGGCGGTCGCGTTTCATCGTCAACCCGAAATATCTTTCCGCGGAACGATCCAGCGCCAACTGCGGGCGCTGTCACGATCGGAGACAAGGATATGGCGGACCCACCGTCGGTTATACGCAGGCACTCAGCGTGTCGGGCGAACTGGCAAAGCCCGGTCTCAGCCGAAATGAATTGATCACGAAATTTGCCGACCCGGTGAAGAAGGGGCCGACGATGCGGGGCGCTGGCCGGGAAGACAACATCTGGGCGGACGACATCCATTCCAACAAGCCGCATCAGCAGTATTCCGATTTTCTCAAATCGAAGATGTACAGGAACGATCGGCTACTCGTTACCTGCTCGGACTGTCACGACATGCACGGCGGAGGAGCCTACAACCGGTTTCTGATTCACAACCCCAATGACTCCGCGTCTCCCCTGTGCCAGCGATGTCACGCGGTGGACGTGCTCACGCACATGGATACGAAGCTGAACGCAAAGATGAAAGGGCAGCAGACGCGCTGCATCGATTGTCATATGCCGGGCACGGCCAACACCGGGGGAGTTGCCGGTGAAGTCGGCAGGATGATGAAAACGCCTCCCTACGCCAATGCGCAGGAAGAAGAGAACAATACGTACTGGCAGGGCGGTTTGAGATCGCACGTTTTCGACGTTCCGTTGACAACCAACGTGTCGGTTCGCGGAGTGGCTCCGGGCCGTGCAATGCCGATTCCGTATACGAACTCGTGCGGGACGTGTCATGTCGTGAACGAACTGCCGTTCAAATAAGGAACAGATTTCCGATTCCGACAGCCAGGCCGAGCACAAGAATCGTCGTCGCAAATATCCGGCGCAACATGCCCTCCGCGAGACGGCTCGACAGACTGCTTCCGATCAGCATTCCGGCGATGGCAAAGAGAAGGAAACCTGTCAGCAGACTCCAGTCGATTCCGACGAAACGAAGCTGACCCAGCAATCCCGATCCGGAATTCAGCGCGATGATCGCCAGCGACGTTCCTGCAGCCACTCGGGCACTGAGCCCGGCGAACAGAACCAGGGCCGGTACGATCAGAAATCCGCCGCCGATGCCCAGGAATCCGGTCAGCAGTCCCACTCCGAAACCGGCAAGCAGACAGCGTGGAGTTTGAACCGTGTCACCGGGCTGAAGTCCCACGGCGCCCTTCCACATCACGCGCGCGACAACCAGCATGGTTCCGGCGAATAGCAGCATCAATGCCCGCTTGGAAACAAGGTGCGTCCCGCTTGAACCCAGGAAGGAGCCGATGATTCCCGTCGCCGCAAAAAGAATGGCAGGCTTGACGGCAACATTCCCTTTTCGGAAGTGCAGCGCTGCGCCCAGCAGGCTTGTGGTTCCGACGATTACCAGCGACATGCCCACCGCAGTGTCGGCCGCGATTCCCGCGACATAAACAAGGATAGGGATGGTAATGATCGACCCGCCGCTGCCGAGTGCACCAAGAGACAACCCGACAAACGTCGCCAGAGCCATGGCCAGAATGTGATCGTGTAACAAAGCACGTGAAATTTACACTATCTGTCACCGCGGCGTTCGACCAATCGTGTAGTAATATCCCGTGCAAGCGAGGACACCCATGGAAGAACAGAACAAATCCCAATCACCCGCCGCACCCGTCGCGAGGCGATCGTTTCTCACAGGTCTTACCGGAATCGGAACCGGAGTGACGCTTCTTGGTACCGCTTCCGCCCAAGCGCAGACGGTCGCGGATCCGAATTTTCAACCGGCCCGCCATCCTCAGGATGACTGGCTCGATCAGATTCCCGGAAAACACCGGTGTGTTTTCGATACCACAACGCCGGAAGGCGTCAATTCGGCAGGGCTCTTTGCAGGAAACTATTACACGGCGAATCAGAATACATACAGTCTCCAGAATTCGGATCTTGCCGTTGTCATCGTGATGCGTCACGGATCCACGCCGTTCGCGTATAACGACGCCATCTGGGCGAAGTACGGCGTTCCGATTTCGCAACAGGTTGGAAACTTTGTCGACCCCAGGACCAAGGTGACCCCGATCATCAATGTCTACAAGACCACGCTTGAAGGCCTCATCCGACGAGGTACGCATCTCGCCGTCTGCCAGATGGCCACTCGGGCCTACGCTGGAACCATCGCGCGCGCAACGGGCGGCAATACCGACGCGATCAATGAGGAGCTCGTTGGGAATTTGCTTGGCAACGCCCACATGGTTCCTGCCGGAATAGTCGCGGTGAACCGCGCGCAGGAACGCGGGTACACCTTCGTCCACGCCGTTTAGTCAGGAAGGGGAATCGGGAAATCGGACTATTTCGAAAGTGCACGATTTCTCATCTCAAAGCCGAAATCAGAAATTTGAAATCCGACTTGACCTCGGATTTGAGATTTTGGATTTCGGCTTTGAGATGAGAAATCGTGCACTTTCGAAATTATCCGATTTCCCGATTCCAGGGTTTCTCACCCAACAACGTCGATGTGTGGTGTTCCTTCTTCTTCGCTGGATCCGTCGATCGCGCCATCGGGGCGGTAAAGCGTGGCGGGCGGAGTATGGTCCGGTTGTCGCTGCGGCTGCTTCCGTGGAGGAGGCTGACGTTTTCCCATGGAGTCCTTGTCAGGAATCCTCAGGACTTCCGGAATCTGGACGGGTTCTATCACACTCCCAGGATCGGCAGAAATGCGTCGGAACTTTAGAGTTATGATGGCCAGGTGAGTTTATCCGCTCTTCGCTCGCCGCGTCCGGACAAGATCGTCATCAGTGGCATGGGTTGCCTGACGCCGTTGGGAAATTCGCGCGAGGCCTTATGGGACGGCTACCGGAATTCCAGAAGTGGCGTCGGTCGTATCGCCGCATTCGACCCCGGCAAGTCCGCGGTTCAAATTGCCGGCGAGGTTCGTGACGTCGATGTCCTCTCGTTTTTCTCGCTCAAGGATCGGCAGCATGTTTCCCGGACCGCAGGTCTCGCCATTGGCGCCACAGGACAGGCGCTCCAGGATGCACGACTGAACACCGCCGACCTCGACATCGAAACGCGAAGACGAATCGGCGTCGTACTCGGCAGTGGCGGAGGCGGATTGGAATTTACCGAACGGCAGTATGCCCACTGGTTTCACAATGAACCTCGGAAGGCCAGCGTCTACACCATTCCCACATCGACAATTGGAACCTTGAGCAGCGAAGTCTCGATGGCCTACCAGCTGCGCGGCGCCAGCCATATGGTTTCGACGGGCTGCACGAGTTCCACAGACGCCATCTTCTACGCGTGTCAGGCCGTCGTGAGTGGCCGCGCCGATGCCGTCATTACCGGTGGCGCGGATGCGCCGCTGGCTCCGGGCATCCTGGAGGGATTCTGCCTCATGCGAATCCTGACGGAGTCCTGGAACGATCAGCCGCAACGCGCGTCGCGGCCATTTTCGAAGGATCGCGACGGATTCGTTCTGGGAGAAGGCGCCTGGATTTATGTGGTGGAGACGGAGCAGTCGGCGATGAAGCGCGGTGCTCCAATCTATGCCGAGATTCTGGGTTATGGTTCCACCTGCGATGCCTACCACCGTGTCCGCCTGGATGAGTCCGGCGTGGAACCCGCGCGTGCCATGGAAATCGCAATTCGAGATGCCGGGCTGACACCTGAAGACATCGACTACATCAATCTCCATGGAACATCGACTTCGTTGAACGATCGCATTGAAACGCGTGCCATCAAGTTGTGTTTTGGAGAACGGGCGAAGTCGATTCCCATGAGCGCCACCAAATCCATGGTCGGGCATCCCCAGGGCGCCAGCGGCGCTTCGGGCATCAGCGCGATTCTGTTTGCGATGGAGCAGTCCATGATTCCCGCGACGCTGAATCTGGAAGAGTCGGATCCGGAATGCGATCTCGACTATGTTCCCCTTACCCCAAGGAAGCGTCCGGTGAGGTATGCGCTGGCGAACTGTATCGGATTTGGATCCAAGAATTCCGTGCTGATCCTCGGGAATCCCCGTGCCTGATTTGTCGGTTCGTTCAAATGAATTGGAATTGATGGATGATTTGTCGCGTCCGGATTCCGAATTCACCGAAGCGTACAATGAGCTGACCGCGGTCAATCGGCATCTTGGCGGCATCCGTGCCATTGAACGATTCCTTCCGGCCGAAACGATAACGGTGCTGGATGTCGCTGCAGGCGGATGCGACGTCGGTGAATCGCTGGTAAGAAACCGAAACTGTCGCGTGGTGTCGCTGGATATGAATACTCGGGGATTGAAACGGGCCGAACGAACCGTCCCGGTGGCGGGAGATGCGCATCAACTGCCGTTTGCAGATGGCAGCTTCGATGCGGCGATCTGTTCGCTGACCTTTCACCACCTCACGAATGCGGAATGCGTTTCGGTTCTGCGCGAAATGTGGCGGGTGGCGCGGCGAATCGTCATCGTGAACGATCTGCATCGGAATCGCGTGGCTCATGCGTCGATACGAATCCTGTCGGCTCTGTTCAGCAGGAGCACGATGTTTCGAAATGATGCTGCGGCATCGGTGCGCCGCGCGTTCCAGCCGGCCGAGCTCGTTGCGATAGCAAAGCAGGCGGATGTGCCGGCGGCCGTTCATCGAAGCTTTCCTTATCGTCTTGTGCTGGTGGCCACGAAATGAAAACCATCGATGTTGCCGTTATAGGTGGAAGTCTTGCCGGTGCGGCTTGCGTAAGGACACTGACTCGAGCGGGCATCGATGCGATAGCCATCGAGCGGGATCGGTTTCCACGAGAAAAAGTGTGCGGTGGTTTTCTCTCACCGGGCGCGGTGGAGATTCTGGGTGAGTTGGAATTGCTGGATAAGGTGCATGCCGCAGGTGCGGTGGATGTTCGGTCGGCAAGGGTTCGCTCTGCAGGATTGGAAGTCGAGATTCCTTTTCGCCAGTCCGGATTGGGTGTTTCACGCAGAAAGCTGGATTCGGTGCTGGGTGATCACCGCGGGGTTCAACATGGAAATGTGTTGTCTGCTGAGAGACAGCCCGACGGCCGGTTCCGGCTTCGCTTGAGCGGCCAGAGTGATGGATCTGAAATCTTCGCGCGAGTACTCATCGATGCGGCCGGGAAGCTGAGCCGGTTTGCAAAGACGGTGCCGTCGCCGCAGTTCGGCGTTCAGTTTTATGAAGAGGAGAGCCGCGGCGACGTGATGGATTTCTGGTTCTTTGCCGATGGTTACGGCGGGACGGTTGGCATCGAAGGGAATCGATCGAACTCGTGTTTCCTGATTCGGCGGGATGCGCTGCCGCGGTATGTCGGAAAGCCTGGCGCGCTGGTGACGGGACCGGTAGCGTACAGCGCGCGGCACAGCGACTTCATGGCGATTGGCGATGCGGCGGGAATGATCGATCCGTTCTGCGGGGAAGGGATGCATCATGCGCTGGATACGGGAGTGACTGCGGCGTCGGCGGTGATCCGGGGGCTGGACCGGGGATGGTCGTATTCGGAAATGCGCCGCTTTTATGAAGTCGAAAGAAACCGAAGATGGGGTCGCAAGCGCCGGCTGGCGCGAGCGGCACGGTTTGCGCTGCAGTCGGCTCCGTTGAGAACTGCGGGTCTGAGGCTGAATCTGGAGTGGCTTGTTGAAAAGTTCTGGGAATAGAAAAATGTTTCAGTCAAATCCCTCTCCCGAAGGGAGAGGGTGGCCCGAAGGGCCGGGTGAGGGGTACCACATGAAAAATAATTTCGTGCGGTACCCCTCACCCGGTGCTTCGCACCACCCTCTCCCTTCGGGAGA
>Ga0184628_10000271_pt1 | contig 30466 bp, 27 predicted proteins | sample PLM4_5_b1_FD_133149 | JGI IMG/M metagenome (GOLD analysis project Ga0184628, IMG submission 133149) | Groundwater sediment microbial communities from an aquifer in East River, Colorado, USA - PLM4_5_b1 | ecosystem: Environmental > Terrestrial > Soil > Riparian zone | place: USA: East River...
ATTCGATCCACTGGAAGCTCGCAATGCGTATTTCAATTTCCAGAAACTGGGCGTCATTGTGCGGCGTTACCATCCCAACCTCTATGGAGCAACGACAGGAGTACAGGGCGGGCTGCCCAGCGATCGCATCGTTGCCGAATGGTGGCTGGACCGCACACGGGAACCAATCGCTGGCGATGTGCGCCGACTGAAGATTCATCCGGATATTCAACTGCTGAAAAAACTCGATATCCATTCCGCCAGGAGTCTTCAGCAGCGTGTGGCTCAGGAGTTTCAGAAGAACCTGGAGGATCGTTTCCACGCGGCCGCATTCGTGCAAACGCCGGAATCGAGTGAATACGTGTTTATCCAGGGAGCCTCCGGTGTTTATTCATCAGGTTGAACTGCGCGAACTACGCATGCGCCTGGTGAACCCGTTTGAAACCAGCTTCGGAACCACTCGGGAACGCCGCATTGTCATCGTAAAGGTTCTGGCGAGGTCGTCCCAGGGCGAGTACGCCGGTTACGGTGAAGTCACAGCGGGTGAAGGACCGTACTATTCCCACGAAACATATCAGTCGGCATGGCATATTCTGTGCGACTTCATTATTCCGCAGACCGTTGGCAAGGAGATCGCGACTGCGTCAGACTTCGCCTCCATTGTTCTGGGAATTCGTGGACACCGCATGGCCCAGGCCGGCCTGGAGACCGCCATTTGGGACCTGGAGGCCAGGATCGGAATTCAGCCTCTCTGGAAGCTGCTCGGCGGAACCCGGACGTCGATCGATTGCGGCGTTTCCATTGGGATCCAACCCACCATTGACGCGCTGCTCGCGAAAATCCAAACCGAGGTCGATGCGGGATATCGGCGGATCAAGATCAAGATCAAGCCGGGCTGGGACCTTCAGGTGATTCAGGAGGTTCGGCGCGCTTTCCCTAAGATTCTATTGATGGCGGACGCCAATTCCGCCTACACGCTTGCGGACATGGATCTGTTCCGGAAACTGGACAACTACGATCTGATGATGATCGAGCAGCCGCTGCACGATGAGGACATGATCGACCACGCCGAGTTGCAGCGGCATATCCAGACACCGGTCTGTCTGGACGAGTCGATTCATTCGGCAGACGATGCCCGCAAAGCAATTCAGATCGGGGCATGCCGGATCATCAACATTAAATTGGGACGTGTTGGAGGCCATCGTGCGGCCCGGGCCGTTCATGATATTTGCCGCGACTGCGGGATACCGGTCTGGTGTGGAGGAATGCTGGAGACGGGAATCGGGCGTGCCCACAATATCGCGATGTCGAGTCTCGAGAATTTCTCACTGCCGGGCGACGTCACCGCCAGCAAACGATACTGGGAGCGCGACATCATCGAACCGGAAGTGGTTGTCGGGCCCGACGGACGCATTGAGCAAAGCACCAATAACGGGATGGGCTATAAGGTGAACGACGATCTCATGTCGGAATTCACCGTCCGGTCACAGGTGTTTACGGCATGACCGTCCACGAAGCGGACTGGATCTGTCCGGTCACATCGCAGCCGATAAGGGATGGCGCCATAGCGGTTGAAGGTGACCGTATTTTGCAGGTTGGCACGGCAAAGGATGTGTCCGGTACCCATCGCGTGCGCCATGCGGGTTGCGCGATAATCCCGGGATTCGTCAATTCACATGCCCATCTCGAACTGACGATACTTCGCGGATTGCTGGAGAACATCCCGTTTCTGGAGTGGATTCAGCGGCTCACCCACATCAAGTATCAGATTCTGACTCGAGACGACTTGAGGCTGTCCGCGCAGCTTGGGGCGATCGAAATGCTCCGCGCTGGCGTCACTACTGTAGCCGAAGTCATGGACGTCGGTACCGGGTGGGAAGCCATGCGGGAATTCGGCCTTCAAGGCATCGCCTACCAGGAACTGTTCGGTCCTGCCGAATCCGCCGCTGCAGAGTCGATGAAGGGGCTCGTCAGTAAAATCGACCGCCATCGGGTTGAGGAGTCCGCAACGATGAAGATCGGTGTGTCGCCGCACGCACCATACACGGTTTCCCGGCCACTGTACGAAGCGGTGCGCGACTACGCGCGGAAAGAGTCTCTTCGCATGACGGCTCACGTGGCAGAGTCACGCGACGAAACAGGATTTGTGCGAGACGGTGCGGGTCCGTTCGCCGCTGCCCACAAAAAGCGTGGAATCGAAGTGACGGCTCGCCAATGTATGCCCGTGGCATACATGGATGTGCTTGGAATTCTGGGTCCCGATATGTTGCTGGTCCACTGTGTGGAGGCAAACGAGCGCGATCTGGATCGTCTCCGAGATACGGGGACTTTTGTCGTTCATTGTCCAAAGTCGAATGCGAAGCTTGGTAATGCCACCGCGAGGATTCACGACATGCTCGAACTAGGCGTGCGCGTTTCGCTGGGAACGGATAGTGTTGCCAGCAACAACGTCATCGACATGTTTGAGGAAATGCGGTCCGCAGTTTTCCAACAGAGGACATTGACGGGCCGCATCGATGCCTTGACGGCCTCCGACGCGTTACGCATGGCGACGTTCGAAGGAGCCCGCAGCCTCGGTCTGGAGGATCAGCTCGGCAGTCTGGAGCCCGGCAAACGAGCGGATTTCGCTGTTGTCGATCTCAGTCAGCCTGCAACGCAACCGGTCTTTGATCCCGTTGAAGCGATGGTCTATTCGGCGTCGCGTTCGGACGTGCGGTCCGTGTTTAGCGGAGGAAGTGAAGTGTCACTCGACGATTCGGAAATTTTGCGGGAAGTTCAACGTGTATCGCGGAAGCTGGGGAAGCCAGGTGTGTTGCAGCTTTAATCCACCACATCGATCGCCAGGCGTGCCTGCTTGGCTCTGAAGAGATATAGGATGTATCCGGAAGCCAGTGTCAGCACCCCGTAGAGCGCTGCCTCCGGCGCATCTTGAATGCTCCAAATCGTCATCCAGATTGTGAAGACCAGAAAGATGAGCGGAGTTATCGGATATCCAACGCAGATTTTGATCTTCGAGCGCCCCTCTCGCCGCAGCCGGAACAGGCTCAACACCGTTAGCGCCGCGAAAATGTTCAATGTAAATCCGATATAAATCAACAGTGTCTGGAACTTCAGCTCGACTACAAAAAGTGTGGCAATCCCCGCCTGCAGCGCGATGGCGCGTGCCGGTACATTGCGGTGATTGAGACGGGATAACCATGACGGAAGAAACCCATCCCGTGCCATTGCTTCAGCTATGCGTGGACCGATCATCAACATGGAACTGATCGGGCAGAGCAGCGTCAACACAATCAGCATGGAAACCAGTGCGCCCGCCTTCGAGCCCCATAAAGTGGAAGCCACCGTATAGCCGACCTCTTCGATGCCTGAAAGATTCTTAGCGGGAACAGCCAGAAGATAGGAAAGGTTGAGCAGACAATACAACACCGTAACGATCAGCGTGCCAATCAGCAGGGAGCGCGGCAGCGTGCGTTGCGGGTCCTTCAACTCGGTCCCGATATATGTCGCCGCGTTCCAGCCCGCATAGGCGAATGCCACAAACACCATGACCACGGCAAATGACGACGACAAGAGAAATTCGGGATTCAGTTTGAACAGGTCGCCGTGATCGCCTTTCGGGAAGGCGAACAGGACTGCTGCAATGAATCCAACGATCAAAAGAACCTTCGTCACGGTAATGATCGTTTGAAACCTGCTGCCGATATGAACATCCCGGGAATGCAGCAACGCCAGGCCCATGACCAATGCAGCGGACATGGCGCGCACCGGCCAGCCGGGGATCACGGTTGCCACGTAGCTGTTCATGAGCATTGCCGCGGCTGCAATTGGCGCGGCAAATCCAACGACAACGGAAACGGTTCCCGACATGAAGCCCAGCGAAGGATGAATCAGACGGCTGAGGTAATAGTACTCGCCACCGGAATGAGGCAGGTTCGCGCCGACTTCGCCGTAGCAGAGAGCGCCGCACAGCGCGATCAAGCCACCCAGCATCCAGGCCAGCAGAATATCGCCGCCACCGGCCCCTTTCTGTGCCATGAATCCTGTTGTCGTAAAGGCACCGGTTCCAATCATGTTGGCGACAACCGTCACGGTGGCTGCGGTCAATGTCAGAACCCGTCGATTTGTCACGAATCAGACCGTGGACAGAAGATGTCCGAGCTTGTTCTTTTTGGCGAGGAGATATTTCTGAGTATCCTCCGTGGAAGGGATTTCAATACCAACGCGTTCGACGACTTCGATGCCCGCCTCTTGCAGGGCGCCAACCTTTCCTGGATTATTCGTCATGAGTCGGAGGCGAGTCACTCCAAAGTGGCGCAGCACTTCAATACAAAGGGCGTAGTTTCGGAGATCGGCCTCGAATCCCAGATGATGATTGGCCTGCACGGTGTCCATGCCGCCGTCCTGGAGCTGATAGGCTCTCAACTTGTTGACCAGACCGATGCCGCGGCCTTCCTGCAGTTGATAAATGAGTATCCCGTGGCCTTCCTCGGCGATGGTCTTCAGGGAGAGCTCCAGCTGTTCGCCACAATCACAGCGGCTGGATTTGAAAACATCTCCCGTCAGGCACTGAGAGTGGATTCGAACCAGCGGTGCGTCGCCAGTTGCCGGTGTTCCCATGATGAGCGCCAGTACTTCATCGGACTGGTCTTCAGATTCGAAACCGAAAAAAATACGGAATGCACCGTACTTCGTCGGAAATGCGGCCTCGCCAAGACTACTGAGGTTCATGGGCGTGAAGTATAACACGCAGTATTGAGCGTCACGGTGCCAGCAGTATGTCGTCCGGTGTGCCCCGGACGCCATCTGCCCCATCCGAAAGCAGGCGAAAGCTTGTTCCCACAACCTCGTAACGGATCGGTCGCCCCCAACCATCCAATCGAACCAGATCCACCATATAGGTCGGATGAAGGATATTGGTCAGGCCGACGATTTCGGCCGCATTCGGGGAAGAACCGTTGCGCTGCTTAAAGGTCGCGATCCCAATGACAAGCTTCTGGAAGGATTCCATTGTTGTCCGGCGCCGGCTTTCGTTGACGGCGGTGACGATTTCATCGACTCCAACCCAGTCGCGATCGCCCAGACGAACCGCGGCAATATGCCAGGGGTCTGAAGTCTTCGCTCGTTGAAATTCGAAAGCCATTGCAACGGATGTCTCCGCAATGGCGTCTTTGTCGGTTTGAGAAACGATGCGCTGAATGTGGATAGAGTCCGGTACAAGCGTGGAGTTCCCGATTTCGGCAATCTGCCGGCGGGCTTCATCATGCGACAAGCGGGCGCCGGAACATCCCGTAGTCATACCGGCAATCATTGCGGAAGATGCAAGGGTGACAAGCAGGAAGGTGTGCGAAGCGAGTCGTGACGAGGCTTTCATGAGAAAGTCGAGTCTAGCACGCTGTGATATCATCCAACAAAGTGCAGGTTAGACTTCTATTCTTCGCATCAATTAAAGACATCGTTGGAGCGCGTCAGATCGACGTTGAAATTCCCACCGGAACTACCGTTGGCAAATTACTGGGCATGCTTGAAGAAAAGTACCCGCGCATTGCAGGCTATCGTTCGATATTATTAACATCTGTGAACGAAGAATATGCCAACCCGGAAACGATAATCTCGGATGGAGATGAAGTCGCGATTTTCCCTCCCGTGAGCGGGGGGGCCGTACAATCCGAATTCTATCGAATTACACACGATGCCATTGATGCCCGCGCCATCGCGTCGCAATTGCAACGTCCGGAGGCCGGCGCCATTTGCATCTTCGAGGGAATCGTGCGGAACAACTCCAAGGGAAAGACCACGCGTTATCTGGAATACGAAGGTTACGAGACCATGGCGCTGACCAAAATGGAAGAGATCGGGGGCTTTGTCCGCAAGGCCTGGGACATCGACGCGGTTGGGATCGTGCACCGTCTGGGTCGTCTCGAGATTGGCGAGACCAGTGTCGCCATCATCATTACCTCTGCCCATCGCCGCGCATCGTTCGATGCCTGCGAATACGCCATCGACAAGCTTAAGAAAGTTGTGCCCATCTGGAAGAAGGAATTCTTTGAAGATGGGGAAGTCTGGATTGAGGGACAGACGTAGCATGCTGGGTGAATCCCTCTCCCTTCAGGAGAGGGATTCACCCAGCTCCGGCGTCCAGCGCAGTATCGGCCTGCGTGCCGCGGCTGCTTCATTGACGCGGCTGATTCTGGTGGTATGGGGAGCCGTCTTCACCAGCTCCGGATTCGATTCCGCTTCCTTCGCAATTGCAAGCATCGCTTTAATGAACGCGTCGAGTTCCTGCCTGCTCTCCGTTTCGGTCGGTTCAATCATAATGGCTCCCGGCACAATTAACGGAAACGAAACCGTTGGAGGATGGAATCCATAGTCCATGAGGCGCTTCCCAATATCGCCAACATGGACACCGAAGTGTGCTTGCAATTTGTCTGAGAAGACCACCTCATGCAACGTCGGCGCGTCGTAGGGTAGCTCGTAGGCGTCAGATAGTTTTGCACGGATGTAATTCGCGTTGAGTACCGCCATTTCCGACACTTCCTTCAGGCCATCCGGGCCGTTTGCCAGGATGTAACACAGTGCTCGAACATGCATGCCAAACTGTCCGTTGAATGCCTTCATCCTTCCGATCGTTTGCGGGCGGTCATGGTCGAACACGTAGCTCCCGCCGCTTTTCAGCGAAACCACCGGGATGGGAAGGAACGGCTCGAGAATCTTCTTTACGGCCACGGGACCGGAACCTGGTCCGCCGCCACCGTGCGGAGTCGTGAATGTCTTGTGCAGATTGATATGAAGCACATCGATTCCGAAATCTCCCGGACGTGTAATTCCCATCATGGCATTCAGATTGGCGCCGTCCATGTATACAAGCGCGCCCCTCGAGTGCATGATTTCGCAGACTTCGGCAATATCGCTCTCGAAAATTCCCAGCGTATTGGGATTCGTGACCATGATTGCCGCGACGTCGTCGTTCACGATAGCTCGCAATCGATCGATGTCCACCGTGCCGCCCGGAGTCGAAGGTATGTTCTGAACTTCGTAGCCGGAGATTGTCACGCTCGCGGGGTTGGTGCCGTGTGCGGAATCCGGAATCAGTACAATCCGACGCGACCGCCCTTTCGATTCGTGATAGGCGCGAATCATCAGGATTCCGGTCAATTCGCCATGAGCACCGGCAGCCGGCTGCAGGGTGACGGCGTCCATCCCGCTGATTTCGGCCAGGCAGGTTTCCAGCATCTTCTGCACTTCCAGAGCGCCCTGAGTCAGTTCAGCCGGCATATACGGATGTGCCATGGAGAATCCATCCAGACGAGCGACCAGTTCATTGATTTTGGGGTTGTACTTCATGGTGCACGAGCCGAGAGGATACAGACCAAGATCAATGTGATAGTTCCACGTTGAGAGCCTTGTGAAATGCCGGACCACATCCACTTCGCCGAGTTCCGGCATCCCTGCGACGTCGTCTCGGAGCAGGCCAGGTGAAACGATTTCCGTTACCGGGATTGCAGGAATATCGAGTGCGGGAAGATCGAATGCACGGCGACCCGGAGAGCCCTCTTCAAACACCAGTAGCTCATTGATCTGGAAATGAGAGCTCGTGCGTGCGTTTTCGTTCGTCATTCGAGTCCTTTAACGAAAGCATCGATCTGATCACGCGAAGTCGTTTCTGTGACGCATACGAGCAGAGAGTTGCCCAGCTCCGGATAAAACTTCGCAATGTGGAGTCCCGGAATGATCCGGTTCCGCATGAATCGCTGAGCGCGTGACGCATAGTCGTCCTTCATCTGCACGACGAATTCATTGAAACGCGGCCCGGAAAACAAAATGGAATGCCTGGTGCGAGCTCTTATCTGCTGCACCGCATAGTGCGTCTTCTGGATATTCTGTTCTGCCGTTTCACGCAATCCTTTTGGCCCCACCGTTGCGAGGTAGATGGCGCAAATCAGCGCACACAACGACTGGTTCGTGCAGATATTCGATGTCGCCTTCTCGCGCCGTATGTGTTGTTCACGCGTAGACAACGTGAGTACGAAAGCGCGCCGGCCGTGCTGGTCCTCGCCCATGCCGACCAGCCGGCCCGGCAGTTGACGGACAAACTCCTCTCGCGTTGCCAGGAATCCCACATGCGGACCTCCAAAACTCATGGGAACGCCAAGCGACTGACCTTCACCGGAAATGATATCGGCCCCTTGCGGTGGTTTTAGAATTCCCAGCGACATTGCCTCGCAGACATTGACGATGGATAACGCCCCACTCCGGTGGGCGATTGCCGCGATTTCCGAGTTGTCTTCAATGGTTCCGAAGAAGTTTGGAGATTGAACGACAACAGCGGCGATGGTGTGATCCATGGCCTTGCCAACTGCCGCAATATCCACCTGTCCGTTCTCGGTATAGTCGATCAGCTGAATTTCGATCCCAAGGTTCCGGGCATACGTGACGATGACGGTGCGATATTCAGGGTGGACGGATTTCGCGATGAGAAACCTGCTCCTCTTTGTAATTCGATGCGCCATCAGGACGGCTTCGCCCAGTCCGGTGCTTCCATCGTACAAAGACGCATTGGCCACATCGAGGCCGGTCAATTGCGTCATGTATGTCTGGAACTCGAATATGGCCTGCAGCGTTCCCTGCGCGATTTCGGCCTGATATGGCGTATATGCGGTATAAAACTCGGAACGCGAAATCAGAGCATCAATGATGACCGGAATGTGGTGACGATAGACTCCCGCGCCGAGAAACGAGGCGTAGTCGGTGGCATTTCTGGCGGCCGCGCCTCGGAAAAAGCGCATCAGTTCCGGCTCGGTCAGAGCACGAGGAATATCCAGAAGTCGGCGAAGCCGCAGGGGTTCCGGGATGCCGGCGAAGAGGTGTTCCACCGACTCGATGCCGATGGCTTCCAGCATCCCTTTACGGTCTGCTTCTGAACTTGGTAGATACCTCATCAACTCTTCAATTACGCTTCGGCTGCGATGTATTGGTCGTACGCATGAGCAGACAACAGGGCGGTCGTCTCTGCGGAATTCTGTATGCGAATCCGGAGGAGCCAGCCCTTGCCGTAGGGATCGGAGTTCAAGGTTTCAGGTGCGTCTTTAATTGCGGAATTGATTTCGATCACTTCACCGGCCACTGGCATAAACAGCTCCGACACGGCTTTTACGGACTCGACGCTGCCAAACGAATTGTGAGATTCGAACTTATCGCCCACCCTGGGCAGTTCGATGTACACGACATCGCCGAGCGCTTCCTGTGCGTGAAGAGTAATTCCAACCGTGCCAACATCGCCCGCGACATGGATCCATTCGTGATCCTTCGTGTACAACAGCCCTTCTGGGTTCATTTACTGCTCCGTTTATAAAATGGCGTCGACACAATCTGTGCCTTGCAGTCGCGCTTGCGAACGACAACCTCGCAGGTTTCTCCAACTACAGCGAGGTCCACAGGCAGATAAGCAAGCCCGATATTCTTCTTGAGTGTAATCGATGGGGAACCGCTGGTGACATATCCTACTTCCTGACCGCCAATCCATATGGGATAGCGTTCACGTGCGATTTCGGGTCCAAGCATTTCGAATCCGACGAGCTTTCTCCGTGGACCTTCGGCCTTTTCCTTCGCGAGCGCGTCACTCCCGATGAAACTGCCCTTTCCGTGTTTCACGATCCATCCAAGTCCTGCTTCAAGCAGCGTGGTGGTTCGATCGATATCATTTCCCTGGAGAAGCATTCCCGCTTCCAGCCGCAGTGTATTGCGCGCACCCAGTCCTGCAGGAAGAAGACCATGACGCCTCCCGGCTCTCAGGATTGAATTCCAGAGCTGCTCGGAATTTGAGGCGGCAAAGTAGAGTTCAAATCCGTCTTCGCCGGTATATCCCGTACGCGAAATCGTCGCGTCCACGCCGGAAACTTGACCACGCGCGAAGCGGAACGCGGCGATCTGATTCAATGGCAGATCCACGAGAACCTGAAGGGTTTCCTCAGCCATCGGTCCCTGGAGTGCCAGAAGTCCTGTGGCATTCGTGATGTTCTCAACTCGGGCAAGAAATGAGTTGTGGTTGTGAATCCATTCCAGATCGGATTCAATATTCGAGGCATTCACCACCAGCATGAAACGATTGGCAGATTCCCGATACACGAGCAGATCATCCACCACCGTGCCGTCTTCGGCCGGCAGTGCGGAGTACTGTGCCTGACCGTCGACGAGCCTTGACGCGTCATTGCAAGTGATGAATTGAATCAGATCCAGGGCCTGTGGGCCGGTGACAATGAACTCTCCCATGTGGCTGACGTCGAAGAGTCCCGCGCCGGTGCGGACTGCGGTGTGTTCCTGGATAATGCCGCTGTATTCGACCGGCATATTCCATCCGCCAAATGGAACCATGCGGGCCTTGAGATTTTTGTGTGTTTCAAAAAGAGCAGTTTTCCTGAGGTCTGTCACGCTTATAACCAGTCGCCGGATTCTAGCACAGGCCTTGACGGTGACATCGTACTCATACGATGCTGAAAACATGGTTACTACAGAACGCACTTCATACATCAGGCCTCCAGCACTTCAGCCTGGTGATGTGATCGGGATCGTCGCACCTGCGAGCAATATCAAATCCGAAATGCTCGATGCCGGTTGCCGTGAGCTTGAACGACTGGGCTTTCGCACGCTTTATCGACCGGATATCGTTAAATCGCATCGCTACTTTTCCGGAACCGATGAACGCCGTGCGGCCGAACTGTTGGAAATGGTTCGGAATCCTGAAGTGAAAGCTATTTTCTGCGCAAGGGGCGGATATGGAAGCGGACGGCTGATTCCTTATCTGGAGCCAGAGTTGTTTCTTGCTCAACCAAAGATCATTTTAGGATCCAGCGACATTACGATGCTGCTGGCCTTTCTCAACAGGCATGGCATCGTGGGATTTCACGGACCAATGGTCGCTACCTCCATGCGGCTCGGAGAGGAAGGATACGACCGAGGCGTTTTGATTCGAATGTTACAGGGCGATGCCAACATTGATTTCCCGATCGAACACACATCGGTGTTGAGAACGGGCGAAGCCGAAGGACGTCTGGCGGGGGGATGTTTGTCGCTGGTTGTCGCGACACTGGGAACGTCTTACGAAATCGACACGGACGATACCATTCTGGTACTGGAAGACCTCGGTGAAAAACCGTATCAGGTGGACCGCATGCTGACTCAACTCAAGCAGGCCGGAAAGCTGGATAAGGTTCGGGGTATCGTATTCGGAGAAATGTTGAACTGTACGAATCTTCCCAATCAGGGATACACCCTTGAAGACGTGGTTCTCGACGTACTTGAAGGTATGCCTTTTCCCATACTCTATGGATTTTCGACCGGACATACATCTCGACCGAATATTGTCGTGCCATTTGGCATACATGCGAAACTATCGCTCGGCTGGGCATCCAGGTTTGAGCTTCTGGAACCGGCAGTATCCAAAGCATGAGTAATCCCAAAAAATATTATCTGGTTGGAATCTGCGGCACGGCAATGGCATCGCTGGCCGGAATGTTGAAGGCCAAAGGCTTTTCTGTTTCCGGATCGGACTCCGATGTCTATCCTCCGATGTCGAACTATCTCGACGAATTGGGGATCCGTGTCTACAACGGCTATAACAGCGAGAATCTGCTCGATGCAAAGCCCGAGATTGTCGTCATCGGCAATGCGGTCTCGCGTGGCAACCCCGAAGTGGAACAAGTGCTGGACTCAGGCATTCGATACCAGTCGATGGCCGAAACGGTAAAGGAACTTTTCATTCGCGGGAAAAACTCAATTGTCGTCTCGGGCACCCACGGGAAGACAACCACCACGGCAATGCTCGCATGGCTGCTGGAAGTGGCTAAACGAAAGCCGTCATTTCTGGTCGGTGGCATCGCGGAGAATTTTGGCGGTAGCTTTCAGATCGACAAGGGACGTGAATTTGTTATTGAAGGCGACGAGTATGATACCGCCTTCTTCGATAAGGGGCCGAAGTTCCTTCATTACCTGCCTCAGATTCTGCTGCTGAAGAACATCGAATACGACCACGCCGATATCTATCCGGATATCGAATCGCTGAAGATCGCATTCCGGCGGGTGATCAATATCGTTCCTCGCTCCGGATTGATAGTTGCCGGTGTCGACAGTCCCATCGTGCGTGAGTTGATTCCCGCGGCATTTTCACGGGTTGCCGAAGTTGGCATTGAGCGAGGCGACTGGCGCGCCCGGGAAATCGCGCCGGTGGCCGAGGGAATGGGTTTCCAGGTATTCCATAAGGATGTCCACGCCGGTGACTTCGCCATTCCGATGCTGGGCACGTTTAATGTTCAGAATGCTCTCGGAGTGATCGTGGTGGGAAAGGAACTCGGAATCGGGAACGGCACGATTCAGGAGGGACTTTCCTCATTCAAGAGCGTGAAGCGGCGGTTGGAGCTTCGAGGAGAAGTCGAACGGATTCGTGTTTATGATGACTTTGCCCATCACCCGACAGCGGTTCTGGAAACTCTTCGTGCAATTCGGGAGCGTTATCCGACAGACCGCATCTGGGCCGTGTTCGAACCTCGTTCCCAGACATGCAGAAGAAAGATCTTCGAGCAGGATTTCATCAAATCCTTCGATCCTGCCGACACGGTGGTCGTAGCGCGGGTGTTTGGCTCCGGGAAATTGACCGCGGATGAGCAGTTATCGCCCGATGCCGTCGTTGAAGGTGTTCGCGCACGCGGTAAAATTGCCGAGACGTTTGATACGACCGCTGAAATCGTGGACTACATTTCGCGAAATGCGACACCGGGCGATCAGATTGTCGTCATGTCGAACGGGGGATTTGACGGCATTCACCGGAAGCTTCTGGAGAAATTGAAAGGTCGATAATGGGTACTGCTCAACTGGTGTATAGCGTGGCATGCGATGACGTTCGGATTGAAATGGGGAACAAGCTTTCGTTGATGGGCATTTTCGAGAACTTGTTCTTCCCGGGGTTCCCGTCGATGATTTTGAAGCTTTCGGTGGCGAATCATTGGGTGGGAGTCGGAGATTTCCAGACTCAGGTGCGCGTGCTTGCGTCGGATGGTCGGGAAATCGCGGCGTCTGCACCGTCTCAGTTTCGGATTGAGTCTGAAGGATATGCCGACAATATCAGCTTCTTTACGAACGTGACGTTCGAGCGTGCCGGACGCTTCACGATCCAGACCTTTCTGGACGGCAAGGTGGTCGCGGAAAAACAAATTCACGTTCATCTGATCCAGCAGCCGCCCTCTACAGTCAACTGAGGTAATAAATCCCTCTCCCGAAGGGAGAGGGTGGCCCGCGTCAGCGGGCGGGGTGAGGGGTACAATCCCTGCATCCTATTTGCAATTCCATCCCAATTTCAGACACTATTGCGTCCACTATGCGAATTGCCATTTGGATCTTCGCTGCACTACTCTCGGCCGGGCAGGCATCTCAGCGGCCGCCTCAAACCGTAACGCCACAGTCCTACACTCCCGAGCAGATTCAGGCCGGGCAAACACGCTTCTCATCGCAGTGCGGGTTTTGCCACGGACGCGATGCCGCTGGTGGTGAAACCGGGCCGGACCTGACGCGCTCCGTCCTCGTCGCTCAGGACGTTCGGGGAGACAAGATCTCGCCTGTTGTCCGCAGTGGCCGCCAGGAAAAAGGCATGCCGCCATTCGATCTCAGCGACGCAGACCTTTCTGCGATCGTTGCATTCGTCCACGATCAGAAATCAAAGATGGAAACCCTTAACGGCGGTCGGAAAAATGTCGACGTCTCTGATTTGCAAACCGGTAATGCGGATGCGGGACGTCAGTATTTCAATGGCGCCGGAGGTTGTGCGAAGTGCCACTCCGCGACGGGTGATCTTGCCGGCATCGGAACGCGCTTTCAAGGTCTCGCGCTTCTGCAGCGGATGTTGTATCCCACGTCCGGGCGTCCTGCACCTGCACCGGCAAAGGTTTCCGTCAAACTGAATTCGGGTGAATCCGTGGCTGGCTCCCTTGTTTCACGGGATGAATTCACCATTACGCTGAAGGATGCCGCTGGTGAGAATCGTTCCTGGCCCACCGGCGACGTGGCGATCACGATCGACGATCCGCTGGCGGCTCATTTTGACCAGCTTGGAAAATACACCGACACCGACATGCACAACGTACGCGCCTATCTTCAAACGTTGCGCTAGGAGATTGAGATGAGATTTTTATTTGGATTAGGAATCGTCGTTTCTCTGACTGCGGCCGTCCTTGCGCAGGGTGTCAATCCGTCCATGCTTCTGAAGCCTCCGGTGGACAGCTGGCCGACCTATCACGGGGATTACACCGGCAAACACCATAGTCCGTTCACGCAAATCACTCCGGCAAATCTTGGTCAGCTGACGCAAGCCTGGAAATTTCAGACGACGGCAGGAGTGAAATCGACCCCGATCCTGGTGAATGGCGTCATCTACGTTTCGGCACCGGACAATGTATGGGCCGTGGATGCCCGAACCGGGAAGGAACTCTGGCGATTCACCCAACCTCGCAGTGACGCGTTCTATATCGGCCATCGCGGCGTTGCCGTCTACAAGGATATGGTCTATGTCACGACTCCCAACGCGCATCTCATCGCGCTCAATGCGGCAGACGGCAAAGTTCGCTGGGATGTGATTATCGCGGATTCGAAGAAAGGCTATTGGTCGACCAATGCGCCTCTGGTCGTCGGCAATCACATGCTGGTTGGTGTATCCGGAGACTTTGATAACTTGCCCGGGCAGCTGAAATCCATCGATCCGGACACCGGAAAGACCCAATGGATTTTCTACAGCACACCGCCTGCGGGTGTCGATACCGGCACGCCGAGCGGAGGCTCGACGGGCGGGCAGATGTGGATGACCGGAACTTATGACCCGGAACTCAATCTCGTTTATGTCGGAACTGGAAATCCAACTCCTGTGCTGAACGGAGTAATGCGGCCGGGCGATAACAAGTGGACATGCAGCATCGTTGCGCTCAATCCGGATACCGGAAAGCTCGTCTGGGGATTTCAGGTCTCACCGCACGATACCCATGATTGGGATGCCGCCGAAGTACCAGTGCTCGTCGATGCGAACTTCAACGGGGCTCCACGGAAAATGGTGATGCAGGCGTCCCGCAATGGATACTTTTTCGTATTGGACCGAACGAACGGCAAGAATCTCGTAACCGCACCGTTTGCGTCCGTCAATTGGGCGAAGGGAATTGACGCGGAGGGCCATCCGATTCCAAATCCCGATAAGGAGCCTGCTCGGGATGGACGCCTGGTTTCGCCAAACGAGAGTGGCGCGACCAATTACCGTTCGCCGAGTTTCGATCCACAATCCGGGCTTTTCGTCGTCAGCGCACAGGATGCCTACGGACTCTACTTCTTTAAGCCCGAGCATGGCGACTATGGATGGGCAGGGGCCAGTCCTTCGGTCGCGGGCAAGAGTTTCGTTCGTGCCATTGATTATCAGACTGGAAAAATCAAATGGAGTCATCCAATCGGTGATGGAGCCGGAACATCCGGAATTCTTTCCACCGCAACCGGCCTGACGTTCACTGGAGATAATTCCGTCAACCTGCTGGCGCTTCGCACCAGCGATGGAACGACGCTATGGCATTCCAATGTCGGTAGAATAGGGAACTCACCGATCTCGTACATGCTCGATGGAAAGCAGTACCTGCTGGTGGGAGCCGGTAATTCTCTTGTCGCCTTTGCACTTCCGTAGGAAGCCACTCTGATGTGCTTATGGAATGGCCGAGTATTTTCCAACAAAATGTTCAGGGCGCATTTCCGGACGGGAGGGCATGGCTGAAATCTCTTCCAGAGTTACTTCGGGAATGTGAGAACCGCTGGAAGATCACACTCGGCCCGCCTTATGAGCTTTCTTTCAATTACGTTGCGTCAGCAATCGATGCCCACGGTGATTCCGTGGTCCTCAAGGTTGGTGTACCCAGCCCCGAACTGACATCTGAGATTGAGGCGCTTCGATTCTATGACGGTGATGGCGCCGTTCGCCTACTCGATTTCGATACGAAAAAAGGTGTCCTTCTGATGGAACGGTTGATACCCGGCCATTCGCTTTCTACCCGTTTGGACACGACCGACGACGAACAAGCAACGCGGATCGCGGCGCGCGCCATGCGGCGGTTGTGGCGGCCACTATCGGCCCATCACACATTTTCGACTGTTGAGCGATGGGCCGCCGGCTTGACGAAACTGCGGCTGCGCTTTGCCGGAGGAACCGGACCTTTTCCGAAACGACTGGTGGAATTGGCCGAGCGCCTCTTCCAGGAATTGCTTTCTTCCGCATCAACGACGGTTCTTCTCCACGGAGATTTGCACCATATGAATATCCTGATGTCGAGGGACGCATGGACGGCAATTGACCCGAAGGGAGTTGCCGGAGAACCCTCCTATGAGGTCTGTGCTCTCATGTTGAATCCGAATCCGCGTCTTTCCACCGACATTCAGATACAGCGCAGGCGTCTGGCAGTGTTGACGGAGGAACTTGGTCTGGATTCGCAGCGAATGCTTGGATATACCATAGCCCACGCAGTGCTGTCCGCATGGTGGGGCTTCGAAGATTCCGCCACGGATTGGAGGGTGGCGCTCGCCTGTGCTTCGACTCTCGAGAGGTTGTATCGCTGAATGCGGATACTGAAACCGGGCTTACTCTACTTTGCGATCGTGTTTGGCGCGGGGTTCATACTTGGACCGATTCGAATTCTGTTGGTGATTCCACGAGTTGGCGTCAGAGTCGCAGAGTTGATGGAAGCCCCGATCATGTTTATGGTCATTATCGCAGCGTCGCGCTGGATCGTCCGGTGGTTTCCCGAGTCTTCCAATTTGTCGAACCGGCTTGCAATCGGTTTCGTAGCGCTGCTACTCATGCTGGGCATGGAGATTTCACTAGCACGTGTGATGCAGGGAATTTCAGTGCGCGAGTACATTGCCGCTCGCGATCCCGTGTCGGGATCCGTCTATTGCGCGCTGTTGGCCGTATTCGCAGTAATGCCAGCAGTGTGGAGAAATCATGCCGGGAATGCCTGAGTTCCGAGTGGCACGCTCCGACGATATTCCGGCAATTGTTCAGTTCCAACTGGCCATGGCGCGGGAAACGGAAGATCTGACATTGGATCTCCAGGTCTGCACCAAGGGAGTCCGCGCGGTGTTTGAGCACCCGGATCGCGGTCTCTACTACGTCAGCGAAATCCAGGGAACTGTGGCCGGTTCGTTGCTCATCACATTCGAATGGAGTGATTGGCGAAACGGCCTCGTCTGGTGGATTCAGAGTGTTTACGTGCTCCCGGAGTTCCGAAAGAGAGGCATCTATGCCGGACTGTACTCCCACATTCAGGCCACTGCTCGCGCCGATGAAAGCATCCGGGCAATTCGCTTGTACGTCGATCGGAGAAATGTCGTGGCGCAGAGTGTCTATGAATCGCTTGGAATGAACGGCGACCACTACCAGGTTTTCGAATGGCTGAAGGAGTGAGCTTCCCGGCATCGGTACGGTCTTCACCGACTCACTGATCCGCCATTCTAAGCAGAACGAAGATGAAGATGGCGAAGATTACAAGGAGCGTAATCTTGATCCAACTCCACGGACGTCCCCCGGCAATCGTTCCCGTGACACCATTGACCAGAACCTGGTAGGTCTTTGTTCCGAAGTTATAGGTGAGCAGCCAGACTGGTACGAGTATGTGTTTGAATCTCTGGTCTGAGAATGTGGCATGCACGACTAGATTTCGATACGTGTCGCCAGGAACTTGCCCACCACAAAGCCTTTCAAGTTCGGTTTGCATCTGCGCTCTCGATCGTTCCGCAGCTCGGATCAGGTCAATCTGGTAGCGCTCGACAGTCCAGCCGGCAAGATATCCGGGGTCGTATGGAATCAGACTGCCGGTCGGAAACGGTTCTATGCCGCGAAGCCACTGCGAATGGACTCCTGTAGAGGCTGGCACAAGCTGGTCGTCAAAGTAGTGAGACAGTTCGCCGGCCGCCGGGGTCCATTGAACGTGTCGAACCCGTCTGTTGTTTTGCGTTGTGTAGTAATACCTGCCGGAATCTGCAGTCCACACCGCATGAGTGTTGGCATCAAACGTCCAGTAGGGCAGGTAGACGCCCTTTGCCGTATCGGTGAGTGCTCTGAGGCGAAGCGCGTTCGGGGCAAACCATAAACTCCGATACCATGTCCGGATCAAATCGCGCGCCCGAGATTCAGGCACTTTCAGCGGAAGAAGCGATTCCGGCCGGAACGCATCCTTGACCTCGGAATAAGGCACCAGCGCCGAGGAGCCGCAGAAATCACAGAGGCGTCCAATCTTGTCCGGATCAAAGACGGAAATCGCCTGACAACTCTGGCAACGGACGGAAGTCTTTTCGGCTTTCCAGCCCCTGGCGTCATCTGGAATATTGCGAAGTGCGCTTACCAGATCGTGTTCGACAATCGCGGTCTTCTCGTCGAGAGTGTGGAGCGCGGCAGGCGATTGCGTACCGCAGAACGGGCAGATCAACGCCTGCTTCGTGGGATTCCAGTGGGATTCCGCGCCGCAGGCCGGACAATGAAACTTCTCCTGTGCTGTTGCGACGCCGTCGGTATCGGCCATGACTTACTGGAGGAATTGCGCCAGCTGCGCTCGTGTGATCCGCCACTGCGATCCAATCCGTTTGCCTTTGAGATCTCCGGATTCGAGGCTGGCAATGACGTCGGCTTCGGTAACCCCGAGCGATTTCGCGGCATCTGCAGGACTGAGAAGTTCCGGTATCGTGTCTGATGAAACGGTCGGTGCGGCGGAAGGCGTGGATTGCGCCGTGATTCCACCAGTCTGGTTGATCATCTGTTGCGCCATCGCCATGCCAACGGCCATCTCGGCTCCGATTCCACCGGCACCTGCGCCACCTTTTTCAAATCCCTGCGCCATCTGGTACTTCACATAGTCATTCAGATTTCCAACGGCTGCCATGCCGGAACGCTTGTCGATGGCCTGTTCAACCTCAGGAGGTACAGAGACATTTTCCAGAATGAATGACTGCATCTCTATGCCGTATTTTTCACGGATTGATGGATTGATCAACGGCAGCAGCGCGGCTCCAAGTTCGCCGTAGCGCGTGGCTATATCGAGCGCCGGAATTTTGCTCGAAGCCAGAGCTTCGCTGAATACGCTGACCATCCGCGATCTCATGACGTCCGCGAACTCGTCCAGGCGAAAGTGATTGTCGGTACCGGCCACTTCCTTCAGGAATTTCGGAACGTCGACAATTCGAAAGTCGTACGTTCCGAACGCACGCAGGCGGACAATGCCGAAATCCTGGTCCCGCACCATTACCGGATTGGATGTCCCCCACTTGTTTCCCGTGAATAGTCGCGTTGTGACGTAGTAGATGTCCGCCTTGAAGGGTGTTTCGAAGCCGTACTTCCAACCTTTGAGTTTGGTGAGAACGGGAATGTTGTCCGTGATGAGAGTGTATTTGCCGGGGCCGAAGAGATCTCCGTACTGGCCCAGATATACAAACTGTACCGTCTGGGATTCTCGAACAATCAGCTGAGCGCCCCGCTTGATTTCCTTGTCTTCGTCCGGAAATCGGTACGACAACGTGTCTCGCGAGTCATCCGTCCACTCGATAATCTCGATCAGCTGACCCTTGATAAAATCCATCAAACCCATATGCGCCTCCCTTGCGAATGAAATCGTCGTTCATTTTGCGGGAATTTGGGGACGGAGAGCAAATGCGATCGGCGAGATTGCTCTCGGTACAAGGATTCCGAACATTCGGATCGCGGTATATACTGCGTCCACTAAATCTCCGCGGAGGAAAGATGACGGCACTGCTGCTCGCATTTCTTCTGTTTCAAGCAAGTCCCACGGGATACGCGACCGGCATCGTGCGCTCGGCAAATGGCTCGCCCGCGTCCGGGGTTCGCGTCTATGCCATACCGGCAGGAGATCCCAACGTGGCTTCCAATGGCGCCACGGTATTTGAGAGTCTCGCGCAAACGGAGGAATCCGGACGATACCGCCTCGAAATTCCGCCGGGCCGCTACTACATTGCCGTGGGTTCGGTGAATTCGCCGACCTACTACCCGGATACGGCCAGTATCGCATCCGCAAAAGCGATTTCGATTGCGGCGGGATCCATCGTCGAAAGCGTCGATTTCTCCAGGTACACCGCGGCATATCCTTCGCCGCTTGGTGCAATCGGAATCTTCCCATTGTCTTTACCGCCAGGCTCAACAGGCGTCCTCTCAGGAGTCGTTCGAGCCTCTGATGGCACGGCTGCTGCCGGGACAACCGTACGAGCAGTGCCTGTGTCTGTATTGAATTGTCCAACATTGGGGCCGACTTTGCTCCAAATCCAGCAGATTGTGCGAGGAGGAGGGGCGGCCGTCACGGACAATCAGGGGCGCTATCGAATCGAAAACGTAACGCCGGATACGTACAACATAATCGCCGGGTATTCCGATTCTCCAGTTTTCTATCCGGGATCGACCGATATCCAGAACGCTACAGCGATCACTACGTCTCCCACAACGATGCTCACTACTCTGGATTTTGCGCTACCTCCGCCGGCAAAGATGTTTTCAATTCGAGGGCGTGTGTCCGCAAATGCTGGCAGGCCGGCTGGTGGTGCCACATTGAATCTTCAGAATCTTACTTCCAATGTGATTTCCACAATTGGTTCCTTACTTCCGAACAGAAGCTTCAGAGCTATCGCTTCTGGAGGAGATGGGGCTTTTGAAATACCCGACGTTATTCCCGGAAAGTACTCTCTGCAGGCTCGGCTACCGATTGGATCCCCTTTAACGAAGGCTGTTGAGGTTGTAGACCACCGCGTAGATATCGACTTTGATTTTGCAGTCAATGTGCTTTCGGGCCGGATTGTCTGGGAAGATGGCAGCCCATTTTTTGACCCTGCCGTCAGTCAGGCCGGAGTCAGCACTATTTCGAATCCGAACTTCATTGCCACAACGCTGTTGCCGGTGTCGAACAACGGCGTGTTCAGCGGTGTGATCGATGCCGGGGACTATCGTTTCTATCTGCGGAGTCTGCCCGCGGACTATGTGATACAGACGATGACATCGGGCTCGATGGACCTCATGAAAGATGCACTTCACGTGACTGTCGATGTTCCGAGTCCCGTTGAGATCCGCGTGGGAAGGGCGTTAGATTCGGGCACAAGAGTTCGAGGAAGAGTCCTGGACGCAATCACAGGTACAGCTCCGGCGGGCGGATCGTCTGGAACTTTGTTGTTTTGCCACCGGGCCTTTCGAACGATTGTCGTCGACCCTGCTTTCGGAGGGATCATTCGATTTCGCCCGAGTGCCACCGGGACGCTATACGGCGGAATTGACAAGGACGTCGGGTCAGACCGCTGCTGGAATTGTGAATCAGACAATTGTAGTTGGGGATCAGGAAAAATCGGGAGTACGCCTGGTTTCTGCTACGCAGCTTGCGTCTGTGACGGCCCCGACGTAAGCCTATCTGGGTTTCACCTCTCCAATGCTTAGAGTCCGATATGCCCCGCGATAACCCCGCCCTATTGGAAGTGTTGGACGTCTTTTTCGTTCTCGGCGCAAAAATACTCCAGTAGATCTTCATCAGGAACGAGCGACGCCTTTAACGTGTACTTCAGTGGCTTAACATAGGCCTTGGGGTCGTCGATGGTGACTTCGATTTCGAGATTGCCGACATCCGGACGACGAAACCTTTCGATCAAATGAAGTGCGTCGCTGTGCGGGTGCCCTCGAGCGTCCAACCAGGTCTTGTCTGTGAGACCTACAGTATCGACGACCAACGTATCGCCATCCCACTTGCCCGTCGAGTAACCCATGAATCGGGGTTGTGGATCTTCAACAGGACGGCGGGCGTCGAGAAAGATCTGTCGAAATACGGATTCCCCTTCGTAGAGAATCAGGACCATCTTCGGCGTCTGGACAATCTTGTACGGAAGCGGAGCGACGGAAATCGCCGGAACACCCGGAGGCTGGCAGTGCGCTGCCGGATCGTTCTTTCCCCTGGAGGCCTGCCGCTGCGTAAAGAGATCTGCCCCCCAGGGTGTCATCGCCGCATCTTCAGGTTTCATTCCTGTAGTGATGTCCACGAAATATCGCGGAGGCACAAAACCCGTAATGCTCTCAACCGTCGTTGCGCCTGGAGGAAGAGCGTTCGGATCGACCTCCGGCGTCCACATACCGGAGAGATCGGGCTTTCCATTCTGAGCCTTTGGTGCGGGTGCAGAAAGATTCGGTTTGCCGTCGCGCGTTCGAGGCAACGAAGTATCCTGAACCTTCGCCCATTGAGCGAATGTGGGCGCGGTAAAAATAAAAAGGACAGCAGTAGCGGCGGCAATGGACTTCATGGCAACCTCCCGATGTCGAACGAGCGATGAATGCTGCTCAGGGCGTGGTCCCCTGGCTCGACCCTGTGAACAGTTTCTGTCCGTTTCGATTCAAGATGACGGATTTGGCATTCGCGATGTTGGCTCCGTTCTTCGCTCGACTGGCCTCGACGGTAACCACATCACCAATCTTCAGCGTGTTCCGGGCCCAGCCTGCTCGGAGGAGAATATTCGGACTTCCCATTTCGAATCCCCAGTTCGTCGTCTTTCCGGACTCGTCTTTGACGTCCACGTAGAACCAGGCGTGAGGGTTCTCCCACTCGAGTTTCGTAACTGCACCCGTGACCTTGATCGGTTTATCGGCGTCAAATTCCGCATAAAAAGAATGATGCGCAACTAACGGTACAGTCGCCAGGAGCACCCCGACGGCGGTAAGAAGGAGTGCCAACTTCGTTCTCATCTCGAACCTCCGTAATTTGCGGAGCTATACCGGACTAAATTGTTGGTTTTGCGAACCAAGCTCGTGAAGCTGTCGCATATTAGCAAGCCAGCCTGCTCGGGCGCAAGGAGCGCGCTCGAGCGAGTGGACGATTGATTGGCAAGAAACTGCGGCGAATCAGAAGCTGAACCAGTGTCGGAATATTCGCGAATTTGTAAACGCGACAGTCTCAAATTCCCGAAGATTTCAAAAGAACGGGCGAGAAGCATTTGGTAACCGCTGCATAAGATTCAATTTCTTTCAAATCGACAGATAGTCTGGCTTCAGAGTTCCGGTGCTGTCTCCGAGTTTGTCGACGGGTGCTCCTACTTTATCCAATAGTGTCACCAGCAGATTCGTCATCGGGGTGTTGTCCGGGTACTGCAGGTGATAACCCGTCTTGAGCTTTCCACCAAGATTTCCCGCCAGCAGGCAGGGAAGGTCGAAGTGCCGATGCAGATTGCCATCGCCCATGCCACCGCCATAAAGAATCAGGCTGTGATCCAGCAGGGAACCGTTGCCGTCTTTGGTCGACTGCAGCCGTGTGAGGAAGTACGAGAGGAGTTGTACGTGATAGGTATCAATTTTCGCTTTCTTGACGATCAGGTCGGCATCGTTGCGATGATGCGACACGGCATGGTGCTGCTCTCCGACACCGATGCTTGCAAATGTTCGAGAACTGAGCTCCCGGGCGAAGATCATCGAGAAGACGCGCGTGACATCGGCCTGATATCCGAGCGCGACAAGGTCCAGCATCGTTTTGGTGTATTCATCAAACGAATCCGGGACATCTACCGGACGATCCGGCAGCTGCAGGGAACTGGCTGCCTGAGATTCTGTGTTCTGAATTCGCGTTTCGATTTCGCGCACCGAATCCAGATATTCATCCAGTTTGGTGCGATCGCCGCGCCCAAGCGTTTTTGAAAGCGAGTTGGCTTCAGCGATCACCGAATCGAGAATGCTTCCGCGATCTTTTGCCTGTGCGCGTCGCTGTGCCGCGCTGCCGCCGCTCCCAAACAGCCGCTCAAAAACAATACGCGGATGAGTCTCCGCGGGATTGGGTGTCGTTGGATTCCGCCAGGAGACCGTATTGACGTAGAAGCAGTCTCCGGAATCGCAGGACCCCTGAGTTGGGAAGTCCACCGTCAGTTCCAACGATGCGACGTGTGAGTCTCTGCCAATCACTTTTGCGGCAATTTGATCTGCCGTAGTTGCGAGACGGACTTCAATGCCGGGCTGCGTTCGATCATACGCATGAACGCCCGTCAGCCATGCCGCAGAGGCACGCGGGTGGTCGCCGGTGCCATCGCCAAACGTATCGGCCTGCAGGTGCGCCAGACCGCTGATCACATTGATTTGATCTTTTACCGGTGCAAGCGGTTTGAGAGTCGGAGGAAGCTCGAAGCCATGGCCTGTTGTCGACGGCTTCCACTGGTTTTGAATCACTCCATTCGCAAAGTAGATGAAGCCGAGCCGGGGTGTGGACTTTCCGGATTGTGCGGAGAGGGCGGGAACCATGGCATCCAGAAAAGGCAGCGCGACGGCAACGCTGGCACCTCGGAGAAATGTCCGCCGGGACAGCGATTTCTTTGTGATGAACATGGTTGTCTCCTTACCTTTGCGTCTGCCGCATCTGAAACGGGGTGCTCTTTACGACTCCCAGAACCAGGGCCGAAAACGTGTTCCTGTTTCGAGACGCTTCGCGCGTAATTCCACGTACCGCTGGCGCATCATAATATTGCAGGTTCCTGCCAATTGCATACATCAACAGCTTCTCGGAAACCGTGGAAATAAATTCATCGGAATGGTCCAGGAGCAGCTTGCGTAAACCCGTCGTTCCTTCAAATTTCGTTCCATCGGGCAGCACGCCGGACGCATCGATCCTGTTAAAGGAGTCCAGATCACGCCATTTTCCGAGAGCGTCGAAGTTCTCCATGGAAAACCCGATCGGATCCATTCGTGCATGGCATCCGGAGCATGCCGGGCTCGCCCGATGCTGAATCATCGCATCCCGCATGGTAAGCGTTTTCCCCGGCTCATCGCTTTCCGTCTTCAATGCAGGAACGTTGGGAGGAGGCGGAGGCGGTGCAGACGACAGCAAGTTCTCCAGTACCCACTTGCCGCGCAGTACCGGCGACGTACGATTGGCGTAGGACGTCACGGCCAGGATACTGCCTTGCCCGAGCAAACCCGCGCGAGGACTGCCTGCCGGAAGTGACACGCGCCGGAAATAGCTGCCTTTCACATTTGGAATTCCATAGTGTTCGGCCAGACGTTCATTCAGAAACGTATAGCTGGCGGTGAGCAGATCGAGAACACTACGATTTTCACGGAGTATGCTGTCCAGAAAGAGCTCGGTTTCACGATGGAATGCGTCGCGCAGAGTTTCGTCGAAATCGGGGAAGAGCACTTCGTCGGGGTTCTTGGTTTCGATATCGCGCAGGTACAGCCATTGAGCGGCAAAGTTGGTGACCATCGATTCCGATCGCGGATCAGCCATCATTCGCTTCGTCTGCTGCTCCAGAGTCGCAGGGTTCGAAAGTTTTCCGGAGATTGCGGCGGTCAGAAGTTCCTCGTCCGGAATGCTGCTCCACAGGAAGAACGAAAGTCGTGAAGCGAGTTCCAGATCGCTGATGCGATGTGTCGACCCGGGTGCTGCATTTGCGGGGTCGCTCTCGATACGGAAAAGAAACTGCGGACTCACCAAAACGCGTTCAAGCGCTTTCTGAATTCCGCGATCGAAGCCACCTTCGCTTTTTCCGGCGGAGTAAAACGGCAACAGGCGGGCGACGTCGGCTTCAGTGGACGGCCGACGATATGCCCGGCGCGTCAGTGTTGAGAAAATCTGCCGGGCGCATGAGAGTTCTTCCGCCGACGTTTTCGGCCGGCAGGCAAATATGCGTTTCCGGCTTGGTGTGTCGCCGGGACCCGTGACGTTGAATGGACCGCTAATAGTGACGCTGGCGATTGCCGGTTGTGAGCCCCTGCTGCGCATGCGCGGACGCAGTGTTTCTTCTTCACGCGCCTGGCTCTGCTCAATGAAGGTCACTCCGATCAGCCGCGGGCCGGCTTTCACGGATATTCGGAAATCCAGCGGAGAAGCTCCGCCACCACCGCCGCCCCTCCCTCCTCCTCTGCCGCCAGCCCCGCCGAGGGGAATCAGCTGCACGCGTTCACCATCCACTGTTACTTCGATTTGATTGGGATCGCGTGACGTACCAGCCGTGTCCAATTTGAAGTTGTAATCAGCGTCGAGTGGGAAGTAACTGCGTATCGCCAAGCCACCTCGCGTGCCGAAAGGCAGTTCCTCCACACGGGCATTCTGCAGCTGCTCCGGTCCCAGCTTATGGATGTTGACCATGAGTGGTGTTTCCGCGTCGCCCACCGCGAGGCTGCTGATTTTCCGGGCCGCATCAAGGTAGCGTTCCATGGAAGTGGGAGATACAAAAAGAAGATCCGCAATGTTGTCGAAGCCGCTGCTGATATTGTCGGAGGGAAGCAGCAGGCTGTAATCCATTTCCCTGGGGAGCGAGTCGAGTGCCAGAAGGTCCCGGATCGAATTCTGATACTCCGTCCGGCTCAGGCGGTGCAACAGTGGCAGCGAGCCTGGATTCGGTTTAACGGCCGAATCCCGGTCGAGTTCTGTTTCCAGAAACGTCGCCGTGGCATCGTACGTCCTCGCATCGGGCCGAGGCGAACCGGCCGGCGGCATTGCGGTCGAGCGCAGCTTGCGGACGACCTTTTCCCAAAGTTCGGGGTTTGCGCTGACGCGAGCAGTGTCTGCCGGATCGATGACGAGACCTGCCGTTTTCAGTCTGGCGTTGTGGCAGGTCACGCAGTATTGATTGAAGACATCCGCCGGAACTGTCGGCTTCAGAGCCTGGGAGTACGCAATCCATGAAACAGCCAGCAGAGAAACCGCGGCAAGGGTCAGGAATAGCAGTGGGGCCTTCCTTCGACTGATTCTGGCTTTGTTGCTAAGAAACGTCTTTCCCATGGATTTTCATGGAATATACTATCGCCCCAGCGAGGAACCCATGAAAAACTTGCCCGCATGGTTCGCAGTATCCGGAATTCTCACCCTGTTGATTCTCGGTTCCGTCCTGGCAGCCGCCCCTGCAGATCTTCGTTTGATCGACGCCGTTAAGAAGTCCGACGTAAAGTCGGTGCGCACTCTGATTGCCGAGCGCGTGGACGTGAATGCCACCGAAGTGGACGGATCAACGGCTCTGCTTTGGGCCGCTCAGCGCGACAATGCAGAAATAGTCGACATCCTGCTGACATCCGGCGCAAACGTGAAGGCCGCGACCCGATACAATGTCACTCCACTTTCAATGGCGTGCGTTAACGGGAATGGACCAATCATCGAACGATTGCTGAAGGCCGGTGCGGACGCGAACAGCGTCTCGGAAGAAGGCGAGACCGCGCTCATGACCGCTTCGCTGACGGGGAAGGTGGATGCCATCAGGATTCTGCTGGCTCATGGTGCGGATATCCATGCCAAGGATCCTGTCAAGGGTCAGACTTCCTTGATGTGGGCTGCAGCGGAGGGCAACGCCGAGGTAGTAGACCTGCTCGTGCAGTCGGGTTCAGATTTGAAGGCGAAATCCAAGGGTGGATTCACCCCCATGCTTTTCGCCGTCCGTAATGGCCACATCGATGTCGTCAAAGTTCTCCTGAAGCACAAGGCCAGTGTGAACGATGTCGCAACGGACGGAACCAGCGCGCTCAACATGGCCGTCGTCAACGCGTACTTCGAACTGGCTTCGATACTGCTGGATGCCGGTGCGGATCCCAATGCTTCCGATCCTCGTGGATCCGCACTGCACACATTGGCCTGGCTCCGAAAGCCTGGAGCCGATGGAGCTGCTGGAGTCGGCAATACACCTCATGGACCGCCGGTCCCAACAGGCCGAGTATCCGCTCTGGAGCTTGCGGCAATACTTCTGGATCACGGTGCCAATCCAAATGTTCAGATCAACTGGCAGGATAAGCGCTTCGATAAGGAAGGCGGCACCATGAAAAATCCGCCGCTCATCCAACTCGGACGACACTACCTGACATATATCGGAGCCACTCCATTCTATCTGGCGGCACACAATGGCGACGCACCCTACATGCGACTACTGGTCTCTCACGGCGCAGATCCGAAACGTCCTAATGTGCTTGGAGTCACTCCATTGATTGCGGCTGCCGGTTTGGACTATTGGGAAGGAGAGGCCCCCGGACCGTTTACGGGCGTGTCCGAAGCAGAAAGACTCGACGCCGTGAAGCTGGCTCTGGAGTTGGGGAACGATATCAATGCCCACGCCGACTTCGGGGATTACACGATGGAAGGCGATCCCAAATACCTCCTTCTGTATTACCCGCTGAACATGAATCAGCTCGTCGACAAGGTTTTAGGAGACCCGCGTTGGTCCGGCAGCACGGCGCTTCACGCTGCCGTTGTTTCCGGTCAGCCAGGGATTGTCCAATACCTCATTGATCATGGTGCCGAGGTGCACTCCAAAACCAAACTCGGCTGGACTCCGATCATGATGGCGGAAGGCATATTTTTTGCCAATGCCAAGAAGGAATATCCCGCCGCTGCTGCCATTCTGAAAAAGTACTGAATCCGGAGGTCCCTTTATGCGTTTCAAGTCCAGACTGGCGGCGCTTGGGCTGCTTTTGATTGCCTCTACTCTCCTGTCGCAGACGGTTCAGCCTCCGCCGGCGCCGTGGCGAGGTGCAGGTCCAACACCCTGCGTGGGATCGGACGGAGGAATTTTTTCATGTGCTCCGGTTGCTGGAGTGGTGGCGGTTCGTGCCGGGCGGCTGTTCGACAGCAAGGCAGGCCAGATGTTGACGAAGCAGGTCGTGCTGCTTCAGGGCGAACGCATTACGGACGTCGGGCCCGAGGCATCTGTAAAGATTCCAGCGGGCGCTTCCGTGATCGATCTGAGTCAGGCGACGGTGCTTCCGGGCCTGATTGATGCCCATACCCACATGTTCAATACGCCCAAGCCGGGCATGTCGAGGGAAGCATCGACTTTGATTGCGGTTCAGAATGTTCTTGCTGATTTGCGTGCGGGATTCACGGCAGCACGCGACATGAGCTCTCATGCCAACGGATACGCCGATGTCGACATGCGCAATGCGATTAACGAAGGCCGGATCGATGGACCACGTTATCAGGTGGCGGGCAGGGGAATCATCTGGGGAGCGGCTCCGGCAGATGCTCCGCCGAATCCGCTCACTCAAATCGTTGTTCGCTCGGTTGACGAAGCGCGTGCCGCCGTCCGCGAACACATCGAGCATGGTGTCGACTGGATCAAGCTGTTTCCCACGGGCGCATATTCATTCTCAGCCACCGGAGAAGCCCAGTACCTGCTGATGTATCCGATGCCGGTGTTGCAGGCGTTGATCGATGAAACGCATCGGCTCGGCCATAAGGCGGCTTGTCACGTTCTTGGCGGCGAAGGTCAGCGAAACGCGATCGTAGCCGGCTGTGACACCATCGAACACGCGTTTGGACTGGATCAGGCACAGGCCAATATGATGGTGCAAAAAGGGCTCTACTACGATCCGACCTTTGTCCGTTACCTCGAACCCTACATGGATGACAACGATTCCAGGAACACCGGCGGAAAGTTCCGCATGATTCCAATTTTTGAGAAGGCCGTGACGATGGCGGCCGCAACAAAGGGGATGAATATCATGATGGGCAGCGGCGCCGACGGTTCAACTTATGCGCATGGGACGCAGGCGCTGGATTTCGAAGCATTGGTGAAGCGAGCCGCCATGTCTCCGGCAAGAGCCATTCAATCCGGAACGATCGTCAATGCAGAGATCATGGGATGGTCGGATCGCATCGGGTCGATTGAAAAGGGGAAGTATGCGGATCTGGTTGCGGTATCGGGCAACCCGCTGACCGATATTACCGAACTGCAGCGAATGAAGTTTGTCATGAAGGGCGGGAAGGTTGTTCGGAACGACGTGCCGCTGAAATGAGGGAATGCGGGAAAAATCCCTCCTGAAGGGAGAAAGGATGCATTTCCCCAATTTCTATTTCGGTCCCAGCCCATGCTTTGCCAGAAATTCGCGGATCGTCGTGTAGATCTTCACCCGCTCTTCTGCTGTAAAGTTGCCGTGCCTGCCTCCGGGGATAGTAATCAGCTGATTCGGAACGTTTACCTTTTCCAACTCTTGATGAAGCTTCACGGCTTCCGGATAAGGCACGGTCGGATCGGCGTCACCATGGACCGTCAAAATAGGCGGAAGGCCAGCACGAACGTAGGTGAGAGGAGATACCTTGCGGGCAATATCCATCTTGTTTGGCAGATCGCCAAACCATCGAACAGCAGCGCCCTGGCTGTTCGGTCCATCAATGACGTCGGGAACATCCGTAATACCGAACCAGTTGATAACGGCCGCAATCTTAGGCATCGGTGGCAACACCACTGGCGCAGCCGGGGCTGCTGGGGCTCCAGCGCCACGCGCGCCAGCTCCAGCCGCTGCACCGCGGGCAGGTGCAGAAGCGTCGGCGCAGTCCGCGGATACGGAAACGGCATTCTCTGGAATCATTCCCATCGATAGCGATAGATGCCCTCCGGCAGACTCTCCCGTAACCACGATCCGGTTCACGTCGATGTTGTAGGCGGCGGCACTTCCAGCGACGAATCGGAGAGCGCAGAAACAGTCGACCACTGCAGCGGGCGCGAG
>Ga0184628_10000273_pt1 | contig 30290 bp, 38 predicted proteins | sample PLM4_5_b1_FD_133149 | JGI IMG/M metagenome (GOLD analysis project Ga0184628, IMG submission 133149) | Groundwater sediment microbial communities from an aquifer in East River, Colorado, USA - PLM4_5_b1 | ecosystem: Environmental > Terrestrial > Soil > Riparian zone | place: USA: East River...
ATCGGGGGCGGCGGAGTTTGCATCATTGGCTGGCGCTGCTGCGGTTGCCGTTGCGAGGCCAGTTGACGGGCTTGATTGGCCATCTTTACGTAGTCCGCCATCCCTGCACCGCCGCCCTTGCTGACAGGAGCAGCTTGCGCAATGTCGCCCATCCCGCTTCCAGCATAAGACATAGGAAGAGTCTGGCCACCCGCGCCCGCTGCGGGATAAAGATTAGAGCCGGTAAAAGCTAAATCCGAGGGAGCCAAAAGAGATGAACCTTCGGTCAAAGCACCGGCAGTAAGTGGATGCGCCGCAGCCCCGGAAGACAATGCACCAACTCCAGTGCCTGCCCCCGCTGCGTTGAAAACTCCTGCTGCAGGTGTCAATGCCCCGGTCATCAAGCCTGCAGCGCCCCCACCGGTCGTCAACACCCCGGTCGCAGTTGGCGCAACAGCCCCGGCAGTAGCCAAACCCCCGCCAAGCGAGCTTCCTGCTCCACCGGCTGCAGCCAACTCAGCTGCTGTGAGGGTGCCCGCTGCGGTTCCAGCACCTGCTCCTGCGGCCCCGGCTGCTCCTGCCCCGCCCATTGCCGCTGCTAAAGCAGGTGTCGCTGCGCCGGCGGTATAAACGGTCGCAGCCGCAGCGGCGGCAATTGCGGCGGCTTTGAGCCAGTCTTTTTTGTGGAAGGACATTACATGAAGCTCCCACCGGCACCAAGGGCAGCCCCGAGCCACGGAGCATACGAGGAATAATCACCGAACATACCCGTTGCACCGGCACCTGCCCCCAACATTGCGCCACCGAAAGCCCCCCCGAGCGGGTTGGCCTTGGGTGCGCCGCCGCCTGTTTGCGTGGTGACCGAGGAACCACCCAGGGACTTGCCGAGAGCAGAACCGAGACGATCAAGCTGCAACCACGGGTAATTCATCATCTGGTCGTAGTCGGCCTTCGCAGCGTTGATCTGGTCTTGCGTGTAGCCGCGCATTGCATCGCCGGTCTGGAGCAGCGTCTTCCCGGCGTTGATATCCATCGCTTGACCGCCCATACCGCCTTGCGCAGCTTGCATTGCCCGTGCTGCATCGGTTTGCCAAGCACCTAAGCCCCGGGTGATTGCCGATTCTTGCAGACCTGCCTTCTGGGCGTAATCCTGGAACATGAGATTCGACGTATTCTCACCCAGAGACTTTGCGAGCGCCCCCTGAGCATCGGCCTGCTTCTGTTCCCACAGCGAACCACCGTAACCGCCTTGTCGAGCAAACGCGGTGTCAATCCCGGGCGCGATGCCCTTCATGTAATTGCCGGTGATTGCCTCGTTGGATTTATTGATCATCGCCGTCAGTTCCGGATTGCCGGTCTGGGCGTAAGAATTCGCTTGAGTGGCCCACGGGTTCTGGTACTTGCCGCCCATTTCGTCAATGTAACGCTGACGGGCGGCAATGGTGTCCGGAGAACTTCCAGTGGCGGCCCCGGCAATCATCCCGAGACCTTGTTCCTGCGCCGAATTCATCGGCGCAATGGTCATCCCTTGATAGGGACTGTAAGGCTGGGAAACGAGCGATCCGGCAGTAGTCAGAATGCCTTGCGCGTATGGTCGCGCCCACTCCGGAATATCGTGAATTTGAGTTGCAGAACCTTCGTCGCCGCCCATTACATGGTCCCTTCCATCATGACGTTGACGACTCTACAACCGTGATTCTTGTTGGCGCGGAGCCAACCGGGGCGACCTTCGAAACGGGCTTTGGTGACACCCATGTTCCGAGCGACGTCTTTGAAGAACTTCACAGCGTTCTCCCCGAATTCATCGTCCCAATCTTGGACGCCCAAGATAAACACGAAGAGGTAGGGATTACCAGAATATCGAGCGAAATCCTTTCGGACCACCACGAAACCATGGTATACTTCATTTTTGTAAACGAAGAAAACGGTCGAAATCCCGGAAAGAATTTCATGAAATACGTCCTCCGGTATCCAATCGACGTCTCCTTTTCTCTTTACTGCCAGGAGTTTCAGACGGAAGTCATCCCAGTTCTTTCTGATCGTTGTCGGCGGAATAAGTTCCCACCGATACGCGGCGGGTACTGCTAGTGTATCGCACCCGCCGACTAGGGTCAAGATACCCTGCGTTCCGTCTGTCATCAAATCCTCGCGTCTGCAACCCAGTGAGCACCAAACCAGTGAGCAGCTGCTCCACCGGCATCAACAACGGTACCAATACCTAATTGATTCATTGAAGTCCAAGCTTGCGTGGCGGCATTGACATTGATATTCGTCACGAGATTCCTGGTAGTATTCGCAACAGCGGCCAGCGGGTTGTACCACGTTATTGCCGGTGTTTTAAACATCTGGGTGTACGTTCGAATGGTTGAAAAGGTTGCAGCACCGGGACCGACACCTGACATCCAAACGTGCGCACCAATCGTGTTGCCGACATTCATCACTGGAGCTACACCATACGGGAACGAGCGTTGATAATATCGCTGACACTCAAACAGTTCCCGAGCGAACGGTTTCCCTTGGAATATTCCGTTATCATAGCCAACGTTTAGCTGACAACCGGTGATTTCTATCCAGTCGTTGGCACCCGCAGTACCAAAAGACTGAAAACTGACGGCAAATGCCAATGACGACATGTTTGCCGCGAACGTAATCGGAATTGAGAAACGCTTCCAGACAGTGCTAACTCCATTCATCAACGCTACGGTACCGCCAATATTGGTATATGGAGCAGCCCGCCAATACGCATCATCAACCACCGAACTTTGAAATATCCGAATGGCCGCGCCAGAATTACCATTAGCGGGGTTAATGCTGCTCCAATCCGCGCCAACGCGAGCCCAACAAGATATATACCCAAGTTGATTCCGCAGCGGATAGCATTTCTCCGATTCAATGTCCTGCAAAAACATCGGATTGGAATTGCTGATAGTCTTTCCGGGCACCCGCTGGCACCTGAGTGCGTTCTTGAATCCCGGAAGATCAGTTACGGTGGTGCGCGTGTAGGTAAAGTCCCCGGTCGCAAAAGTGCCAAGCCAAGTCCACATGTCAACTAGATTACGCCCCCCGGGGCCGCCAAGAGGGCCTGGGAACGTGGGGGTGTAAGGAGCAGAACCATCCTGCCACACCTGGAAATCCCCGTTGACTATCAAATTGTTCGGAAAGGTATTCAGAACCTTGACACCGGCCCCGTAATAGCCCCCGGCAGACTCAATGACCCTCAGACGTTCTTCTAGCTCCCGTTGATGGTCTTGAAGGTATCGAGAGATAAGCCCCGAATTACCTTCTCGGATCTGCGGGGGAGTATTACGGAAGACCTTATTTCCCACGAGTGCCGCCCGAATCTGTCATCAGCCCAATCACGCCGAATTCGAAGATACCGTTCAAGAAGAATTTCAACCGGAGGAAGTTATTACTGATCTGCCCGTCGTATGAATATGCCGAAACATTACTCTTGGGGACAAACGCATTTGGGATGGTGGTTCCGACGTCCCCCGGAGCAGCTTTTGTGATGCAATTGATAAATCCAGCACCACCGGCAGCGCTGGAAAAATCATTCTTCAACCACACCGGAACCACTCGACTGATGACCGTGAAGTTGACGGAATCCCCGATATCCCAAAGAGTGGCATAAGCGTCCGCAAAGTACCCGAAGGCCGGATCGTCATACTTCCCGACATCGGCACTAAACCCCACAAGCACCGTTGGGGTGGCATTGGTGTACTTCGAATTCGCGATGATCATGTTCGGGTCGAACGTAATGATCTCGCGAGCGTAGATGTTGTTGCCGGGAGAACCTTCCAGCCGGTAGATATTGTGGGTGATTGTCCAGAGACCGCTCAACTGGTTCCAAACAATCCATTCCCGCGCGTCGAAATTATTCTGGGAACCAACGTACGACGCCCAAAGATTGTGGCGAGCCGGATCCCACTTCATCTGGCAAGTATCGGAAACTAGACCATTACGAACAATGGTCGCCCAGTAATCATGCACGAATCCAGGAAGCGGCACTGGGTACGAGCCGTCATACTTCCAGAAGCCGCGTCGGTCGGCAAAGTACACAACGTCATTGACCACGCAACACATGTTCTTACCGCAGCAACCGATGTCAGCAGCGATCCGGACCCATTCCCAAATGGCATCCCCACCAACGTAACGACCCCGGTACATTCCGTCCTGCTTGAACGCAATCGCTCCATCCCGGTACGGAACAGCCGCAACTATCGGACCGGTCGGTTCCAACATCCGAACAGAGCCGGAACCGTTCGCCAAGGTCCGCGTCCACATTGCATAGTTACTGTAACCCGACCAGTAAATCCCGTCGGGGGTGTCAGTTCCATCATCGTAATTGAACGCGATTATGAACGGAGTGTCCGGAGGACCCGCGTTGATGATGATCGAGGCTTTGGGGGCACCCGCAACGACAGCAAAGGCCGCCGGAAGCGTCGCGAACAGAATGTTGGAGGTCTTATTGACCGCCATGGTAATGTCACCAAACTCACAAAAGCTCCACGTAGCCGCTTCCGAAGCCGTGTAAGCCGCTCCGGACCGGTCAACGTGGGTGAAGGGGCTGATAATGCCCGACAACTGGTAAATCTTGGTCGCTGTACCAACAAGGGCTATCGGGGTACCGTTGACCTTCTTGAGGTAGGCCGTCCCGTAAGTCTTCGCCCCCGCAATGGTGTCGCTGCTCCCGCCCGCATTCCCGATTGTGGGGGCCGCCGTGAATCCCCTGGACGTCGGAATGATCTGATTGGTGTCTGTGAATATGCCCTTGGTGGTCGGAGGTATGTCCGGTGCCCATCCAAGCAGTTTGACTTCTTCGTAGCGAGCAGGCACCCTAATTCCTCTCGTTCATCAAAACCATATCAAGCGAGATGTCATTCCCGTGGCCGCTGCTCAGCTGTGTCGATTCTTCCTGGACCTCACGCCACAGGTCGTCGTACATCTGCTTCCATCGGGGAACGCGGGGATCGTCTTTCAACCACGCCGCGCCAATCAACAACGACCCGTACAAATAGAGTTCCGGATGCCGCCGGAGGAACCAACTATAAGCATTTGGCATCGTGCCAGTTCCGAATGAATCCAGTTCGTCCCAATATTCAAGAACAGTGGAATATGTCACACCAACAGGAGGTTTCGGTGCCACTTTAATGAACGGCCCAGTACGTGATGGAATCGTATCCGGACAACCAACGATCGCATAAACCTCCGGAGGACCAACCGAATCCCCATATCGCCTTACAAGCTCGATATGCGATACGAGCATGATTTCCCGACCGTTGTAAAACCAGTGCTTAATGAACCCCCCAGTAGCAGTAGGGATTGCCGGGTAATTTATATCCAGCAGATAAGCCCTGTTCAGTATAGTATTTCCCGCGAGACGCGCCCTACGTTTGATACTCCTATCCGCTAAATTAATGAAAGTCGGTACCTTAGAGTTCAAATCAGGGCGCGACAAGTAATCAACAATAGCGGCTTGAAGAGTCCCATAATCAACAATGGCAGCCATATCAGTTCCTCTCGTTCATCAGAACCATATCAGGAACAATATCATTACCATGGCCACCAGCTGCTTGAGCAGATTCCTCCTCAATCTCGCGCCAAATATTATCGTAAGCTTGTTTCCAGAATTCAATCCGAGGATCGTCCTTCAACCACGCTTCCGCAGCTAACAAAGCAGCGTACAAATAAGCGTCGTAATATTTCCCAGATGCCCAACTATAATACCATGTAGGCGACCAAAGATGAGGCGGTGGTCCCTCCCACCATTCCATCACGGAACGATAGACGGTAACTCCTGGATTCGGACCAATCAACAGTCGCGGAGCTTGAACACTAGCAGTCGGGATATTTGGACTGTCAAATGAGTTGTGACCAACGATTGCGTAATGTCGTGGAGGGCCGATTTCATCCCCATACCGGCGCACAAGCTCTGTATGGGACAACAATTTCAATTCTGTGGTAGGAGAAGCACTATACCAAGAACCGCCCACCGGAGCAGCTCCTGGAATAAACCAGTGCTTAATTCCGAGAAAATTACCTCCCATCATGCTAGGAGGCGTGAGATAATCAGAATTGATCTGAAAATTCTCATTCATCCTTAAAGCGGCAGTAACTCGCATCCGCCGACCAATAGCATTGTGGGCCGAAACCAAAAAATCATCGGCTCGCGAAGATAAATCAGCCCTATCCAAAAACCCGATGATGTCCGCAATCAGGTTTTGATAATCAGCCATTACCGCTTCCCGGCGATGATGATTCCAGCATGGGTACGTGTTGGCGCACAGACAAACTTGGACTCTTCCCGAAGCTTTGCGCGCACCTTCTTCTCGTCGTCGGGGTTGAAGATGTCGACCCCCTCAGTCTTCCACCGGCAAACCGTCACGAGGTCAATGTCAGCCAATGGGCGCATGCCGTCGCTCTTTTCGAACCCGAAAAGGCCGTCTCTGCGCACTTGGTTGGCATCGAGAATATCCGAAATATCGTCGATGACCGTCTCAACAGTCACATTGCCCGCTTCGTCAATGTGAGCGTATTCTTTGATGCAGCCGAAGCTGCCGAGGTAAAAGCATTCCATGTCGCCTCCAACAACCCCCGGGCCAAAGCCCGGGGGAAGCACTCGATTACGGCAGGATCGCCGTGTTCAGGTCTGCGAGAACACCGTGCGCTGCTTCGTTCTTCATGCGCAGAGTGTAGGAACACCACATCTGCTTGCGGCGGGTCAAGCCAGTGACCGCGAGGTCTTGCGAGGCCGGCGTTTCCAGGTACGAGATCGCCGCGTATTCCGGATCGATCAGATGAATCGTCCGGTCGCGTTGGAAGCGGTTCGGAACGATCTTGAGTGCGCCGAAGTCCGTTTCGTAGATCGTCACCGTTGCGACGAGCTTCTTTTCCTCGATGCGATAGAACTTCGTCGCGCCGCCGGTCAGCTTCGTGGAGCAGTTGACGCGGTTCACGGGGCCGCACATCAACACCGTGGGCTTTGCGCCGTTGGCGTAGCACAGTTGCATCAGCGCCTTGACGAGGGGTTCCGACAGGTCACGCTGCGTCCCATCAGTCGGAGCAGTAAGCGCTCCGCCGTTGGCTCCCGTCGCGCCCCGGCTGGTGTTCGTGGCGTACCACGCTTCCAGGGAACGGAGCTTGCGGGCCGTACCGGTTGCGCCCGCAACAGCGGCTTGGTTCTGCGTGATGATGGACTCCATGTCACGCTTCAATTCCTTGCCGCGCTTGACGAGCTGGTAGGCCATTTCCGTCTGGAGACGGCCCGCCTTCTTGACGGCGCTGTTTTGGATCGTCGAGACTTGCGCCACCTTGTCCGACGTTTGGCAATAGTTCCCGATGCGAACGGTCGGAGCGATGGAATCGTTCGTCGCGTCGTCACCTTCGATCACCGCATTCGCGAGATCGACGGCGGCGAAAGCATCGGTTTGCCATTCCGTGAAGGCCGCCTCGGCGCGTTCTCCACGACCGACAAGGGTCATGAATGGCGTCTCGGACGGGCTGATGTTGTAGATCATTCCGGACAGGTCCTCGCGATTGCCGATCGCTTGGAATGTCTGGAAAGTACCGGCAGGTGCGCCCATTGTTACTTTCCTTTTGCGAGAAGATAGCGGACCGCATCTTCGTCCGACCGCGACTTCATGAAGCGCTTGGCAGCGTCCGTGACTCCACCGTTGGCCTTGAACTGCCCTCCGACGCCGCCGCGAGAAATCCGCTTGGGTGCCGCTTGGACCTTCTTGGCCGTGATGCCCTTCCGTCCTTGAAGCTCGCGATACTTCGCGGCGTCATGGAGGACCTTGATGAGCCTCGGATCAATTACCGCAGCCACTTCACCTGGCGCAAAGCCGTACGCGTCCACGGCAGTTTTGAGCAGCGAATGGTAAATCTGGTCATTCCAGTTCGGAATGGCCTGTTTGAGGGTTTGCTGACTCAATCTGACAGCAGCGGCCCGGGCCTCACGGCCTTCCGCAGCTGACTTCTCGGCTTCTGCGTCCCTCGCTTGTTTCAGAGCGTTGAGTGCCCCATTGATCTCATCCATGCGGGCCTTGGCCGCCACGTAAGTCGACGGATCGTCTCGCGCCAACTTGTTCATGTCGACGCCTTCGAACTCCGGAAGCGCGACCGTCATCAGCCACGATTCCATGTTGTTGATGGTCTTGGCGTAATTCGCCCGATGCGCTTCCAGGGCTTGGTGCGCCTTGAAACCAATTTGCTCGTATTCGCTCCGAATGCTCTCGAAGGCCTTCCGAGCCATCGGGAGTTCCTCGAATGCTTGGCGCATGGCACCAAAGGTCGTCTCGACCGGCTTGCCATCCGCACCCTTCAGCGTAATTACCCTGTCATCCCGGGGATCAGCGGGTGAGGCTTCCGCTCCCTCTTCCTCGGCATTCTCGAGATCTGTTTCTTCATCGCCTTCTTCTTCAAGCTCCCCCTCACCTTCTTCGTCGGCCTCGTTGACGGTGGAGGGGTCTTGTAGCGGGTCGTCAAGTTCGGTGTCGCGCTCCGATTCTTCTCCCGGTACAGAAGTTCCCAGCGGAGCGTGTTCAAGATCTTCTGGAGAGACGTCATCGCCCCCTCCCATACTCTCGATTGACTGGTACGGAGTGTCGTCCGGGGCCGGAGTGTACGTCGGACCTTTCGGGGGCTTCGGGTCAAGCGTGATGTCGGGCATAGCTGTACCTTTCTAGTTTTATTCCCAGGGGTATTTCTCTCTGAGATACCATGGTGTTTGTTCTTGGCTCGCTGCAAGTTTCTGAAGGTAATCCGGACCGCTCGGAGCCGAACTGATTGCACCAGAATTGAAGGGACCCTGAATAATACCACTACGAAGCCGTTTCGGGTCATCTTTTGCGGCGTCAAGAACGTATTGGGGATATTGCTGGCCGGAAGGGTTGAACGCGGACAGGGTGCCCTTCATGGCCCGCTGCTCCGTGTCATACGCTTCCCGCTCTCCGAGACTTCTGAGATACAGTTCAATCCCGGTGGTTTCTTCCAGACGATCAAGGCGATACTTCTTCTCCTTGGGGGACATCCTGGAATTCATAATCTGCTTCTTGGCGTGGTCCAGGGATTGATCGAGACGTTTTGGGTCGTCTCCGAAAGGCCATCCATGGGCCTTCTGAACCAGATGCGTCATTTCGTGATACAGGCCGCTTTCACCCAACTGACGATTCGGGGCCGAGACAGCAAGCTCGCCGGTAATGGTGTCGTAAGACCCTCCCGGGCGTTGCAATTTTGGATCGATGTTGATGTGAACCGGCGTGTTTTCGTACATACCCTTTTTCGGGGCAGATGCGAAAAATTCCGGCCAATCAACGACATCGCCAAGCAGCTTGTTGGTGTCTCCGGTATTCTGAATATCCACCTTACGGCTCGAGGGGTCAATCGGGAACCGGACGGCACTTAGGGCACTCTTGCCCTCCTTCGCGCCTCCAATGTAACCCTCGGAACGCGGCCCGGGGAGGAGCTTGCCACTCTCGTGCACGTTGATGAGGTTTTCGACTTCCCGGTCCGACAAGTTGGGACTGAGAACTCCCTTGTACATGTCCTTCTTGACCGGAGCGTTCTTCGTCATCAACTTGCCGGTGGCGGCACCTAAAACCCCACTCCCAAGCCGGGAAGTGGAGTCCTCGGTTTCGCCTAGGACTCCCTGCAAGCCCCCTCCAACGACGGCTTTCGAGGTCAGAGCTTTGAAGGGTAGGGAAGCTACTCTGCCGCCTGCCAACATCACAGGGTCCGCGAAGCCCCCCGCGAGTTCAGCGGCCCAACCGCCTGGGGTTTTGTCGGAGAGTTTGGAGGTCAGCGCGGCATTCGCGGCAAGTTCGTCGATGTCTTGGTCGGTGGTTCCGAGGGCCTTCGACTTCAATCCTGCGCCGTGAGCTATTTGCTTGGCCCCGTGGATGCCTCCCATCATTCCCGACCCGAAGAGAGCCAAATACTTCTCCCATGGGGTCATTTCATCGATGGTTGACGTTTGACTCAGCGCGGCCATTAAACGACTCCGGGTTGCTCCGGGTTCTGCCAATAGGAACGGATCTTCTGGAGCATGCTCTTGTTGTCGTCGCGTTGCTGTAACTGCTCTACCGCTAGTCTACCAGTCTCCAGATGCGACCGCAAGATACCCTCTATTCCCGTGATGGCCTGATACTTCTTGTGGAGGTCCTCCCGGTACGCTTCCTGGCCCGTCGCGGAGTTTTGCCAAGCCTGCAGAATATGCCCCTTGATCGAGTCGAACGCTTCGACAACAAGAGGGTTCCTCAGGATCTGCTCGGCCTCAACGGCCCTTCCAAGCTCTTCCGAGAGTTGTTCCTCGATTTCCTCGATTTCTGGATCGTTAGCTTGCGCTTGTCGATTCGCCATGATTGGTCACACCCCCGTTGATGAGTTCACCCGATTGCGCGCGGAGTGCCGCCGCAACCTCCTCTACATTTACATCTTTGATGCCCTTCTCCGCAAGCTGCGCCACAATCTTGATGGCCGCCACGTTGATAGTGTTGATGATTTCCGTCTGCGACCGAAGGTTTGCAACCTTCAGTTCTGTGTCCGCTTGAGTGGTGATGCGGAACTTTGTGACTGACGCCTCGGTTTGAGCACGCTGCATGTCCACTTCCTTGTTCGCGTCGGCTTGTACCTTCGCCGTCTTTGCCTGCGCTTCCGCCTGGATTTGCGCGTCGGAAGGCTTGTTCGGGGGCATGGTGCCCGGAGGAACCATCTTGAAGAATTCCCCGGTGTTCTTGAAGCCGTTCAGATCCAGTTGACGCTTGAGCGTGTTGTAGATCATCGACAGGTCGCACATTCCTGCGCCCATCGCCGTCATTTGCTTGTTGAGGATGCCTTCCAGAATCGCGTTTTGCTGTTCCTTGTCCCCGGTGCCGAGACCAACATTGCACACCATGTCGTACTTGTTGGCCCAAGCACGCGGATCAACCTCTTCGTATTCCTGGTTGCGCAGACGAACCATCATGGGCTTGTCTTGATGCTTGATCAGCAGGTGTTGGATGCCGTAGAACAGCTCCTTGACCCCCGTCTCGGCGAAGACTTGCGCGATGAGCTTCACGCGCTTCATGGAGGCATCCATGATTTGTGTGATGCCGTGAGCCGTCTTATTGAGGCTGTTGGCGTCGAGACCCTGATTGTAGCGGGTGACGGAAGTACGATTCTCGCGCACTTGATCGAGATATTCGACCACCGGGAAGCTGTCCCGAGCCACGAAAGGTATCTCGAGGGGTTGCACAGCGTTGATGTCGGTCATCCGGATGATTCCACCCGGGCGGACCTGCGTCAAGTCGTTCATCCGCACGAAGTTCTCGAGAACACGCATGCGCGGGTTGTTTGTAAGATACAGATTGTCCAGGACTTGCCGGAAGATCGTCGACTTGATCCGCTGAATATCCATGACCAGTTCAGCGATCGAACGGCCATAGAAACGGTGGGTCATGACAATCGGCGTGATGGCCGCGAAGGGCACGTAGTCGGTTTCTTCCGTTTCCGACTCGACGATTGTATCTCCGATCAACCCGATCTTCCACAGCTCGGGCACTCCATCCCCGTTGTAGTCGATTCGGGCGTAGATTTCGTCGTACGGGTACTTCTCTTCCAGATCGGAGTCCTCGTTGAAGGTGCCCATCTCCTCTTCCACGGTGTCCCGGGCCATCGCTTGCTCTTCAATATCCCAGGAACCCTGTCCGGAGGGCAGGATGTCAATGTCCGAGTCCTTGAGGCCCATCTGGTAAAGGTCGGAACGCCCAAGCATGGTCCGGTGACCGCAAAGGGTCGCGTCCTGCAGGGAAACGCTCGTGTGCCTCCGACCCACAACGAATTCCTCGGGCGGTATGCACTCGATCTTGATCATCCCGTCCGTCTTGATGGTACGAACAGTAACGTCGTACAGCATCGGAGGACCCATCTGGGGCATTCCACCGGGTCCGGGGACTTTCGGGCCGGGAGGGGGTGCTCCGGGAGGGGGTCCCGGGGGTCCGGGAGGCATTCCAGGCGGCTTCATGCCTTGCGGCGGCATCATTCCCGGCGGTCCCGGGGGCGGCGGCATCATTCCCGGCGGGGGTCCAGGCGGCCTTGCGCCCGGGGGCGGCATCATTCCCATCGGAGGCATTCCCATCGGAGGCATGCCCAAAGGGGGCATCGGAGGCATCTTTGGGGCATCCGGGTCGGGGTACTGGTGAATGTCTTCCAGTTCGACGTCTTCGTCGGACATGAGGAAGGTGATTTCCTCCAGGGTCAACCCCTCGTACTCCTCTTTCTTGTCCGATTTCGTCTCGTCCCACCAGAATTTCATGATGCCGGTCTTCTGCAAGAGGGCATCCTTGAACCACGTGTAAAACTCGAGAAATCCCTTGTTGAGGGACATCACGATGTAGTTGCACGCGTCGGTAGTCTGTTCGGCAGCCTTCGCGTGCTGAGCCGTGCGCGGGCGGAACTCGACGTACTTGTCCGAACTCGTGAAAACTTCCAGGAGCATCGGAAGCATCCACTCGATGGTGTCCATTACGTCGGACATTACCACCTGTGAACGGCCCCTCATTTCGTCTCCGAAGGGCCTTCCCAGGTAATAGTTCATCAAGTCGATGCGGTCTTGGCCGAGTTGCCCGTAATTCGTTTGGGCCGCTTGGTCAAAGGCGGCCCGTATTTGGGACTTAAACTCGTCCTTCGTCATCGGGGCGCGAGGACGGGCTGCTTTGACGGCGGGCATGTTAGGCTCCGTTGAGGTTGATCGGCACTGGGCCACCAACTTCGTCGATATCAATCCGCTGGTTCTTGGGCATGGCAGAGTTCATGCTCTTCACCAGTCCGGTAAGGTAACTGACGCGCCCGTTCAGATGTTGTACGAGCTTGAGGTCATCTTCGCGCTGCAGCCCGTATTCCTTGAGCGCGTGCGAGAGCAACTCTTGGCGCTCTTTCATTGCTTTGAACTCTTGAATCTCCTGGATTGCCATTGCCATCACGTTCTCCTGTTAAACGATTCCTGTGTCGTCGTATTCGATAGCATCTTCGAGGTTGTCGGCCAGCGGGTAAACAATCCCAATCTGCGGGAAGGTAATCCACGCCAAGGCGTCCAACATGTCGTCGTGTGAGAGTGCAGGGAAAGCCGCGTATTCTTCTTCTATGAATTCATTGACCATTTCAACGGCGCGGCCCGCTGTTGTGGTGTAGTACTGATGCTCCGGGAGGAATATCCTACCGTCCTGGAAGAGTGGGACCAGAGTTTTGATCCGGTCTGACTTCTTCAACTGGTTTGTGCCCAGTTCCACGATCCCGAACCGATAGTTCGTGTCTTCCATCCGGGAATATATATGTTCGATGTCACTCTGCATCCCGATCTTTTCGTACCCTACCCGGGGCCTTCCGAATGATCGGTGAAGTTTGAAGAGCAACTCTGTGCGTTCAGTGAGGCTGAGACGATCTCGGATGAGTTTCCGGACGTAAATATTATGATCGGCACCGGCACCAACAACCCAGATGGCCGTAAAGTCGCTCTTCTTGCGCTTTTCGTTCGCCGGATCCACGAGAATATAATTGTTTGTCTTGTCCAGTGGCGGCGGATTGCGATAGTAGCGAAGCCAAGAGCGTTTGAACTCACCGCCGACCCCTGCTGTTGGGCGCTGCATATAAAGGGCGGACCAGTCTCGCGGGCCAACGCTGAGCCTGATATTGTTCAATTCGCTGATTGGGAATGCTTCCGGCCAGAGCGGCTCGGATTCTGTTTCGTGGTCAACTGCAGGAAGGTCGATTACTGTCCAGTTCTCGTGCTTGTGTTCTTTGAGCAGCCATCCTGCAAGGTCATCCGGGTGCCAGCGGGTCTGTATTACGACTATGGACCCTCCAGGCATCAGCCGCGTTCGCGCCGTCGAGGTGTACCATTGCTTCTTTTTCTCCCTCTCAAGCGTTGAGTCTGCGTCTTCCCGGTTCTTCACCGGATCGTCAATCAGCAGAACATCCGCGCCCCTTCCCGTCAAGGGTCCTCCGACGCCGGCGGCGAAGTACATCCCGCCCTTCGTGGTCGTGAATTTGACGCTACTTTGTGAGTCAGCGCTTAGCATGCACTCTGGAAAGAGAAGTCCCCAATCATCCTCTTGCAGCTGGTTCCGGACCTTTCTTCCCCAGTCCGTGGCCAAGTCTTCCGCATAGGTCGCGCTGATAATCTGTTTTGTTGGGTTGTTGCCAAGGTACCAAGCGGGAAAATATTCGCTTGACAGCATGCTCTTCCCGTGCCGGGGTGGCACGAAGATCATGAGCCGCTTGATCTCCCCCGACTCGATACTCTCGAGGGCTTTCGCGATTTTCCTGTGATGCCATGATGCCTTGTAGCCAGGGAACCGAGAAATTGCGTAAGCGATCAGCGACTGGCGTGCAAAGCTAATGCTGGCTGTTGTTCTTTGTGCGGGGGTCAGCAAAGTCGTGTCCCTGTTCAGACGCTAGAACCTCTTCCGCCATCGCGTTCATCTGCTCGGGCGTGAGGCGTACATTATACTTATGCTCCAGCGTACCCGCGTGCTCGTTGATTACTTTGGTCGCATAAGTTCCCGAATGCACCGACTGGGCTTCCCAACGGATATGAGCACCCAACTCCTTGATGAGGGAAATGCGATCGCGATTGTCATTTGCGAGCCGGATCTCGCGCATTACTAGGTCTTTGTAGGTCGCGACCAAAGCGTCCGCGCCTTCACGCCGCGCTTGCGTCGCTTTCTCCATCAACTCCGGGTCGCTCTTGAAATACTCGACAAGCACTTCGCGGTCAACCGTCAGCTTCACGGCCACTTCATAAACGTTATACCCGTTACGAAGCAGGTGCAAAGCCTTCTCCGCCATTGCCGGATTCATGACACGGCTGAGCACTTGACCCTCAAGTGGCTCAGAAAGATGGGAGGGAAGATGCTCTGACATGCCGTTAGTCTACCACACGCGCACGTACGTCGTCAAGATAGGGGCAATTCCTGCCAGGAATATTACAAAATATATATACGTATTTAAAAAGAAAGCAACTCTGAGATCGTCGAGTGACGGAAACGGGTCCCTCTCCTCCCTCCCCCTCTGGGTCCTCCGACGCGCCCTGTCCGCCGCCTCCCCTTGAACGAGCGTTCGGGTCCCGGGCCGTTGTGCAACGCAGCAAACGAGCGTTCGCTAACCAAGGGGCGAACGAGCGTTCGGTTGAGAGCGCGGGAGGCGCGTGTTGCACCATCGTGGTGCAAGGGGATACCCCACGAGCCGACGAGCGGTATTGTGCAGCGCCCCCGGCTGTGTTATAATAGAGGTGCGGTCGATGAGAGACCGCGGCGTTCCCCGGGGTCCCCCGGGGCGTCAACGAGATAGGAGCCGCACAATGAGCAAGCGCAACCGCACGACCGAGCAAGCCACCCAACCGATCGACGCGCCGGTTCAGCCGATCGAGCAACCGACCGAACAGGTCGCCGCCCCGATTCCCAGCCGGTCGATCGTCCCGGTTGAGTACCGCAAGGCGATGGCCGCCGCTTCGAAGGCCGACCCGGTTCGGTCCGCCGCGAAGACCGCCCGGGGCAACGCGGTGGTCGACAACGGGGATCCCGTTGCCGCCCGCCTCCGGGGTCAGCCGCTTGACGCGACCTGGGCGTTGGCGACCGAGGCGATGGGCGAATCGACCGTCCAGCTGCTGAAGGTCCGCTACGAGAAGCTGAACGTGGGCCAGATCCGGATGAACGTCGGCAACCGGATCCGGGCGATGATCAAGGACGGTACCTTCGTCCTGAAGTAACGAACCCCCGGGGCGGCGCGAGCCGCCCCGGTTCCCAACGAGCTAAGGAGATTGACATGACCAGGAAATACGCCGTAGCGTTGGTTTGGGCCGAAGCAGGCGACCCGATCCCGACCGTCGAGTTCGTGGAAGCAAATTCGCCCAAGGAGGCAGCCGAAGCAGCGATTTCGGTCTACGAACCGACCAGCGATTGGGACGTTGATAAGTGGGACGCGAAGCCGATCCCGCCCGAACAACCCGACCCGATGTCGTTCAAGATCGAAGAAGTCGGCGTGTACTTGACCGTCAAGGAGATCGAGTGATGCCCCAGTTCACTGCGGTCCTGTTCGTAACGATCAACGCCGATTTCCCGACTCAGGAGGCGTTCGAAGCCAAGATCGGGGACATCCTGGAAACCGAACAGAACAACTGGGACAGCAACCCGTTTGATCTGGACAACAGCAAGGTTTCCATCCAAGTGCAAATCGCCTAAGTCAACCGCAGTTCGTAGTCCAGCGCCCGGGGGCAGTTGACCCGGGCGCATCTGTATTCGTCAGTTGACTTTGGTTCGTGGGTTGACTTGTCACGGGGCGTTGACTTGCGTCCGCTTTACGTCAGGCACTCGGCCCACCAAAGCAGGTCAACCGACCGAATCCGGCACTTACTGCCCCGATTGACATTCCTCTCCTCGTACGTGCACGTATACCACGTAGACGCACGGGGATGTCGGTCGTCGGAGACAGTTTATATAGATAGTTCCCCGGACAGCACGCATACTTGCAGACCGTAGCGGCGTAGCGGCGTAGCGGGGGGTCAGCCTGTCGCCGACGACAGACACCGCCGATATCCCCCCTATCCGGCCATATTTCACTGACCTGCCTTCCATTGCTTCGTCTCGCCATGGGTCTTGCGTGCTGACCCCGGGCGTGGACGCGGCCTATCGGGTTAGTGATCACTAACTGGGTTTCGCATCCCCTTCGTGTCCAGGCGGTAGACTGGTCTGTCTTTGTGTAGCGCTACACGCCAATCTTGGACGCAACATCTAGTCGTCTCTGACCCTATATCAGCCCTTCCTCTCACTGGAACTACGACGCTACACCCAAATGTCAAGCATGGAGCAATAGATCTTGTGCCGTCGGCCCCGGTGTGTTATAATAAGCGCGTGGTGGGGAGTGCCCACCCACAAAAGGAGATAAACGATGCGCCGCTCGTTCAAGATTCAAATAGAGTTTCCCCCGGGCTATAACCCCGAACTCGCGCTCAACACGCTGCAGGGGTATGTCTTCGACTTTCCAGTGCCTGGGGTTGATGATCAAGTGGTCGCCTGTGAAGTGCGCTTTGTCAAGATCCTCTCCCCGCAGTTCCCGGGGTGATGCTAATGAACAAGGAATCGACGACTACGACGGTAATCCTTGATTACCTGAGGCACGTTGATGACTTCAAAACAACCGGGGAAGTGACGCGTTACACGGCGCGTCTTTACCCCGGGACACCGTTCGCCATCGTGCACAACCGAGTACAAGCTGGCCTTCATCACCTGAAGCACCGCAATGCTGTGGACTTCATGCGGTGCGACGGTAGGCTTTTCTGGTATGCGCGCCCAATTGGCGATGACAACAGGACCCGTCAAGTTACCGAGCGAGTGCCTGAGTCAAAGCCCCGCAAAACCCACTCCCGTAAGAAACGCGACCCGTTGACACGTGATGAGCAATACCGGGGCATCCTCGACATCAAAGGAGATAAACGTGGCTAGAGCTTTCCCGCAAGTAACACTCGAAGGATTCGTTGACACGTACGGGCTTGCACGCGTGATCCGCGAGCTTTCAACGATATGTGACGTCAAGGCGGAACACATCCTCACGAACTGGCAGGACGAGAATAACGCAAAGACGTGGACGCGTTCGGGTGCCGATCTGGCAACCCTGGCCAACAAGATCGCGGCGAGGCGGCAATGACAAAAATCCTGGACCCGACGGTTTATAGGGCAATCGTGATCTGCAACGCCCTTACGCTGTATGCAAAAACGGGCATCAAGGCGAACACCGCGTACACGCCAACAGCAATGATGCGTGCCGCCACAGAAATCACGGGCAAGAAGTTCAAGGCCCGGGCGTACATGGAAGCAGCCGCCGCGCTGCGCGAATGGACCAAGGAGCAGTGTAAATGATCATGACAATGTTCTACGTTGATGATTTCGGCGGCCACGAAGAAAAGATCGTGGTGGACTTCCCACCCGAACACTTCCAACCCATGCTCGTGCCGCAGGTTTTGCTGCGTAAATGGCTCGAGGAAAGCCTCGGGGACGATGGGTCTGGCAACATCGATGATTGCATGACAACGCACACGATTGACGCGGTGGTCCATGCAAGCCCGCATACTTGCGTGCTGGTTGGCACGTACGAAGAAATGGCCCGCGTGCACTGGTCCCTGTTCGTCACACTCAACAAGCTGCCGTAATGTTCAACGCCGAGTACGAGAAGCGCAAGAATGCTTATTATCGGGCGCTTCTCGACTCGATTTCGCTCGCGAAACACATTCACAACATCGACCCCTTCCCGACACCTTTTATGGAGTCAACAATGACATTCGCCCTAAGCCGTAGTGAAATGATCGTCCGCATCCGGATGCTCGAAGAGGAAAACAATCGTCTCAATACGAGCCTTGGCGAGCACGAGGGAATCATCCGGGACTTGAGGCACGAGCTGAAGTGCCAGGACGAGCTGCTTGGCAAGAATATGGTCTTGAAAGGCGAGTTGATCGCGGCCAACGAGCGCCAGATGAAGACCATCAACATTCTGCGCGAGGAACTCCGCCTTGCCCGCATGGACCAGGAAATGGCCACGGATGCGCCAGCCGCCGTTGACGATGCGTTCAAGGAGCCGGTTGCCCACCCCACCACGCACTTGCGGTTCGTAAACGGGCGTCTGCAGCAACTGTGGCAAGATGACCGGGGCAACGAACAGTGGGAAATGGTCGAATCATGCATGACGTAGCGTGGTTCTGGATATTCGTAATATGGGTGGTCGGGTTCGGCACTTGGGGATTCGGCCTGTTGTGTGAACTGATTGACTGGTGGAGCGCCAAATGCGCAAGGAACCGATCGGCATCGACGAAGTAATACACGCCCTGCTTGGGCAAAAGGAAACGCGTGAAGATATGCTGCGCCGCGTCTATTCGGACCTGTTGCACGCACAGGTTGAGCGCGCAGTTGGCGACATGTTCGGGGAGCGCACAAAGTCGCCCGGGTATGGCGATCTCAAAGTGCGGGAGGCGCACGCATTCGAGGAGGAAATCGACTCGGCTGTGCACGCGTACGTTGACGGTAACGGATTCTTCGAATGGTTCGGCAAGCACGAGTTCCACATCGAGGAGATCCGCAAGTTCACGACTGACCAAGCAATCCGGGTGACACAGGCAACCCTGGAAGACGCGAGCACCAAGCCCGGGAAAATGGCACGCGCAGCAAACGACGAGCTTGTGGAATTCGCACACGAGCAAGCTGTTGAAATCGTCGAGGATGTCGTAAATGAGATGGGCATTCTGTCGTTGATCCGTAGGAGGTCGAGTGAGCAATGAACGTCTGGTAACACTGATCTGGGACGAGGAAATCGTCACGGGTCCCAAACAGGGGGAAAAGACCACGGTCCGCCACCCCGGCTGCTTTATGGTACTTGCTGAAGTCGCGTGCATGAAGCAGAACCTGTCAACCACCAACAGCAAAGGAGAGCCTATCGTCGCGTCCAACTTTCGGATCGAGCAATGAGAAAGCTGCGCTGTTTACTGGGCTGGCACGGGCCGTATTACACATCTAACATCAAATGTATCGGACGGTATTCCAGGGCATTCAAGCACGGGATGCGCGTTTGCCCGTTTTGCCAAACCCAGTGGCGCAATTACGGCACGCTTGACCAGTGGCGTGTTATTCCACCGGACATAAGAGACATTGACTGGATGAAGAATCAATAGATCTTGTGCCCTGTCGCGCCCTGTGGTATAATCGGGGTGTGGTGGGGCACTCCCGCCGCAATGACGAACTTCCGACAAGGAGATTTAACGATGAAGACCGGTGACAAGGTGATGTACAACGAAAAGGCCGCAACTGTCGTGGCCGTCAAGGGCAAGTTCATCTCGATCCAAGCGGGCAACAAGGAACTGACCGTGGATCAAGCTGTTCTGACCGAAATTCCGGCGGACACGCCGATCAACAAACTCGGAAAGGTAGGGATAGGCTCCGTGATTCCCAAGGACGCACGCGCACGTTACATCGTGCACAAGAATGTCAAGACCGCCGGCGGAAAGTCGCCGTCCATCGACAACAACGATGATGTCGCAACGATCCTGCGCGGTGTCAGCATCGAAGACGCCTACGGAATCGCCGTCAAGCAGCTGAAGGACAAGGGCGTCGAAACGTCGGTCGAGGCGCTCAAGGCCAAGTACTCGAAGCTGAACGTCGGCATGCAGCGCATGAACATGGGCAACCTGATCCGGGGCGCGGGCAAGGAGCTGATCGCGAAGATGAAGAAGGACGAGGCGAAGGCTAAGCGCGACGAAGCTGCCGCCGCTGCCAAGGACGCGAAGGCGGAAGCAAAGGCCGCACCGGCCCCCGCGAAGCCCGCCCCCAAGGCGAAGCCCGCTGCGTCGAAGCAAGCGACTGCCTAAACAGCAGTCGGTAGCGTGAAGGGGCTGCCAACGCGGCCCCTTTGCGATACACCCCAAGGAGATTAACAGTGGTAAATCAGGCGGTTCGTGCTACGCTGGCCGGAATCTGCGTAGCGTTGTTCACGTTCTACGATCAGTTCCCGCACTTCATCAACGCCTGTGCGTGGACGGTCGCGGTAGCAATCGTAGCGTTTCTATGTAGCCTAAGGAGAGATCAATGAGCTTTGTGGAAAAGGACTACACGGTCCGCACGTTTCTGGAGTACGCGGGCGAAATGTTGGGCGAAATCCACACGGAGTGGGAGCGCAAGTACGGTTCCCTCGACGAGGATTACCCCACGGCAGGGCAGGAACAGACGGCAGCTGTGAATGCGGCGCATTGCGCCATCGAGGACCTGGATTTCGACGACGAATTCTACGACACCAAGCTCGAATTCGCGCAGATTCACGGCATCGCCCGCATCAAGCAGTTGTCGAATGTCAAGAACGGACTTGAAGTGCTCAGAGGCGTCGTGGAACAGCTGGTGGCGTCGGGGCATTTCGATGATCCAAGCGAGCACCAGACCGCCGAGCAGAATTTCGAACGGCTCGACAAGGCATACACCCAACTCGACAGCATCTAAAAGGAGATCAAAATGATCATCGAACGCAAGTCTCCCCTCACGGGTGAGATCAACAAAATGGACATCCCGCTCACGGATGCCGAAATCGCGGAACTGAACAGCGCCAACCGTCGCTCCATCCAGGACGTTCTCCCCAATTGCACTCCCGATCAGCGCGAGTTCATCATGACGGGCTTCACCCCGGAGGACTGGAAAAAGATGTTCTCGGATGCTCACGACCCGATGGAGTAGGGGTCCGGAGGGGCACCCCGGAGGGCACGGGTACTATGCGCGGCCCCCGGGGTGTGCTATAATAGAGGGTCCGGTACGCCCCACCGGCCCAAATGGGGCTAGGAACCACCAATGAGATTAATCAAGGTTGACATATGCCCAAACTGTCCCTACTCCACTCTGATGCAACTGAAGACGCCGTTCTGCAAAGCAGAGTCCAGGAAGCTCGAATCGCTGATCTGGCCTCAAATCCCCGAGTGGTGCCCGCTTCCCCACGCCCCACCAGAAAATGGGCGTACGCGGAAGCCGCGAGCCACAACAATAGCACCGCCTTCCGTCGTCGACAAGTCCAAAGGATGAAAGATGCCGGTTGGCCAACTCGACGTTGAGCGCTTCGCAGCGCTATTCGACGGGAATGAACGATCGCACGGAATCTGGAACCCACGTAATGGGAGGATGCACACAGACCCCAAACAAGCAGCACTGATCGATTACGAGGAGCACGTAAATGGTAAACGCGGGCTTGGTATCGTCCCGATTCGGGATGACGGTCGTTGCATGTTTGGCGCTATTGATATTGATAATCATGGCAGCAAAGTTGATCTCCCTATCGAGGAGGCCGAAGCCGCCCGTGAAAGAAATCGGCTCCCTATTGTTCTGTGCCGCTCTAAGTCTGGGGGTATTCATGGGTACCTCTTTCTCACTAGTCCTACTCCTGCAACGCTAGTTCGCACCAAGCTCACCCAATACGCGCAGGCACTTGGGTACCCAAATGCCGAGATCTTCCCGAAACAGGGCAAGGTTGGACAGGACGCGGACGGGAAACAACTCTTTGGTAACTGGATCAATCTGCCGTATTACGACGCAGAGGCATCAACACGCTACTCGGTCGACAAAGAGGGCGAACGGCTCAGCTTCACGGAGTTCCTGGATCTGGCCGAATCGCGCCTCACGCCTGAGGAGGCTCTGTCGGGGGTCCTCGGGACCCATCCGGAGGCCCCACCGTGCATCCAGAGGCTCATGGACGAGGGCATAGATAGCGGGGTTCGGAATGAGGGGCTATACAATGTCGTGGTCTACTTCCGCAAGGCGTTTCCGGATGACTATCGAGACAGGGCATTCGACGCTAATAACCAATTCGTTAACCCGCCTTTACCAATGGTTGAAGCAAGGCGGACTGTCGCCTCAGCGGGCCGCCGCGATTATAAATATAAGTGTGATGAAGAGCCGATCAAATCCAGGTGCAATCGTGCAGTATGTTTGCAGCGACGATTTGGAGTTGGATCAACCGATCAACATGACGGTAAACAAGCCAACTCCGCGCTCCCCGCCTTCACAGAGTTGACCAAGTTCCTGACCGAGCCGATTCGGTGGTCGGTAAAGATGGACGGAGTGGTGGTTGATAACCTCGAAACAGAGGATATCTTGCGGTACAGCCGGATGGAGCGTATAATAATTGAGAGATTGGGGCGCGGTGCGCCAATGATCAAGGAGCGGGACTGGAGGGAGATTCTCAACGTACTGTTGGATGGCCACAAAGTCGAGGCCGTCCCGGATGACGCAAGTACCCCGGGCATCATGCGGGCGCGGCTGGTGGAATTCGTGAAGAAAGCAGCGTTTACGGGCGGGATGGATGAATTCGATGACGACCGGTCGGTCCTATTGCGCGGACTTCCGATTCTGTACCGAGTGCCCGAAGGCACCAGTACCCGGGAGTACGTGGCATTCCGTGGCCAGGACTTCATCGACCACCTGCGCCGCACAAAGTCGGAGGATATTCGCGGAACGAACCTATGGTTCGCCATCCGGGGGCTTGGCATCGAGCAGCACAATATCCGCGTCGGCACGCAAGTGCTCAAGGCGTGGTGTATCCCGATGAATGAAGAATGGCGACAAGCCATCAAGCCTGCGATATTTGGGAGGGAATTTTAAATGAGCGAAGACGAGTTCCAGGAAGACGCCGACGCCATGCGATTCGAGGCGGGGTTGCAGAATTTTGGGCAGCACATTCTCCGTATCCTGGATTCGGAGGACAAGCCCATCAAGATGCCTCTGTTCATCAACTGGTTAGCCGAAACACTGGCGAACCTTCTAGCGCAACGTTACAGAGAGGAGGATGTTGAGAATCTACTGGCGCAGTTTAACTGCGAGGTAATCCGGATGGAAGAAACTGTCCGAGAACTGGTAAAACAGCGGCGTAACGACGCGATCAGCCGCGCACTCCACGAATCCGTCAATAAGGCGAAACACTAATGTACGCAGAAAACGCAAACCTGACTCTAGATTACAGCGATCGCACCAACCGATTCCACTTTTCGTGTCCGCCGTGGATGAATGATCTGGCCCGGGCGATACCCAACAGAAGGTGGTCGAACAAGGAAAAGGTCTGGACCGCCCCCGCGTTGCGTGCCAACGCTCGCTATTTCCAGGACTTGCGGGGCGTCAAGATCACCGAGGCGGCGCTCGAAAAGATCAAAGAGTGTCAAGCAGCGGCGCACCGCGTCAAGAACATGTTCCCGCCGTGGTACCAGTTTAAGACGAAGCCGCGCCCGTACCAGTTGAAAGCACTGAACAAGACGTACGGGAACAAGGTTGGTGGGTTCATCATGGGGATGGGCACCGGCAAGACAAAAACGTATATCGACCTTGCCTGTGCAATGCGGATCGAAAATCTGATAGACCGCACGTTGGTGGTCTGCCCCATGTCAATCCGGAACGAGTGGAAAGGGCAGCTGGAGTTGCACGCCTCGGTCCCGGTTGATGCGCACTTCCTGGACACGAGCAAGGAGTGGGATTTCGACCGGTGGCTCGACCGGAAACACGACTACAAGTGGCTGGTCGTCGCCGTTGAGTCCCTGAGCGTAGGCAAAGCGGCCCGCCTCTGCGAGCAATTCCTACTCGGGTCCACCAAGTGCTCGATGGTGATTGACGAGTCTACCAAGATCAAGAATCACGAGTCCAAGCGGAACGAGGCGTGCATGTTGTTGGCGACCCGGGCTGAGTACAGGCACATTCTCACCGGCACCCCGCTCGCAAATGGACCGATGGACTATTACGCACAATTCGAGTTTCTCGACACCCAAATCATCGGGGTCGGGGACTATTACAGCTTCCGCAACTTGTACGCCGTAATGGGCGGGTACGAGGGCAAACAGATCGTCGGGTACACCAAGCTCGAGGAATTGGCGGCCATCATCGAGCCGTTCATCTACGAGGTCAGCAAAGAGGAGGCGCTGCCCGACCTGCCACCAAAGACCTATCAGCAACGGTTCGTCCAGTTGACCGCCGAGCAGAAGGAACTCTACACCCGGGTGCGCAAGCTGCCTCTGGTCAAGACCCCGCAGGGCGAAATCGAGCTGCAAAACGTGATGGTCCGCACGTTGCGCCTATCGGAGCTTACCAGTGGATTCTACACGGAAGCGGTTAGTGAAGACGGCGGTGAGCCGGAGTTTGTCAAACAGTGGTTCCCCAAAAGCCCCAAGTTGGTCGAGCTACTCGATGTACTTGAAGAAGCGGGCGACAAGCCAACCATCATCTGGACCCGATTCAAGCCAGAACTCAAGCTCATCAAAGATGCCCTCCGAGAGCGTTATGGAAATGACAAATTTGTTGAGTATTCGGGCGACGTCTCTGAGGATGATCGTGCAATCAACAAACAGCGATACCTGTCCGGGGATGCTCAATTCTTCGTGGCAACGCCGCAATCCGGGGGGATGGGCCTCAATCTGCAAGTGACCGAGCTAGAAGTCTTCATGTCAAATAGCTACAACTACCTGGAGCGAGTGCAAGCCGAGGATCGGGGGCACCGAATGGGCACCACCAAGCCAGTGCTCATCGTCGACATTCTTGCGGAGGGAACCGTAAACGAGCACGAGCTAAAGGCGCTGCAGAACAAGCACGGGGTCAGCGAGTACATGAGGGAACTGATCCGGTCGAAGCGAGTTTCGGAAGTCCTGTAAGAGCAATAGATCTTGTGCCCCGGTATGGGGTGTGCTATAATAGAGGATACGAGAGGATAGATGAAATGCCTAAAGTCTGGGTCACTCACGAAATCGAGGTTGACTACTCCGCCGCCGAGCAGTATGGCGAAGTGGAGGTCGTCACTTCCCGCGACATCAGTAGCCTTCCGGGCAGCCACATCAACAAGGAGCTGATGGCACAGATTCGCGATGCGATGCGCAAATACGACGAGGGCGACTACATCCTTTCCTCCGGGTCCCCGTACGTCAGCATGCTATGTTTATTCTGGGTCGGGCGGCACCGTCGCGCCGAAACCGTCCGCTTCCTGCGTTGGAGCAAACAGAATAAGAGGTACTTCCCAGTGACGGTTGATGTCCATACGGAGATTGCTGCATGAGTGAAATCATCAATGAGGAAATGAGCTACGTCCAGACCAAAGAAAAGGTCCGCGAGCAGTACAAGGACATGGACGTTCAACAGCTCGCTACAGAAATGGCCTCCTTGCAGGGACAAAAGGCCGTGATAGCGATGCAACTGGCCGGCGTCAATGCGATACTGGACGTTATCCGTTTCGATCTGATCCCGGAAAAAATGGATGACGAAGGGATCGAGCGGGCCACTTACGAAGGGATCGGCACTTTGTACCTGACGTCTGGGGTGCGTGCGTCGATTGTACCGACAGCAAAACCGGACGCGTATCAATGGCTAGATGACAACGGCCATGGTGGATTGATCACGCAAACCGTGAACGCACAGAGCTTAGCCTCCGCTTGCAAGGCGATGTTGAAGAAGGGGGAGGCAATCCCGGAGAACCTGTTCAAGGTGACTCCATTCACGCAGGCCGTCATCAAATCCGCATAGGAGCAATCATGTCCCGCAAACGCTACGATCAAGTCGAAGGCACGACCGAGCCGGTCGAAGGCGAAACGCCCGAGGCGCAGGAAGCACCGATCCTGACAGCCCAGGAAGTCGTCGACAAGATGGACAACATGCGCAAGGTCTACCCGGTTCTCAACGGCGACCTGTACGAAATCGCGCGCTACGTTCAGAGCGTCGACCCGAGCGTCGTCATTCCCGGAACGGAAGAACCGGCGCCTACCGCAACTCTCGGTGGCAAGGCCGTCGAACCGGAGAAAGAAGCAATCGAATAGGCCACCGTCCGGTGGTCTGCAACAGCCGGTAATCCGGCACCCAAAGGAGAAGTGAAACATGGCAACGAAAAAGACGCAACTGGCAACGGTCCCCGCAGCGCAGGATGACGGTGGATTCATGACGGAACGCCCGGAGTACCTCAAGGACCAACCGGGGAACAGAGGGTCGGAGGGCGTCCAGTCCGCCGACTTGATCATCCCCCGGTTGGAGCTGGTGCAATCGACCTCGCCGGTCCGCGATGAAACGGACCCCGCGTGGATCGAAGGTGCCACCGATGGCGACCTGTACAACACCGTTTCCCGACAGCTGTACGGAAAGCAGGCGTTTGTCGTGCCCGTGTATTACCGCAAGGAGTGGAACGTCTGGGCCAAACGCAAGAAGGGTGAAGGCCCGAAAGAGGACATCGGCGATTTCCAGGGGTCGTTCGCGACCGAGGAAGAGGCAGAAGCAAAGCGCGTAACCCTGCCCGAGGCTGATTGCTACGACGTCATCGAAACCCCCACCAACTTCTGTCTGTTGGTTACGGGTCCCGGTAAGTCGGAAGAGATCATCGTGTCGATGCCTCGCACGAAGTTCAAGGTCGCGAAGAAGTGGAATTCGCTGATTCGCATGGCGGAGGGTGACCGTTTCAGCCGCGTGTACAAGTTGGAACCGGCCCGTGAAGAAAACGCGCACGGGAAGTTCTTCAACTTTGCGGTGAGCATGGTCGGCTTCCCCTCCGAGGACCTGTTCCACAAGGCGGAAAAGCTGTACGCGATGATCAGCGCGGGCGATCTGAAGTTCCGCGCCGACGTTGACGAACCCATCAACAAGGGTGGCGATACCGAGTACTAGCCTGCTGAAGCACCCCGCCCTGGGAAACCGGGGCGGGTTAACGAGAGGAACGATGAAAGCCTACGCGATTTACGGACCCCCGGGGACCGGTAAGTCTCACAGCTTAATTGAGATTGCGAGCACCTTCGCGCCGGAAACCAAATACCAGTTTGTTTCTCACACGCGGGCCGCCGCACGAGAATTAGTCGGGCGGCTAGGAGATCCGGATAAAGGGTGCACCCTGCACTCGCTGTGTTACCGATTGACTGACGTCTCGCCCCGGTCTTTGATCGATCGCGAGAAGCTCGAGGAGTTCACACAGAAAACGGGGATTCGCACCACTGGGGGCGACATTGATGATGGTATCATTCCGGAGGGGGACGAATACCTGCAAGTCATCGACTACGCTCGCAACTCCTTGAAGCCGGTTGACCAGTGCTATGATGCAATGGGCCGCCCGGGGAACCACGCACGATTCACCAGCTTCCAGCAATCGTTCAAAAACTGGAAGGGCATGTACGGGTACGTCGATTTCACCGATATGTTGGAGCGGTACGTAAACCGCCCCCGCAACCCGAATCTTCACACACTGTTGATCGACGAAGCCCAGGACCTGTCGCCGCTACAGTGGAAGGTGGTAGAAGTGCTCAGCCAGTACCTGCAAGTAATCTATATTGCCGGTGACGACGACCAATCCATCTACGAATGGGGTGGGGCCGACCCCCAGGGAATGCCCCGATTTGAGGAGTTGCACAGTGCCCAACGAACCGTCCTCTCCCAATCCTTCCGTGTCCCCATTCGGGCACATGTTCTTGCTCAGTCAGTTATTCAACGGGTGCAAAGTCGGGTCGCGAAGTCTTATCTTCCTACCGACCAAACTGGCAGCATCATTAGAGTCGGAAGTATGGAGCAAATTGATATCGATGGGAGCGAACATATCACAGTGCTCGCAAGGGACAATTATAAGTTACGGGAAATTGAGCGGGGATTACAGTCCCGAAGAATCCCCTACCATGTTGGTGGAAATCGAGGCCCCCTTCGAACAAAGTACGGAAGAGCCATGCGAAGCTACCGAAAGGTTGAAGCAGGTGAGCAGCTTACTCCGCAAGAGATCAAGAACCTCTACGAAGGGACGGACCCCAAAGCGAAAAGCCTAGTCGTCAATCGCGACTGGGCCGGTCTGATCAAGCGGGGGTGGGTCGTGTCGATTCCCATGCCCACGCCACTGTTTGACTACTTCAACCACGTGGACCTGCTCAACGAGCCGAAGATCAAAATGTCCACGATCCACGCCGCCAAGGGAACCGAGGCTGAGAACATCCTCATTTACCTGGGCCGGTCGCAGCGAATCATCGAGGCAGAGGCGATTAACCCCGACCCGGAACACCGGCTGTTTTACGTCGCCGTCACGCGCACTTCCAATCGGCTGGCTATTGTGGATGGGTACGGAGGATACCGCCTGTAATAGTACTAGCGCCCCGGGTCCCGGTGTGGTATAATGGTGGTCGGAGGATAGATAATGAGATTTCCGTCGTTGAGTGGGCAGCTAGTCTTCGCCGATACCGAAACCACGGGCCTCAGCTGGATTGAGGATTCCACGTTCGGGGTGTCGGTAAAGGTCGGGTTGGAGCAGCCCGCTGAGTATTACGACCTGCGAAAGACCCCACAGGCGATCGACTGGCTCAGGAACGAGCTGCCGTACGCCAAACGCTACATCAATCACAACGCGAAATTCGACTACCACTTCCTGCGGGAAGCCGGGGTTGACATGGACCGAGTGCCTGAGGTTGAGTGCACGATGGTCAACGCGGCGCTGATTGATGAACATAAGTACGAATATAACCTCGATGTCCTGTTGAAGGAGGCGGGGCTACCGGGGAAAGAGGACATCTGGAAGGAACTGGCCGCGATATTTGGCGGTGCGCCGACTTCCAAGGCACAGATCGGGAACCTATCACGCGCCCCGGTGGCGATCGCCGCAAAGTACGCCAATCGTGACGTTGACGGCACCGCGCAACTGTGGGCGTGGCAACAGGCAGAAATCACGCGGCAGGGCCTGGAGCGAATCGTGCACTTGGAGAGGCAAGTGCTCCCCGTCCTCGCTCGCATGGAATACCGGGGTGTCCGAGTCGACATCGAGAAAGCGGCCAGGGCAGTTATAAAATTCGACAAGTGGGCGATCGACCTGCAACAACAGATCAACCAGATCGCGGGCAGGGATCTGAACGTCAACAGCAGCAAACAGATCATCGAGGTCCTCAAGCCAGAGAGACGCGCGGACGGCGCGTGGGTTCTCCAGGGGGCTATAGTCATACCCGCCACAGAAGGCGGTGCCCCGTCCGTGGGCGCGGAGACCCTACGCCGACTACCCGGGGACCTACCCGCAGCCATCCTGCGGCTGCGCAAAGTGATCAAGACGAGGGATACTTTCCTCAAGGGGCACATTCTCGGGCACCATGTTGGGGGAGTCATCCATTGTAACTACAACCAAACGCGTGGCGACAACGAGCTTGGCACCGGTACCGGAAGGCTGAGCGTCAATGACCCCGCGCTTCAACAGATCCACAAACGGGACCCGGAACTCGCGTCAGTCGTGCGGGCCTGTTTCCTGCCGGATAAAGGGCAGGCTTGGTGCAGCGCCGACTGGGACCAAAAGGAATTCCGGTGGTTCGCCCACTTCGCGAAGAATCCCACCATCCTGGAAATGTACCGGAAGGATCCCAATACCGACTTCCACGCCGCCGTAGCGGAATTAACCGGCCTACCACGCAGTAACACACCCGGGATCAAGGGCAACGCCAAGCAGATCAATCTCGGGTTGGTATTCGGGATGGGGATGGGTCGACTGGCACTTGAGATGGGACTTCCGTACGAGGAAAGACAGGGCCGCCGGGGCAAATCCTATCTCGTGCCCGGGGTCGAAGCGGAACAGGTCTTCGAGAAATACCACCGAGCGGTGCCGGGGGTGAAGCAGCTGTTGGCTGACGTTGACGCGGTTGCCTCCTCAAGGGGCTGGATCGAAACAGTCGGCGGGCGGCATATCCGGTTCCCACGGGGCGGCACCCATAAGGCAGCGGGCCTGTTATTCCAGGGGTCCAGTGCCGATTGCATGAAGCAGAAAATGGTGGAGCTAGACAAGGAATTTGCGGGAACGGATACGGAATTGCTCCTGTC
>Ga0184628_10000274_pt1 | contig 30094 bp, 29 predicted proteins | sample PLM4_5_b1_FD_133149 | JGI IMG/M metagenome (GOLD analysis project Ga0184628, IMG submission 133149) | Groundwater sediment microbial communities from an aquifer in East River, Colorado, USA - PLM4_5_b1 | ecosystem: Environmental > Terrestrial > Soil > Riparian zone | place: USA: East River...
TGGGTAATTCCACTTGTCAGGCATGTGGGACAGTTGGACCAGCGATTAATGATGTCAAAGAGGAACCAGAAGAATTTGTTAAGGATTATAACTTAATTCCTAAACATGAGATTTGTATTGATTTATACGGACCTCTTAATGTAGAGATTCCTCTATTTGTTACAGATTTGAATCAGGTTCCTGTATTAACTTTAACTACTGAGATGCATTACGCTGATGTAATGGATCAATTTAAGTTAGATATTAAACCACAGACTAGTGAGAATGTAACTGACCAGCGATGGGTTAGATTACCTAATCGTTACTTCGCTGATAGTGAAGAACTGGTTACAGTTAAACAGCGATGGATTCGCCCTTGGGCATTTAACATTGTTGGCGACTTAGAGAAGAGAGCTAAGTATAAAGCTCTTTATCCTAATGGTGTCTACTGTGTATTCCTTGATGATATCTTAGTAGTTGCTGATGATGAGAATCTAGATGAGCATTGGGTTGTAGGTAAAGACCCACTTGAAGATCATTTACAAGGTATTCCTTTAGGTAAGGATACTGTTGATATTCAAGACATGACTAATGAGATGTTCAATCTTACGTTAGACGCGATTGAGCATAATGTACCTGAGACATTCGTTAGACCTGAAACTTTAGACTTAGATCAATACAAGACGCAAAGGGCTAAACCGGGCAATGTCACACAAGCTAAGCCCCGCGCTGGAATGGCACTTAATTCAGATTTTTTTGAAACGTCTCAGTCGTCGCTTAGTCAAGAGCATACACAGTTTTCTAACAAGCTATTTGAAGTAGGTCAGTTTGTTAGTGGTGCGATGCCGACTATCTACGGCGGAGCACTCAAAGGTGGTTCAAATACTGCTAAGGAATATGAGTCTAGCAGACAAATGAGTCTGCAAAGGCTAGCTCCACATTGGTCAGTTATTAAGCGATTCTATGCTAACTTAATGCGAATTGCAGTACCAATGTATGCTGACTTAATGAAAGAAGATGAGAAGGTAGTTGAAGAATCAGGTGGATCTTTCATTAATGTAGCTATTGAGAAATCTAAGTTAGATGGGTCTGTTGGTGATATTACATTCGATGTGAAAGAGAGCATACCTACATCATGGACAGAACAACGGGATGTAATTATGTCTCTATTACCTACTGCTGCGCCGGGCAGTTTGCTTGGGAATATCTTTGCGGACCCAGAGAATACACAGCTTATAGCGTCACACATTGGTATTACTAATATAACTATACCGGGTGATGAGGATAGAACTAAACAGCTAGCTGAAATTCAAGAGATGATTCAAGGCGCGCCTCAACCTAATCCTAAATCTCAAGAATTTGAGCAGCAATTACAGACTGATCTTGCATTAAGTCAAGGTGTAATGGATGGAACAGTTCAACCACCTGCACCTCGTATTAGTTCAATACCTCCTGATCCGATGTTAGATAATCATCAACTTGAGGCGATGACTTGTCGTACATGGTTAATTAGTTCAGTAGGTAGGTGGTATAAGAAGAATCCAGATCTCGCACTTCAAGAAGCATGGCAGAATGTTTATCTTCATTTTACTGAGCATAATGCTATTGTTCAGCAACAGATGATGCAGCAACAGCAACAAGAGATGCAGCAAGGGCAAGAAGATAATAAGACTAAAGAAACAGATAAAGCTAACGCCAAAGAGCAAGCTAAGCCACAGGAACAACCACAATGAGTACATCAATACCACATGGCGTTGCTGTAACGCTAAAGGCTAATCAAGTTTATGCTTTACCATCTGAATTGACCTTTATTACTGCGGCTGCTGCTGTTTCAACTTCTTTAGATGGTACTACATGGACTGCACTCGCTGGTGCTACTACTGGTGCAGTTACAGGAGCTATGTTTATTAAAGCTGCTGCTGATACATTAATAGCAGCTAAAGAGGCGACGAATGCTATTAATGTACCGGGTTCTGCTTTAATGAGTTTATCTATACCAGAAAGAAAACTTAGTGAATTAACTGAGACAGATAAAGTTAAAGGTACTATTGTTAATATTTCTGATAGTAAGTTAGATAATCCAGGTCAGACAGTTATCGGCGGCGGCAGCAATTCAGTACTTGCAAGATACGACGGAACTCATTGGATTGTGATTGTATAGGTAGAGACAATGGAGATAACGCCAACTACATCTTTACCAATTGGAGTTATATTAACCATTGAACAGAATGAAGTTTATGCTTTACCTACTGAAGCTGTTTGGGTAACATCTGATCAAATATTAGAATTTTCATTAGATGAAATCTCATGGATATCACATAGTGAAGTAATAAATGGTGCAGCTATTGGATATAAGTTTGTCCGCTGTACCATTAGTGATGCTATTGTTGTCTGTAAAGAAGTTAATGATTTAGAAGAAGGAATAGGCACTCCTATTCCAGGTCCGCCGGGACCACAAGGAATACAAGGTCCAAAAGGCGATCCCGGACCAGTAGGTCCAGAAGGTCCAATTGGCGATGTAGGTCCAGAAGGGCCACAGGGAGAACAAGGTCCAATAGGTGAAACAGGAGCAGGAATACCGGGACCTCAAGGTATTCAAGGTATTCCCGGTCCACAAGGAATTAAAGGTGATAAAGGGGATACTGGATCTACAGGTCCACAAGGACCTATTGGTAATCAAGGTCCACAGGGTGTAGAAGGACCTATTGGTCCGCCGGGATTACAAGGTGCGACTGGACCTCAAGGTATACAAGGTGAACAAGGTATACAGGGAATTGAAGGTCCACAAGGACCAACTGGTGTTTCATCTAGTGTATTAAAATATAGAGCAGATTCAATAAATATACAAGCATCAGATCCCGGCGCAGGTAAGATGCGATGGAATAATGCTGATCAGCATTTAGCAACTGAATTATATTTTGATAGACTAACTGATGATGGATTTGACGCGACGGGTATATTAATAAATACTGAAATACATGATGAATTCATTATTCAAGATCAAGATATAGCTGTAAATAATCAAACGTGGGAAAAAACTGGTCCAGGTGTATTAATTGGTGGTGACTGGTTTTTAGTACCTGTTGTATTTATAGCAGCTAGTGGATCAGGTTATTTTGGTAATATTCAACGTCTATCTGTTATTGTTAAATCTATAGGTGAAACAGGACCAGTAGGTCCAATGGGTCCACAGGGACCACAAGGTATCCAAGGTGTACAGGGAATACAAGGTCCAGTTGGACCTGAAGGTCCAATAGGTGATACTGGACCAGCAGGTCCGGCAGCTACTGGTGCAGATTTAGAATATTCTGGTGCTTATAATGCTCCTACTACTTACAATGATGGTGATATTGTAATAGCTGATGATGGTGTAGCTTATATCTGTGTTAAGGATGGAGTGACTACACCTCCTGAACCTTGGCCGGGAACACCAGGAATAGTATTAGATCCGCATCATGCTACTCATGAAATAGGTGGTAGCGATATATTAACTTTAGGTCAGTCACAGATTACTGGATTGACTACAGCTTTAGCTAATACTGCAAAATTAGATACAAATAATAGATTTACCGGCAAGCAAACTATTAAAACTACATGGTCAACACAGTTATTAGAAATTGAAGATGCAACTTATCCAGCTATAAGATTTATTTCATCTAGCAAGCCACAAGATCAAAGATTTCTTGTATTATATTCTGATCAAGCAGGAATAGGAATACAAAGACATAATGATACAGGTAGTCCTATTGAACAAGTACTTTATTTAAGTGGTACAGGTGGAATAGTAGAGCGTGGTCGCTCTGTTGGAATGGGTGTCTGGATAGATGTTCCATTTTTAGCATCTAATTTTTATTGTGATGCGCCGGGAATGGTATGGACTGTTGAATCAGCAGATGTAATAACTAATAGATATATGTTAATTGGTAAAACAATGTTTTGGAATTTATATATTAGTGCATCTGCATTTAGTGGAACTATTTCATATTATGCTAGATTAATTATACCTGGTGGATATTATAGTCCCGGTACAAAAGGTATTTCTGTTATGTGTAGAAATCCTACTAATGCAATATTTGCTCATGTATATAATGGGCCAGGTAATCAATTAACATTAAGTCCTATTAATCCTGTAGCTTTTACAGCAGGTAATTTAGATTTAACTTTTACTATTGCATTAGAGATATCATAAAATGGCTATACCAGATCCAGCAACTACTGAATGGGTACCACTTTATAATAAGAATGCTATACAAGGACCACAAGGTCCAACAGGTCCAACCGGACCTACAGGACCAGCAGGTGCAAGTGCAGATTTAGATTATGTTGGTGATTATGTACCAGCTACATATAATGATGGCGATATCGTCTATGCAGATGACGGTATTGCTTATATATGTATTAAAAATGGTGTAACTACACCACCTGAACCGTGGCCCGGTACAAGTGGAGTAACATTGGTACCACATGCTACTACACATAATACAGCCGGTAATGATGCAATTACTTCTATTTCTGGCGGAATTATTACTTCAGGTACAGTGGCCGATGCGCGACTTAGTACTAATATACCTTTAAAAAATGTTACTAATGTATTTAGTCAAGATCAACAAATAGTTAAAGGTGCTCCAACTTTAGCATTTGAAGATACAAGTCAAGTTGTTGATGCTAAAAAATGGAGAATTTATAGTAGTGGTCAGAATTTAAATTTTCAATCTGTAAATGATGCTGTTACTGTTGAACAAGGTTTATTTAATATTAAACGTAATGGTTCAATTTATACATATGGAACTATAACTGAACGTGCTCGTACTACTCCGATGGGTGAATGGATAGCATATACACCTGTTTGGAAAGAATATAATGGTACACCTGTAGCTATTGGAAATGGTACATTAACAGGAAAATATACTATTATAGGTAAAACTGTATTTTTTTCTATTCAGATGGTTACTGGTTCTACTACAGCTATTGGATCTGGTTATTGGACATGGACTCTACCTCCACTAGCTTATACAGGTTATTATGGATTAGGTGGAACTGCATGGATAGTTGAAGGTGGTACAGGTGCGCCATTTGTAGCACAAATAACAAGCGGAGCATTCTTTTTAGGTATAGCTAATTCAATAACATTACTTGTACATAAAACTGGTGTATCATCTGCTGCAATTGTTGGACTTAATAATCCTATGACTTTTCCTTCTGGTAGTAGTTTATGGATTGACGGAAGATATGAAATGGCTTAGGGTAATTAAATGAATGGACCTGATCCTGCTACAACTGAATGGATACCTTTATACAGTAAAAATGTAATTAAAGGTGATACTGGTGCAACTGGATTAACTGGTCCACAAGGTATTCAGGGTATTCAAGGTATTCAAGGACCAAAAGGGGATACAGGTGCAACTGGTCCACAAGGAATACAAGGAATACCGGGTCCAGCAGGTACAGCAGGAATTCATGCTGCTACTCATAATTATGGTGGCAGTGATCCATTAGTAGGTCCAATTACACTTAGTGGTGAATTAGATATAACTGGTGGAAGTGGAACTGCTTATACTACTGCACCTATTGAATTAAGAATGACTTCTAATCCCAGAATTAGTTTTCATTGGGCAGGAGTCGTCGCGTCGCAAATTGGAATAGATAGTTCTGGTACTATTAGAACATTTGATAATCCCGGCACTGGATATGAAGCATTTGCAGCATCAGTAATAACTGCTAATAGTACGCTTATTAATAAAAATGGTATTACAGTACTTGGTACACAAGATACTAATGGTATTATGCTTAATTTATATGGTGCTGGTCATCTTGGTATTTTAAATGGTAATGCTTCTGGTTGGGGAACTGTTTGGGTAGGTACATTTCGTGCTATTGGTTCTGCATCAACTGATAATTATTATTATGAAGCTGGTCGTGGAACTCCAATAGGACATTGGATAGCTATTCCTTATGTTGCTGGTAATTTTACAGCTAGTGATGGCGTTTGGAATGTTTCTGCTGCTAATATTATATATAATAGTTATACCCTTATCGGTAAAACTATGACAATGAATTTCCAAATTATAAATAGTTCTGTTAATAATAATCCTGGTGATATAAGAATAAATATACCCGGTGGATATACAAGTGTAGGGCAAATTTCAGGTTTTTTATGGTGGGTTAATTCATCAATTGGTGTTAGTACAGTAACAACTATGGGATCTTATCTTTCATTAGGTAGAGGTCAGTCTTGGACCAATCAAGCTAGTATTCAGGTCCGTGGTTCAATTACATTTCAGATTAATTAAGGAATAATATGGAAGAATTAGTACTTACAGACCCAGTAGTTGTACCAGAGAAAACTACAGATAAGTTTCGTGTTGCATCATTTACAATGAACATGGATGCCATTGTTGATTTAAGTGGACAGCCGGGTTTTGTTTCTATTGAATTAAGAAGTAATCATGGTGAACAATTACACCATCAGTACACTGGCAACGTCGCGATTAATATGATCAAGACTCTTAATACTGCTAATTTAACTACTAAGAGTATGCAAAAGCGTATTCTTGAGAAGTTATCTAATGATGGAATTATACCCGGCACTGTAACTGGTACACCTGAAGCTCCTGCTGCTGATGATGATGGTGAAATATGAATAGACAATTCCCTATTTTAATGAGTCCTGAAGATTCAGGTAGCGGGACATTAACAGATGAAGAATTTATTAATGACGTGCCTGAGTCTCCTGCTGATACCGATACTGATAATACTACTGATGATACTGATCCTGTTACATCAGGTGAGGATGAAGAAGTAGATGAAGAAACAGAAATCACTGATGAAGAAGCAGATGAAGAAACAGATGAAGAAGATCAGGATGAAGAACCTGAAGAAGAACCAGAAGTAGAAGCGACGCCTGCTACATTCAAGAATATTAAAGAGAAGTATCCAACTATCTTTAAAGAGTTTCCTGAATTAGAGAAGTCATTTGGAACTGCCAAACGCTATGAAGCTGCGTTTGGCAGTCCTGAAGAAGCTCAAGCTGCGTCGCAAAGATTAGAACTAGTTGATATATTGATAGGCGACCTTGAGGTCGGCAACCCTCAGTCATTAATTGAGAGTTATGGTAATAATAAAGCTGGACTTAATCAGTTCGCTAAAAATTTATTACCTGCTTTAAATAGAGCTGCTCCAGATGCGTTCTATGAAGCTGCACTTCCTGTTATCAGTGCAGCTTTAAGGAATGCGACTAGAGAAGCAGAGAAGATGGGCGATACGCCATATGCAAAGAATCTTGCATTGGCAGCTAAGTACATTAGTAAATTCGTCTTTGATGACGAAAATGTACCTGAATTTAAAACTCAGTCGCGAAATGAAGTAGACCCTGAAAAAGCTCGTTTAATTAAAGAACGAGAAGATTTTATCAGAAGTCGATACAGTGAATTTTCAGGTGATATTAACGCGACGGTACGAAATGAAGTAAAGAAACTTATCGGTGCTGAAATCAAAAGCATGAAAGTTAATGTTAATGAATATACTCGCAAGAAATTAAGTGATGATATATTTAGGGCAATTGATGATGAATTGAATCAAGATCCTGCATTTGTTCAGTCTATGCGTGGATTAGTTAAGAAGGCAGAAAAGACGGGATTTACTGATCGTGCTCTCTCATCCAGAATAAAAGCCGCGTTTCTGGAACGTGGAAAGAGTAGAGTAAATGCAGTCACTCGTCGCGTATTAAAGAGCGAGAAGTTGTTGTATTCGGGTAACGGTGTAAAGAAAAGTCTAACTAATTCGGGTACTGGCAACCGCGGCCAGCAAAAATCAATGCGGAATATAAATCCGAAAACAGTGGATTATCGTAGCACTTCCGACTTAGATATACTTAACGATAACGTAAAAGTCAGAGGTAAATAAACAATGGGTGCTATGACTCCTGATCAGGTTTTGGCAACTGAGTTAGAAACAGTTGATCCAAAGCTTCCTCTCTTATATGAGAGGGATGATACTTGGTTTAGCTTTGTTGAAAAGCGGCCAGCCGAAGTAGTTAGTGCTCGTGATATGCGAGTCCCGTTAAACATCCGTCCCGGTGGTAAGTTCCGTCAGTTTAATGCTGCTGGTGGAGATATGGGACGCGGTGCTGGTACTACGTATGAAAAGGCAGTTCTGACAACTGTTGACTTTAGCTATGCTAAGGAATGGCAGTTAAAGACTGATTGGGCAACTGATGAAAAGCGTAAGGCAGTTGTTCAAACGATTCGTCAGGAAATCGCGACTGCAATGGCTGAATTCCGTAAGCATTCAGACTCCATTGCTCTTACGTCGGGTAATGGTGTTTTAGCAACTGTTGAATCAACTACTAATGCAGGTGGTTTTGATACTGTTGTTTTAGATAATTCTGTCGGAGCTAGGCTCTTACGCTTCGGACAGGATGTTAATGTTTATGATTCAACCTTAGCTACACATAGGACTGTCGGTGGTGAAAAAGAAATCACCTATTTGGACATTCCTTCGCGAACTATCAAATTCGCGACTATGGCAGGTCTTGTCGCCGGTGATAAGATTGTTGTGGGCGGTGTTTCTGGAGCTAATCCTGTTTCTGTTTATGGTCAGCCTTATCATGCTTCTTCTGCTTCAGTTGGTACTTGGTTATCGTTTGATCGAGCACTCTGGCCTGAAGTAAGAGCGAATAGTGTTGCTGCTAACGCAGGTGCATTAGCACTTCCACATGCACGTTTAGCAATTAACAAGATTGGCGATCGTATCGGGATCGACACTCAAGTTAATGTAGTTGCGTGGATGCATCCATGTCAGCAACAGGCTTATGAAGAACTTGGTCAGCTTGTTTCTATTATCAATAAGGATAGCGGCTCTAAAGGTCTTGATCTTTATTTCAATGATAATATGCGCATTGCTGGAGCGCCTATTAAGAAGCATTTCTCGTGGAACAAGAAGCGCATTGACTTCACTGACAAAGATATCTGGGCACGAGCTGAAATGAAGAAAGCCCAGTTCTTAACTGTTGATGGAGTTAAGATCTTTCCTGTCCGTGGAGCTAGTGGTGGATTAGCTGCTTCGCTCTTAACCTACATTGTTGCTTCGTGGAACATGTATGTTAATAAGCCTCCTGCTATTTCATACATCGATGATCTCGGCGTTCCTGCTGGCTATTAATTAATAGAATGGGGGACTATCTTAATAGGTAGTCCCTCTTTTAAAGGAGTAGTCAATGGGACAAGAACAATTCGGACGAGGTAATGTACAAGCTGCTGCTAGAGAGATGGGTAGATGGATTAATGTTCCATTTAAAGCATCTAATTTTAAAGGTGCTGGACCTATTACATGGACAGTAACTGAAGCTCAGGTTATTAATAATAGATACTGTAGAATTGGAAATGCTGTTGTCTGGTGTCTACGTTTAGGAAATACTACTATAAGTGGTGGATCACATAATACCGTAATTTTAATACCCCCTCTTGTTGAGAGAATTGCTTCTTATTGTCCTAATGTAGGATTTATTAATAGTAGTGGAGTATACAGTATGGTTGCAGTAGGGGTAGCTCCTGCTCAACCACCAAATTTTCCTACTCAAGTATTAGTGAATCCTATACCTCTTGCGAGTTTACCTTTAGGACCACTCCAATTATTTTTTACCATTACATATGAAGTTAACTGACGAACAATTTGAAGAAATTAATAAAGAGCTAATGCTTACCTTTGGCTATGAAGAAGGCTATAAAGCTAGATATAGACTTTCTTGGACTACTGGTCAAGAGGAACTTCGTCGCGGTATCTACGTCAAATTTGATGAACATGGTAATCCTTTAGCTGAAAAAGAAGAGACTAAATACGTTATCAAGTATCCATACAATCAAGACAGATATGTACTTGAACGACTCTTCTATTTTAAATCTGCTGAATTACCTATGTCTTTGACTAGCGGATCTTACGAAGCTATCTATTACTTTGAAGATGGCGACCGGCGACCGACGCCAGTAACTAAAGATGCAGTCTTAGCAATCATTAGAGTACTTGAATCGCCTAAAGTACATAAGACTGCTCAAGATTTTAAAGATGAAGAAGCAAAAGAGCAACAAGCTCAAATCGAAAGAGATTATCTTTATCTTGAAGAACATGGACAGTTAGCGATGTTCTATGATAAATCAGGTGTATTCATAGATTCAACTAAGATTAAGAGGGATTAATGGATTTAGAAAATATTGACTTTAAAGGGACTATTGTTAGCTGGTATCCTTTTCCTATTGAGCAGATTCAGAAGCCAGGTTTATTGCCTGAATTCTTTAATGTTAATGCAGGCGATCCTAAAGGTAAGGTACCGGGTATTACTCACTTTAATTCGGTTAGACGAAGGCAGTACATGAATGAAGATCAGGGATGGAGTGAGACGCTTGTACCTGCGTCGCAATTGTGTAGTGCTATTATCTATGATTATTTTAGATCGTGTATTGCTACTGAAGAAGAAGTTGGTCCGGGACTCTTCTGGGTACCGGGGAATATTCCACTGGCTTTATTAACTACTGAAAAGAATCTTAAAGCTCAATCAGATAAGGTTTTTGCTAACCAACTTAAGTGGTTTGAATCTTTAGTTAAGTTAGCTGATGATACTTGGTCGATGGCTAAACAGCACCGTAGTATCACTCATATTCAGAAGTATGCTGCTGAATTTTTAGATCTTGATCGTGAGTGGTTAATTACTCAAGAGATTGCTAAGACGACAAATAGGTGTCCATCTTGTAATGAAATGGTTCCTATTTCCGGTATCAAGTGTGGAACATGTGGTTACATTCTTGATATGGAAAAGTACAATAAAGTAAAGGAGCGTTTCGCTTGATTGATAAACCTTATGCTTATCATAAGCCTTCGTCTGAAGGTCTAGATAAAATTAATAAACTTCGTGCTCATTTTAGTGAGGGTGAACGATTAATTAAAGAAATTTGTCCACCTTCGCGTCATCAATCAATTGCTATTACTGAAAACGAAACTACAGCGATGTGGGCAATTAAAGCAGTAGTATTTAACGATCCGGAATCTAAGGCAGAAACGAAGGATTAAAAATGGCATCAGCTTCTGACGTAATGGATCGCGTCGCGAGTGTCTGCTTAAATGATCCTAATAAGAACACCTATGATTACATGGTCCAATTACCTCATCTTAAAGCAGCATGGGAAGAATTAGCTCAAGTACTTACTTCAGTTAATATTCCTGTTGTTAAAGAAACTAGTACAGTCTTATCTGTATTAGCTGGTGCTCATATTATACAACCACCTGCTGATATCTTTATTCCTATTACTCTTTATGAAAGAGCAGTCGGCGCGACTGATAATGATTGGACTAAAATGAAAGAGCTTCCTTGGGATAGGAAGCGAGTAGCTGCTGATCATTCTACTCTTGATTATTGGGTATGGCGTGAGAATATCTTTGAAGTCGGTGTTTGTAATGTAGCTCGCGAAGTATACTGTGAATACTGGAAAGATATCACTTTACAGATTGCAGATGAAGATTCATCAATCACAATGCCCAATGTCGTTAATGCACTTGCCTTTCGTACAGGTGAATTATGTGCTCGATATATGGGGTCAAATACAGAACGTGCAGATAATCTCGCTCGTGATTATAATACGGCTAAAGATTTATTAACTACAATTGGTATTAAGAAGAATCAATCAATCGTTCAACGGCGTCGCCCTTACCGGATGAGGAAGAATTCAGCCTTTCCTCGTCATTAGTAAACTGTAGGTAAAACTACCTTTCTCGAAATGAGATGACATGTTTAGAAATCCATTCGCTTTAGCAAAAGGTTTAGCTGACGATAAGATCTGTCACATTTCAGGTCCGGGCGCACCTGTTGATGGTAAGACTGGAATTGGTATTAGTGGTCGCGGATCATTCTATTTTGATGTAGATTCAGGTGTAGTTTATATTAATACTGGATCTGATAAAAATCAAAATTGGGGTGTGTTTGGTGGAGCAACTTCGCCAACTGTTGCTCCTACTAATATTGTTACTGCTGCTGAATTAACTGCTGGTAAAGTATTAGTTGCTGCTAATGCTGCTTGGAAAATTAAGGTGATTTCATGTTCAGTTACAGCAAAAGGCGGCGATGCGGCTGGTATTACTGCTGTTGTGATTACTGGTACGCAAGCTGCTGCTGTGGTTAACTTAGCCACATTCCCAGTTGCTTTACTTAAGAAAGATGTACCAGTTACGATGCAGTCAACTGGTGTTGTTTTATTACCTCAGTTCTTTAAATCATTTCAGGCTTGCGATATCAATACTGCAATTAACATTGCTAAGACTGGTGGTGCTTTGACAGGCGCGACGGGATTAGAAGTTAAAATTTCATACGCTTATATCCTTTAGTTAGTAAAACCCATGGAAAATCATACGCCATTACCGGCACCAGCTTTCAATGGGTTATTCGCCAGAGGTAAGAACGATAACTGTCCACCTGATCATGCGATAGATTTATTAAATGTAAAGCTATCGAACAACCAGATAGAGACGCGTGACGGAATAAATCTAGATTTAGATATAGCCCTGCCAATAAGGAGAGCATATCTTTATCAAAGATTTCAAGAAGTTACGCGTCTTATTTACTTAACTGATGGTGGAAACTTTTATGATTCAGTTGTTTCAACGACTACACCTATTTTAACTATTCCTAAAGCGACGGATTTTTCTGCTCTTACACTTTTTAATAGAGTGTATATTTCACCGCATGACGGACATAGAGGTATTGAGAATGAATATCTCTATGTTTATGATGGTACGTTATGCAGAGTGGCAGCAGGTATACCTCCCTCACCTGCTCCTATTACAGCAGAAAATACTACTAATGATGGTAGAGTTGAAACAGGAATGCACATATTTGGGTATGTGTATGAAACAACCTCTGGCTACTTAACTAGACCGGGTGGGTTCGTTCAATTAACGTCGCCGGGTGCAAAGACAGTTTTAATTAACGATATTCCAATCGGACCACCGGGTACTGGTAGAAAGCATATTGTCGCGACTAAAGTACTAGGTACATTTAATGGTGACTATGAAAATCAAATTTACTATTTTGTACCTAAAGGTGAAATACCTGATAACGTCGGTGCTTCGATTGAAGTCAGCTTTTATGATGCAGAATTAATGGAAACTGCTGATTATCTATTTGATAATATGGCAGCTATTCCTGCTGGTGTAGGTCTTACTATCTATAATGATCGTCTATTAATCTGGGGTGAGTATACTAATCCTAATGTCATTCGCGCTTCACCGTCGCAAGAACCAGAAGTGATGAATGAAATCGAAGGTTATAATAATGTAACTCCTGATGATGGTGGTGGCTCACTTCAATCTTGTAGAGTTCTGCGCGGACAACTTTACATGTTTAAGAATACACGATGCAGCGTAACTACTGATAATGGTGCAAATATAGCTTTCTGGGGTATTAATAAGATAGACTCAGATCTAGGTACATTTGCACATGGCATCGCAGGTATCACTAACTTAGCTGAATCTACTATCTATGACAGACTCTTAATTGGTAATGAACAGGGCTTATGGACATTTAATGGTTACTTTCCTGATGATCCTTTAACATGGAAAATTGAAGATTATTGGGCAAGGATTAATTTTAAAGTCTTACATAAGGATCAAGTAGTTGTAGATACTACTAATGATTTAATCTATATAGCTGTCGCACTAGATGACGCGACGGAAGTAGATACACTAATAGTCGGCTGTTATGAAAATGGAATGACTGCTGAAGCTATGAAGTGGTCAATATGGAGATTTCCATATAGACCCTCTACTATTATTATCAATGTAGATGATGCAACTAAGACGAGATATTTGCAGCTAGGTTCTATTGATAATAACTTTTACCGTCAAGAACTCGGAAGGAGGAATGACAATCTTGAGACGATCAATTCCTTCTATAGATTTTCATTTGCGCCGCCTGAGTCTTACGTTCAGATACACTATTGTGGGGTTAGAACTAAGGCTGTTGGTTACGGAGAACTCGATTTAGACATTATCTCTATTGATGATTCTTATTCTATTAAACCTAAGTTCCTTGTGTTAAAGAATGACTGTAAATATCCATTGCAGAGAAAGTTTAATTTCTCTGCTAATAGAGCTTCAGTTAAAGTTAGCATTAATGCAATAAACGAATGGTTCTTAATCAACTCAGCAGTCATATATGCGATAGATGAATTTGCAGACCGACCAGAGTTCTAGCTATGTCTAATAAAGAAATAGACTCAGCATATGCTTTAATTCAAGGGATGCAAAGTACAGATCCTAGATTGTCTGAAGCGATGAAAATCATCCTTCGCAATCTAGGTAATCTGTATATAACTGAACAAAGGACAAGGGATACTTTAAGTGGGTTAGTTAATCCACCTGAAAATCCTAAAACATTTACTGCTCGTTTATTATTTAGAGCAATTGAACTCTCTTGGTCGCCTGCATCTGGCGCTTTGTTTTATGAAGTTAGAGAGGGTAATTATGATAATTGGAATGATGCTTCTTTTGTTATTAGAGTTGGTAATACGCGGGTGGAACTGCCCCCGCGTCTTGCAGGTCAGTACACTTTTCTATTAAAGAGCTATAACGTCGCGTCTGAACCGTCAGAGGAATGGGCTTATGTTAATGTTAGCATTAGTCCGATACCGGCGTTAACTGTTACGGCTCAAGTAATTGATAATAATGTCTTACTTGATTGGACTGAACCAGTACATCCATTTGAAATAGTTAACTATCGAATTACTAGAAATGGTGTAGATATTGGTTACGTCGCAGCTTCATTCTTTGTCTATTTCGAGAACACTGCTGGTATCTATAGATACGGTGTTAGAGCAGTAGACATAGCAGGTAATGAATCTGTAGAAGATTTTGTTGAAACATTTGTTAATCAACCACCTGATTTTGAACTTGAAGATACTTACCTTAGTAACCTTCAAGGAACTAAGTTAAACTGTTATGCTAACTATCAGCCAGTATTAATTGCTATTATTAACACTACTGAGACATGGACTGAGCATTTTGTTAATAATGGATGGTCGTCGCCTCAAGATCAAATTGATGCAGGCTGGCCTTATTATGCACAACCTAATTTAAATAATGGTTATTATGAAGAAGTCCATGATTTTGGCACTCTATTTGCTAGTGTTATTATTAATATATCGTATCAGATCGCGCTTATTAGTGACACTGTTCTAGTTCAAACTTTGCTTAGTCATAGTGTAGATGGTATTACATTTACTCCCTACGTCGCGACGAGTACTATGTTCGCCGCGTCGTTTAGATACGTCAAATTTAAATTAGAATTTACTGGTGCTGACTATAATGACTTAGCTAATATATCGAATATTATTGTTACTATTCAAGTTAAACGAGTAATGGATTCAGGTCGAGCAACTGTATTAGCTGCTGATGTTGGTGGTACACAAGTCAACTTTACTACAGCTTTTAGAGATATTGATTCGATTACATTGACTCCATTATCTACTACTGAACAAGTTGCTATTTATGATTTTCAAGATGTGCTTGATCCTGTAGGTTTTAAAATACTTCTGTTTAGTACAACAGGAGCAAGAATTAATGGTGAAGTTTCATGGAAAGCTAGAGGAGTGATGTAATGAGCTATCAGATCAATGTTGAGGAAGCTAAGCAATTAATTGGTGATATGGCGCTTGAAATCTTTGCCCTTCGTCGCGACAATATTAAATTGTCTGAAGCTTTAGAAAAGTTAAATGAACGTAAGATAGCCAAGATGCCAGATCCTAGACAAGATCTAGAAATGGAAAAGAATGGCTGATTTTAATTTACCATTAGCCAGTTCACTATATGTAGATGTACTTACCTATCTAAAGCTAAGAGACATTGATGCTTTAACATTATGTTTTAATGAGCCTACTAATATTCCTGATCACTCATTTAAGTATGAAAGAAACTTAAATTTATTTCAGGCTTATGAAGGTGGTACGTGGCGTAATAAAGTACTATCAGTTCTAGGTGGTGGTACTGGTGCAACTAATCCTAATGATATTCGTATCAACTTAGGATTAGGCAGTATGGCACTACAAGCTGCCAGTGCTGTAGCTATTACTGGTGGTACTATGAATGGCGTCGCGATTACTAATGCGACACAATTCAGTAGTGTTGCTGCTAGTAATACAATGAGTGGTAATCTTACTGTTGCTGGTTCTATTCAGACTACTAATCCTGCCGGATTCTATGGCGTAGGAATGAATATTAGTAGGTTGAATGCACCAGTACTAGAAGGATTAGTTCCTGCTGCATCATTAGGTAGTGGCGCACCATCAGCGGCTAATTACTTAAGAGGTGATAGAACTTGGGCACCATTAATAGTCAATCCGTCGCGATGGACTAAACTACCTATTACTAGTTCATTAGAAGCTGTTCCGTCTATTATTAATCAGATGACTGAAGTTATCTGTAATCATAGTTCACCTATTTATATTAATTTAACTGCACCTAATAATGCAGGAATTGCTGTTCCATCTAGTCCATTAAGAATTGTTAATAAGACTGGTGTACTCGTTACAGTTTATGCTAATGCTCAAGATGCTACTGCTACTATTGTAGGTAGAACTTCTTTTATCATGGATATTCCTCATATGTCTATTGATATTTTACCTGATGCTGCTACTAATAGTTGGAGTATATTCTAATGTATATTCCATCTATATTTAAATCAGTTCAACAAGCTACCTGTGTACAAGGTAATAATACTATAGCTGCTACTGATGTTAATTATACTGAATTATCAATGACTATTGCTAGTTGTAATAGTAGTGGTTTTGCTTCACCTTTTTATGCAGTAGATCAAAATTCTGCTACTAATCTTAATGTTCATGTTATGCCTTGGAATGGTGGAAATTTACAACCTGCTAATGTACAAGTAGTAGTAAGAGAATATGTACCTCTTTTCTTTAGACGACCTTTCTATCATAATTATATTATTATTGATACACAACAACTTACAGGTTATTCAAATACAGGTATACCTTTTGGTCCTAAGGCTTTTGTTGTATCTAGAGGCTGGAATTATTATTTCAGTAGAGAAGGACTTCCACTTGAAATAGGTGACGCTCAGATTTGGTCTGATTTAAAACTACCTGTTCCATCTAATGGTCAAGTAGTTGCTACTAGAAGATATAAGGATTTCTTAAATGATCAAGATGGCGATCCACCTATTGTTAGGCAAGGTCCATTATATCATTGGTATACTGTAATCGATCCGTGGTAGTTAAATAGGAGAAAACAATGTCTGTACCGAATCATCAAAATCATATCGTTGATTTTTGGAATGCTAATGCGTCGCGCTTCAATTTCGCGTCTAAAGAAGATTGTGGTAAATTCACTGAAGAATTCTTAGTTTATTTGATTGATGAGACTAATGAACATCACTATGCTCATCTGAAGAAGTCAGGTAGTCAGACTCAGTATAATGGTCATGCCATTGATGTAATCGCATTTGACAATCGTAGTTATGATGATGGCACTGATATCATGGAAGTCGATATCATTGGTGCTGCTGAATCATACGATGCTAGTCCTACTTGGCAGGTCCGTGAAACTCAATATACTGAAGATGATCTATTACAGCCTTCAGATTTACCTGATGGTGGAAGTAAGCCACCAGATGAAGTCGCACCATTTCCGGGTTACGAGGAATTAGGTGGCGACGCATTGTGTACTGAGTTAATTGGTATTCCTATGCAAGCTGATTATGAGACAGCTAAGCAGCCAATGAATGCAGGTTCATCTGTTTGGGTTAATCGTACTGTTTATGATGCTATTGCTTGGGTAGTTACTAAAGGTTTATCACCTCGATTAGCTTATCAGAAGTCAGCAGAAAAGCGTCGTCCTGAATGGCAGGCTGCATTAGGACTTCCTGTTACAGCAGTAGCTAGTGCTGATGTACCGGCTGAGCCTAAACAGTATATAGTAGATTCTAACGGAGAAATTGTAGTTAAATCCTAATATGTTAATTACTCGTGCTTATGACTTTGATAAAGATTCTAAAATAGTTGATAAATTATGGAGGGAACATTATAAAGATGAATTTAGTATTCCTTCTTTCGATCATACAATCATAAGACGAGTAGTCGAAGTTGACGATAAACTAGTAGCCTACGGGTTCGCTAAATTGAACCCGGAGGCTACTTTAATCCTCGATTTAAATGAACCTCGAAGTGTGAAGGTTCAAGCTCTTAGAGCACTTATGTTCGATGCAATACGAGGATGCAAAGAACATAATTTATCTCAACTCCATGCGGTTATTAAAAATAGACCTGAGTACGAAAAGCTACTCAGGAAGCATTATGGTTTTAGAGATATAGATGGAACCATGTTAGTAATGGAGATTGAATAAATGGGCAGTAGCTCAAAAAGCAAACAGAATAACCAACAGCTAGATAGATTTGCTAATCGTGATGAAGCTATTAATCAATCTGAATTAGAATGGAATCGTGGTTCGCGTGATGGTGAGAATGCTCGATTAGGTCAAACTTACGATGCTGCTTTTGGTGGTTATGGCAATATGCAATCTGGTGGTATGACGCCAGAACAAGAAGCTAGATTACGCGCCGCTGGACAAGGATCTGGTGGTGGCGGTGGTGGTTATGAAGGTGAGTTAGGTGGTCAATACGGTAATATAGCTAATGGTGGTCTACTTGATATGGGTAGACTACAAAGATCTGATCCTGTTTGGGAAAATATGATGGATACTGGTGGCTTCAGTGATGCTGAAAAAGCATCATTAGGAGACGTTAACCAGAATCTTAAAGATTTAGGTAAGACCGGAGGCTTTGATCCTGAAGCAATGAATCGTGCCCGTGGTGCTGGCGGGTATGAATACATGAAGGATACTGGTGGTTTAACTGATGAGAACCGCCGAAATATGCGTGCTGGTGGCGTATATGAAGATTTCAGTAAGACAGGTGGATTAACTGAACAGGATAAGTCTTTATATAGAGATAGAATTAATGCTGCTATTCCTGCTACTTATGATGCTTTCTCTAGAGATGTTGCGAATATGGGTCGTGTAACAGGTAGTGGTGCTGGACCTGCTGCACAAGCAATGGCGTCGCGTATGAGTCGCGACGCAGCTAGAGAGAATGCACAAACAAGTAGAGATGCTGAATTAGCTGTTTTAGATAGGATGTTATCTGGTAAGAGATGGGGCGCTGAAGGGATGACTAGTTCCGAACAGGGCATTGCAGATAGAGATATCGCTGCTCGCCAATGGGGAACTAAAGGAATGTCTGATTCTGAAATGGCAATGCAAGGACTGAGAACAGGCAACATCCTTCAGGGTTCTATGGGTGCTTATGGTAATGAAAAAGGTCTATATGATTCGCGTAATGAAAACATGATGTTAGGTGCTCAGGGCTGGCAAGAGAATGAGCGTTATAATACTGGATTAAAGATTAGTGAGAGTGAACGTGGACTTGCTGGTATGGAAGGTCTTAATTCTGCTGCTGCTGGTAGAGGTGCTGCCTCTGCTGCTGGTAATTTAAATAATGAATGGGATATTTTAAATTTTCAGAATGATAATAAGCGATATGGTACTGCTGGTATGGAGAGTATGTACAATACTTCTCAGAATGCTATGCCACAGTACTCAGATAGAATCTTAAATACTCGCTCTACTGATGCTGCTAATGTCGGTGCTAATGTACAACAGCGTGCTGATTTAAATCCATCTAGAATGAGTCAGATTCAATCTGGTGTTGGTACTGCTGCTCAATTAGCTGGTGCAGTTGGTGGTGTAATGACTGGTGCTGCTGCATTAGGTGGTGTTGCTAATGCTGCATCGCGTCGTGCTCAGGGAGTTAATCAGGCGACTCAAGGTGCTAGAAGTGTAGCACAAGTGATTGGTCGTTAATTATGGACCGTCGATATTCATTTGGCGGAGAAGATAATTATAGACCATCTCAGTTCTCACCTAGAGTAAAGAGTAAATTTGCTTTTGATGAGAACGACGAAAGGTTTAATCCTGTCAAACCTAAGATAGGATTCATGCCTGAGCCAGAAGAAGAACCAGAAGAAGATCCAGATCCTTATGGTTATGGTGAAATCATTTCTAGGTATCGTAAGGAACTAGGTGGCGAGCAACCTGCATTAGCTAAATATCGTACAGCTATACAGAATACACCTCAGCAGCAAGATTATGATTTAGGTAAATGGGGTAAGTTAGGTGCAGCTTTATCTGGTTTTGGTGCTGGTTATCAAGATCCTGCTAAAGGTATTGCAGTAGCTAGATCATTACGTGAAGCTCCTTGGCAGAGAGCACTTAAGCAACATGAAACAGATGTTAATAATTTAGGTACTGAAGCTGAATTTGAGCAGAAAGATCGTGCTGCTCGTATGAAGGGTCTTGACATGGAATTAGATACTGTCAAGAATCGTCGTACCGCTGATCGTGAAGCTGCATTAGCTAAGTCTACTATTCTTCGTCAAGGTACACAGAATCGTAATGAAACTGGTAGACTTGATATGGACATATCTAATACTGATGCTGATAATGAAAGAGCAGATGCTATTGCTAGAGTTGATCAAGCTTATAAGGCTGGTCTAATTACTGTTGCTCAAAAGAATGCTGAGACTAACCGTATTAATGCTGGTACTAATCAGTATAATGCTGGCTCTACTCGTATGAATGCTATTACTAATCAAGGTCAGTTAGGTGTTAGTCAGCAGAATGCTGCCATTAATTCATTTAATGCTGGAACGTCGCGGTATAATGCAGATACCACACGTAAGAGATTTGAATTTGATTCTGGTCCTGAATTTGAGCGTAATATTCAGAATGATATGTTTAATCATTACATGGATGAGAAAGAAGAGGCTGGTCGCAATACTCGTGATCTGACTGGCTCAGCTTCTTATATTGCTCCTAATGCTCAAAGTGATGCTATGGATTCAGCAGCTTTAGATATCCATCAGAACTTACCTCAGTATCGTAAGTTCCTTAAGATGGACCCTAAGTCTGGTTATATCAGGGTTAATCCTGAATTAACTCCACAGCAATTAGCAGATCCTGCATTTATTGAATTCAAGCAATTATTAACAGGCAAAGCTAAGAAGATAATGAACACTACTCGTGGTGGTCAAGGTGGCTCTGGACGTTATCAATTTGAGAGTCAATAATGCCACAAGCATCCCAGACTCCACGTAGAACTGCACCGTCTACTACTAGACGAGTAAGAGATACGTATACTGATAAGGTATACGAGATCCCTTGGAAAGATGCTAGTCGCGACCCTGATGAAAATGAGATCGAAGAATTAATTAATGTACAAAGACGAGCATCTGCGCCACCTCCTGAGCAGTCTTTATTTGATAGAGCTACTCAACCTTTAATCAGATGGGCATCGCCTACTGCTCATAAGTTGAGCAACCGAATTACTCAGACAGGACTTGAACAACTTGATGATCATATCTATGATAAAGATTCAATAGCTGGTAAACTTGAAACCTGGAATCGTAAGAATATAATCAATCCTGCTCTTGGTTTTTTAGGTGGTGCAACTGAAGGAGTCGGTGACTTAGCCGATGACTTAACTAATCCTGTTGATCTAGCTGCTACACTCTTATCTGCTGGTTCTAGCAAAGCTGTTACTACTGGAGCTAAAGGATTTAGGTCTGCTGTTAGAGGGTTAAAAGGAGCAGAAGAAATAGCTGCTGCGGCTAAGTATGCTAAACGAGCTACAACTGCTGCTAAAGTAGGTAATGCTCTTACTGGTAGTCGCGGTGCTTATAATGTTGCTGATGCTTTAGGTGGTGATGATGAAGGTAATATTGAATGGCATAAACTAGGTACTGGTGCGCTTGAAGCTATCCTGTCTACTCATGGATTTAATACTGCTGGTAGGGCTGGTAAGATTAATGCTGCTACTGAAGGTGGACATGCTAATGCGACTCAAGCAGCTATTCAACAAGCAGCAGAAGATGCTATTAGAGCTAAGGCAATCAGACGAGCTTCTATTCAAGATTTAGTTGATGAAGGTCCAACTAGAAGGGCTGAACACGCTAATCCTGTATGGTCTAGACCTGAGCGTAAAGGTTTACCTTCTGGTCGTACATTCTATGGTTATGGTGATGTAATTGGTGATGCTACTGGACGAGATCCTGTCCAGACAATGCGCGACGTATCTAGAGAAGCTGAACGAGTAGGTATACAAGAAGATAATGCAGGGCGTATAATCCCACGTAGATCGGCACCTAATGTTGATGTCCGTACTCGTAATCCATTAGCTCCTTATGAACAAGCTGATCCTTCTGGTTCTGCTTTCTCATCTTCATTACCATCTCGTCCAGCTAGACGCGACCTGTTTACTCGGACTGGTTCTACTTTACCTGATATTGATATTATTCCTTTAAGATCTGAAATAGTTGCTCCTGTTGAAGCTGCTCCTGTTAAGGTTAAAAGTAAGCGAGGTCGTAAAGCTAAAGCTAAAGCACCTGTCGAGAAGCCTATTCAACATGAAGATCCTGAGCTTAATGAAGATACTTGGCATGATGATGAAGGTATTTATCATGATGATGATTCTGCTCAAGGTGCACCTGATCCCAGACCTATAGCTAAACCTGAACCGACTACAGTTAATCCTTATGAGAATATGCCTGAACCTGTACTTAAAGTATTAGTACAGAAGGGTGATAAGCAAGCTATTCAAGCCTTAGCTAAACGGCGAGGTGAGACTGGCTCTGTTAATTTAGGTGGATTCGTTGAAGGTGTACAGGACGTAGCTAGTAAGGTTAAATCTAGACTAGGCGATTTTGTATCAGGTGATTCTGAACCGCGAGGGTTAGGTGCTAGATTAGGCTCTGCTGCTAGAGAGCCTAAAGCACCTAAACCGCCTCGTGGATATGTTGATCTTACTCCTGAAGTTTATAAGAGATATGAAGTCTATAATGAACAAGGTACTTTAATTGATAAAACTTATGATATTAATGAAGCTCATACATGGGCAGATGAAAATAATGGACATGTTAAGGATACAGGTGAAACTCCTTCTAGTGGTGATGCAGATATACCTGTACCGCAACCTCCACCCAGTAGAAGGGTAGCTGCTGCTACAAGAGTTAAACCTACTACTAGAGCAGAAGTATTACAAGGAATGCCTGATTCTAAGGATGTAAGATCTACTATACAAAAGGCGACTGATCCATTTATTAAGTCAGGTTTAACTACACTAGAAGAGATGGGTCCGGCTGGTGAGAAGATATCTAGGATGTATAAATATCTTCGAGCAGAGGCTAACCATGAAGCAGGTAAGCGAATCAGCGAACTAGGTCAAGCTAGTGCTGACTTTAATATGGATGAGCGTACTAATCTATTCGATGTATTAGATGGTACTGCTGCACCTATTAATCCAAGGGTTGCTAATGCTGTTAAGGTAGGTAGACGTATACTTGATGAGACTGGTATTGAGGCTGAGAAGTTAGGGATGAAGTTAGCTCTACCTTCTGGTAAGAAAGTCCCATTTACTAGACACCAAGGACCATATGCGCCACACGTATTTGATGATGCTTTCTTTAAGGGTCAAAATAAAGAGAACTTATTTAATACCTTAGTCAAAGAAGGTAAGTCGCCTGACGAGGCTAATCACATAATCGAAGCTATTAAGAATTATGGTGATAGATTAATCGATCCACAACATACTCGATCATTAAACCTTAAAGGATATCGTCGCGACCCTGAAGCAATTAGCAAATACCTCGGTGATATGTGGCAAAAGATTGGCGAGGCTAGACACTTAGGTGTTGAAGATTTAGCTGACCCTACTTCGCCTATATCACAGTTAGTTAAGGATACCAATAATCCACAGCTAGCACATAAGATACTTAATGCTCAATTAGGTAGGACTATTCATGATGCAGGAATGGAACAATTTGTTCATAGTATAAACTCTGCTCAGGTAGCTATGAAGTTACCTATGTTTGCTATATCTAACTTATCTCAAAGGGCGACTCCTTTACTTAAGGCTAGTGCCGGCGACTATGTTAAGGCTATTGAGTCTACTATGTCTGATAAGGCTGCTGCTAGGACTAGAGCAGAGGTATCTGGTTCATTACAGGCTGTTAATAAGCAACTGTTTCAGGATTCAGGTGGAGAGTCGCGAGTTAGTCGATTATTCCAGATGAGACGGTCTGAAACGGCGAATCGTGTATTCACTTCTGAAGTAGGACGACATACTGTTGAGCGTGTATTTAAAGATCTAAAGAGAAATCCTGCTGATAAGATGGCGAGGAAGCGTCTTGATGACTTGTTACTTGAAGATGTTGATACAGTCCTCAAACAGGAAAGTTTGAGCGATAAACAAAAATCAATCGCGTCTTATAGAATGAATGAACTTACTCAGGGTATTACTGATAACATTGATTTACCTGAACTATGGAATGGTCATCCTTCGGTTAAGCTGTTAACTCTATTCCGTAAATTTGCATTCGTCCAGACTAAGATAATCAAGGATGCTATTAAAGAAAATCCTGGCCGTAACATACCATTAGCTTTACTTGCTTATACAGTAGCGGGTGAGGCTGTTGGCGACACTAAGACAGCTATCTCATCTCTGATATCTGGTAAAGATACTGAAGATGAACTTAAGAAACGAGGACAGTATAAAGAAATCGGCAAGATAACTGCTCGAATTATGAAGAGTGAAAAGAGTGGTGCTATTGTCGGTAGGTTAGCTCAGAATCTTGCTGATGGATTTGCATTTGGTTTATTAGATGATGCTATCTCTAGTTCATTAAGCGGTAAACCTTCAGGTATGGTCGAGTTCTTAGGTGGTGTTAATTTAGGCGACGCATCTAGAGTATTAGGTGGTGCTGGTCGCGGTATTGCTAATATCGGTAAAGGTATAAGTGAGACTGTTGTACCACCTGCTAAAGAGTTAGTCAGGACTCTTCCATTTGGCAGACCTCTAGCTAATCGTCTATTTCCTGAAGAGGAAGCTAGTTCAGTAAGTGGTCGTCCTCGTCGTCCATCTAGATAAACAATTATGGCCCACTCCATTATAGAGTGGGCCATAATAATTTAGAGGTCTAGACGCTTTGCCATTTCATATACAAAGGTAGCAGTATCAGGAAAAATCTCATCAGCGAAGTAATTGAATAGATTCTCTACTGGTCCAATGATATAAATTTTAAGGTCGCGATTATGACGACGACGATGAAGAAAGAAACCATACTCAACATGTCTACCACCACGCGGAACACCTACATTAGGCGACTCACTAAAGAATATAAGTATTTGTGCATTCTCTAATTCAGTTAAGTCCTGCTTAGCTAAATCCCTCCACATATCTTTATTCTCATCATTGAAGTTACCTTCCTGTTCAACAGCGGTATCTTCATGCCATGTAGAGATGACTTCGTATCCTACCTTTTTAACTAAACTAGCAAGACTTTGCATCTCTTTTTTGCGACTATATCTAGCTGCTATATAAATACTCATTTGCCTTCCTTCTTTTTCTCGTAGTTAGTAATGACCTTTTCACTTAACTTGTAAACAGGCCCACCATTAGAAACCTTAAGAGTCAACCCACCCATTTGAGTCAATGTCTCTATTATACTATCAAGTTGAAAAGAATCAAAATGTCCCCAGTGTTTGTCTAGTATTTGTTGGCGACTAGACTGATACTCTGGTTGAACTAATAAAAATCTAATAATCATAGCAGTCTGACTACCTAATGGATTCTTACCTGCACCCATAGTCAAACGCTTAGTGCCTAATACAGTGTCCTCACATACTTGAATAGCTTCTTGCACATCTTCAATCTCTAGTCGCATGTCCAATGACCTAGAAACTGAAAGCAACATAGCTATCTTTAATGCTCCATCAGTTACTCTATTAAGAGTGCCAGTTGAATCCTGGCTCTTATCTACTTCATCGAATTGCTTATACCATTGATTATAGAAATCTTTACCTTCAGGACTCCATTGAAACGGGCCTCTTAATATAGCTGCTTCCTTAAGATGAGCAGCCATTATCTTAATATCGATTGGTGCTTCATCTTCAGTAAGAGGATTTAACTTACCTCGTTTAGTAGCCGCGACGATAAAGGTTCTAGCTAAGAATCCACCATTCTCTGCACTAATAGGAACAGCTTCTTTAAAGTGAGACTCATTACTTGCACCGAGAAGTGTTATACATGGGTTTTTTAATTCCTCTTGATCTGACTTCTTAGTGTAGTTAGTCCATCCTCGTTCGTTGTAGTGTGTATCGTAAAGATCAGTTAATATAGTTAGAGCAGCCGGATCTTGAATGATAAAAGATGCGAATTCACTTGCAGAAAAATAACCGATAGCATCTTTTATTATTTCTTTTCCTGCTCTTGTATGAGATGTAGATAATACAGAAATAGCTTTTTGAATTGAAAGTCTACCAGCAAATATCCTAGTGTTATCTACTTCAATTACAAGGTTTTTAGCTAAACTTACAGGTGGCCCTTTTTTAATGCCACTTGGCCCTAGTAAAAGAGTAAATATATTTGGGTATAACTTAAACAATCCACCTCTTTCTAGCCATACTCTGTTTGCTAGTACTCCACTAATAGCAGTTAAGCCTGCCCAATAATAATACTTGGGCGGACTTTCATACTCTTTAGTGGCATCCATTAATTGTTTTATCCAGGTCATTAAATAATCTTCTCATTTAAAGCCTATGATGTTTATTGAAATAATACTCTGCCTTTTTAGATAAGCAAAGATTACATTTACATTTCCATTTACCAGCTACACCACCACCATGTTCTACTTCTTTTTTATTATGTTTAATTAAATGGCAATTGTAACATAATAGTTGACATTTTTTAGCTTCATCTATTAATCGATCTAAAGAATAATAACCTAATCTAGGCCCAATAGAAAACAACTTAGTAGAAGGATCTTTATGATCAAACTCTAAACTATTAATAGCATTACACTTAGCACATTTACCACCTAATAAAGCTAACAAATAGATACGACGTTCACTTGCTCTATCTTTGATGTAATCGTATCTTGTCATGGTGCTACTATAATTTGTTTACCGTTAAAATAGTATGTTCGATACGACTTAGGTTGTCTTAAATCAACTTGAATCTGAAGTGCTGTATTGGCTATTGCTTTATGCACTTCTCTTTCAGTTAATAAATCATCAAGTTTAATACCCTTAACTATTGTATCTTTAGTATCAGAAAGATACACATAATTAGTTTCGACTACATGATAACCAGATAAGGTAAATATAAGTCTACCATTCATCTTATACCAATGAACATCATCTGGTAATGTATAAGAAAGAATCCAATTAGTCCAGTCTTTCCTCATTTCCTCGCTCATTACTTTACCTCATGATTTTTCTGTGTATATACGTTCTAAAATTTCTATTTGTCTTTCTGACAAAGAATTACGTATCTTAAATTGTTCAGTTACTGATGAAATAAAATCTTCTTCCCATTTAGTTAGTTCTTTTCTTGGTGTGTCTAATTTAGAAAGCATATCTTCAATTGATTCAGATTTCATAAGCTACCATTTCTTTTAGGTTTGTATAACCAACTTGAATATCGCAAGGTATTACCAAGTCGCCTCTGACAAGTGAACATCTACTAAAATCAATGGGTTTAAGAATTTCATCTCGCATAACTCCACAGTATTCTTTGATATAATCAATCTGGACGAGGGCGTAAATTGCATCATGAGCTTCCATGAACCATCTGTATCGTTCTGGATTGAGTAAAGGCTGTGCTCTGAAGCAAGAAGTTCTGAGATGATCGATGACAGTTCCTTGTGGAATGTCAGCATATCCTTCTTTGAATAGTCTCTCATCAAATCGTCCATAAAATTCACGAAATCGCCCAAATGGATTAATGAGATATCGTCGATTGGAAAGTTCGTTCTGAATGCCAGCATGAAAAACTTCCTCAACTAACGGTGTTACCTTCTTAACTGCTTCTAATACTTGTCCTGCTCTATATGCAGACATGTTCATCTGAATGCCATGTTTCTTAGCTTCAGCATTAACCTGCTGCATAAACACTAACTTACCTACATCATAGTTTCTTGCATGACGACCCATCTTTCCGATAAATCGTTCATCCTTAGCAACGCGCTTACCGTCCCATTTTTTTCCTGAAATGAGACAGGCCATTTCGGAATGAATATCAACTCCCCTTGAGAGCTTATCCAAAAGTTCTTCATCATTAGAAAGGTGAGCGACCACTCTTGCTTCTGCTTGTGATAAGTCAATCTCAACGAATGCGAATCCTGGATCAGGAATGAATATCTCTCGAAGTTCATGACCAATATCTCCATGCTTAGTCATAGTCATGAAAGCAATACCCATCTTGTCTGGTCTAACGGGTGCTTTCAATATCTTATTAGATGTTCTACCTGTCTCAGCCCCGTTGATATTGACAGACGTTTTCATACGTCCATCGTAATCGAGTCGCGCCTTATAGTAGGTTGAGTTAGCCTTCCTTAACCTTCTAGCATCTAAGATAAGTTGAATACACTCTTTAGCTCGTGCTGTTTTCGCGACGTTATTTAAGAGCGCAACCAACGTCTGTCTAGAAGCATCCTTTCTAACTGGTAATCTGAGTTCCTTAAATAGTAGCAAAGGAACATCCTTCGGTGAGTGAGGATTGCATTCAAATCCCGCAAGTCCATCGAGTTTAGTTCGGCACTCCTTGTATAACGCATCATACTTTTCGATATAGAATTGTCTCTTATCCTTATCGACCAGAATGCCAACAGATTCCATCTCCTTATAAAAGTAATGGAGTTTATTGACATAGTTATCTACGAACTCCTCTTTCCAATTAGGCCAGAGTTCAGGAGTGTTCTCAGCTAAATTTTGTTCTAATGCTTTGACTACTGCATACTGAGAGCAAGCGTCTTTACCATTATACTCAAAGAATACTTTGAATGATTGCTTCTTATAATTAAACTCTCTACCTTCATCTTTATAGAATGGTAATCTTGTATAGATAGAATTAAGAAAGCCTAAGTTCTTTGGAAACTCTGGATGAAGTGCATGAGCAAGTATTCCACAGTCTAATACTTTAACCCTTGGATTAATATACTTATGCCAGCCTGACACTACCTCTAATGCATACTGGTCAAACTTAAAATTCTGTCCATAGATAACTGTGTCTGGTCGATTGAATAAATCAATTAACATCTTCTGCATCGTCGCGATTTCGATGCTCGGTATAAACCAATCCTCTTGTATATTGTGTAGACTTACAAGAGGTATGCAACAAGCATGGTAATCATTAAAAGCAATAGCGATAGACACAGGTATACAACTAATAACTTCAATATCGACCCCGACCTCTCGTTTGTCAGAATATTCGTCCAGATACTTCCATAAGGTTGCACTATTACGCGCAATATCAATACGAATATTAGGCACAGTATAATCAGGAGTAATTGATTCTTCATATGCCCTTTGGAAGTCTAACTGACTTACGTATTTATGCGCGAACGTAACATTCTTTTCTGATTCATCCTCATCTTCTGGGTCTCTATTCCAGATGTTTTGGAATGTAAATACCGACGGATGATAAGTACCGACAACTTTCTTACCCGTAACAGGCGATAGAAGTATCGAACCACGGTAGTCCTTTATCTTATATCTCTTGTCAGTTAAGAACTTAAGAACAGTGTCACCTAATGGTAGTATTACATTAGGATTAATCTGATTTACTTCAGACAAAAATTCATTCTGTGCATCAGGTATATTAACTACTTCATTAAGCTTTCTAACTTCACCACCCGGAGGTCTGTTCTTATACAAAGCAGACAACCATATCTGATGACGCTTGACTCCTATACCTTCAAGCCAATCATCTAATATCTCTCCTTCATGACCAGTCATTAATTTAGTTACATCATCTCTACCGGGAAAGTCAGTAACAATCATTAACTTAGAATGAGCATTACCCGATGCTTCAATTCTCATTGGCGTCTTTACTAAAGATGATTGTTATTGTAGCTATTGCTTTCTTATGTATCGTCTGCCATTCTACTCTATCTGATTCACGAATAGCTATTTTTTCTTCTTGTATTTCTAATCCAGCTAAATCAGGATTAA
>Ga0184628_10000275_pt1 | contig 30076 bp, 25 predicted proteins | sample PLM4_5_b1_FD_133149 | JGI IMG/M metagenome (GOLD analysis project Ga0184628, IMG submission 133149) | Groundwater sediment microbial communities from an aquifer in East River, Colorado, USA - PLM4_5_b1 | ecosystem: Environmental > Terrestrial > Soil > Riparian zone | place: USA: East River...
CGAGCACTTCGTCGCGGAAGCGCGCGCCGGTTTCCGGGTCGGTCACGCTGCGCGCCTCCTCGAAGGCGCCGTAGGCGTCGGCCGAGAGCACCTCGGCCCACTTGTAGCTGTAGTAGCCGGCGGCGTAGCCACCGGCGAAGATGTGCGAGAAGCTGTTGGGGAAGCGGTTGTACTCGGGCGGCACCACCACGGCGATCTTCGCGCGTACTTCCTGCAGCAGCTCGAGGGCGCTGCGCCGCGACGCGGGTTCGAAGTCGCAGTGCAGCCGCATGTCGAACACCGAGAACTCGATCTGGCGCAGCATTGCCATGCCGGACTGGAAGTTCTTCGCCGCCAGCATCTTGTCGAACAGCGCGCGCGGCAGCGCTTCGCCCGTGTCCACCTGCCGGGTCATGTGGCGCAGCACCTCCCACTCCCAGCAGAAGTTCTCCATGAACTGGCTGGGCAGTTCCACCGCATCCCACTCCACGCCGGCGATGCCGGAGACGCCGAGCTCCTCGACGCGCGTGAGCAGGTGGTGCAGACCGTGGCCGAACTCGTGGAACAGCGTGATCGCGTCGTCATGCGTGAACAGGGCCGGCTTGCCGCCAATCGGCCGCGGGAAGTTGCAATTGAGGTACGCCACCGGCGTCTGGATCGAAGCGCCGCGCCGCCGTCGCCCCCTGGCGTCGTCCATCCAGGCGCCGCCGCGCTTGGTGTCGCGTGCATAGAGATCCGTATAGAACTGGCCGATCAGTCCGCCTTGCGCGTCGCGCAGGTCGAAGAAGCGCACGTCCTCATGCCAGACCGGAGCGCTGGCCGGCGCGATGCGCGCGCCGTAGAGCGTTTCCACCAGCCGGAAGAGTCCCGCGAGCACCGCGTCCTCGGGAAAGTACTGCTTCACTTCCTGGTCGGAGAACGCGTAGCGCTTCTGGCGCAGCTTCTCGGAGGCGTAAGCCAGGTCCCAGGCTTCGAGCTTGTCCAGGCCGAGCTCGTCGCGCGCGAAGTCCTGCAGCTCGGCAAGATCGCGTTCGGCATGGGGCCGCGCGCGCACCGCCAGATCCTCCAGGAAGCCGAGCACCTGCGTGGGCGAGTCCGCCATCTTCGGCACCAGCGACACGTCGGCGTAGCTCGCGTAGCCGAGCAGCCGCGCGGCCTCGTGGCGCAACGGCAGGATGCGCTCGATGAGCGGCGTGTTATCCAGCTCGGGCTTGCCGAACTCGGCGGCGCGCGTGGCGCTCGCGCGGTACATCTCCTCGCGCAGCGCGCGGTCCTGCGCGTACTGCATCACCGGCAGGTAGGAGGGCATGTGCAGCGTGAATTTCCAGCCGCGCGCGCCCTCCAGACTGGCGGCCTGCAGCACGTCCTGCGGGATGCCGGAGAGGCGCTTCTGGTCCTCGATCACCACTGAGTGCGCATTGGTGGCGTCAAGCAGGTTCTCGGAGAACTTCGCCGCCAACCGTGCCAGCTCGTCCTGGATCTGCGCGTAGCGTGGCTTCTTGTCCGCCGCAAGCTCTGCGCCGCCCAGGCGGAAATCGCGCAGGGCGTTCTCGACGATGCGCTGGCGCGCTGGGCTCAGCCCGGCGTACTCCGCGCTGGCGCGCAGCGCCCGGTACTTCTCGAACAGGGCCAGGTTCTGGCCGAGCTCGGTCCAGTACTGGGTGACCTTGGGGAGGTTTTCGTTGTACGCCGCGCGCAGCCCGGGACTGTCGAGCACCGCGTGCAGATGCGCGACCTGGCCCCAGGCGCGACCCAGACGCTCGTTGGCGTCCTCCAGCGGCGTGACGAACTCGTCCCACGCGGGGCGCGCCCGCTCGGCGCGCGCGACCACCGCCCGCACCTCGGCAAGCAGGGTGTCGATGGCGGGCGTGACGTGCGCGGGCTCGAGTTCCGCGAAACGCGGCAGCCCCGAAAAATCCAGCAGCGGGTTAAGCAAGCGACAGCTCCGTGGCGCGCACCGTATTGGCGACCAGCATGGCGACGGTCATCGGTCCTACGCCGCCTGGCACTGGGGTGATCCAGCCGGCGATCTCCTTCACCGCCGCGAAATCCACGTCGCCGGAAAACTTGCCGTCGGTCGTGCGGCCGGTGCCTATGTCGATCACACACGCCCCCGGCCTGACCATCGCGGCGCCGACCATGCGCGGCCGGCCAGTCGCGGCGACCAGCACGTCGGCCTGGCGCGCCAACGCGGCCAGATGCGCGGTCTTGGAGTGGCAGATGGTGACGGTGGCGTCCCTTTGCAAGAGCAGGAGCGCCAGGGGCTTGCCGACAATGCTCGAGCGCCCGATGATCACCGCGTGGCGGCCGGAGAGCGGCACTGCCGCGTGGTCCAGCAGCCGCAATACCCCTGCCGGCGTGCAGGGCACGTAGCGCGGCACGCCGCGCAACAGCGCGCCCAGGTTCTCGGCGTGAAAGCCATCCACGTCCTTCGCCACCGACACGGCGGCCAGCACGCGCTCGGTGTCGATGTGGCCGGGCAGGGGCAACTGCACCAGGATGCCGTGCACGCGCGGGTCACTGTTGAGCGCCGCGACGCATTCGAGCAGCGCGCGCTCGGCCACGCCGGCCGGGAATTCGTGCAGCTCGGAGCGCACGCCGGTTTCCTCGCAGGCCCGCACCTTGTTGCGCACGTAGACGCGCGAGGCCGGATCGTCACCGGCGAGGATCGCCGCCAGCCCCGGCTGTGCGCCGCGCGTGGCGAGCGCCGCGACCGCGGGTTTGAGCGAGGCGCGCACCTCGGCGGCGAGCGCTTTTCCGTCGATGATCTTGGCAGCCATGTGTTGCATAATACGATGACCGAAAGCCACGAGCTGGAGGCAACGATGTCCGCCGTTCCCCAACACCCAGCCGCCAACGATCACGACTCGCTCGAGACCCAGGAGTGGCTCGACGCGCTCGAGACGGTACTCGAGCGCGAGGGGCCGGAGCGCGCGCATTTCCTGCTGGAGCGGCTGATCGAGAAGGCGCGCACTTCAGGCGCCTACATCCCGTACTCGCCCTACACGCCTTACCTCAACACCATCCCGCCGCACATGGAGGAGCGCTCGCCGGGCGACGTGACGCTCGAGGAGCGCATTCGGTCCCTGTGCCGCTGGAATGCGATGGTGATGGTGGCGCGCGCCAACAGGGATGACGACGAACTGGGCGGCCATATCGCGAGCTTTGCCTCGGTCGGCACGCTGTTCGGCACCGGCCAGCAGCATTTCTGGAACGCGCCGCACGAGGGGCACGGCGGCGACCTGGTGTACTTCCAGGGGCATTCCTCCCCCGGCATCTACGCGCGCGGCCTGCTGGAAGGGCGCTTCACCGAAGAGCAGTTGCTGAGTTTCCGGCGCGAGGTGGACGGCAAGGGCGTGTCTTCCTATCCGCATCCCTGGCTGATGCCGGACTACTGGCAGTTTCCGACCGTGTCGATGGGCCTGGGGCCGATCCAGGCGATCTACATGGCGCGCTACCTCAAGTACCTGCAGGCAAGGGGGCACGCGCAGACGGGGAACCGCAAGGTGTGGGTGTTCTGCGGCGACGGGGAAATGGACGAGCCCGAATCGCTCGGCGCGATCGGCCTCGCCGCGCGCGAAAAGCTCGACAACCTGGTGTTCATCGTCAACTGCAACCTGCAGCGCCTGGATGGCCCGGTGCGCGGCAACGGCAAGATCATCCAGGAGCTCGAAGGCGACTTTCGCGGCGCCGGCTGGAACGTGATCAAGGTGATCTGGGGCTCGTACTGGGACCCGCTGCTGGCGCACGACAAGGACGGCCTGCTGCTGCGCATCATGGAGGACACCGTCGACGGCGAGTACCAGAACTACAAGGCGAACGACGGCGCCTTCGTGCGCAAGAATTTCTTCGGCAAGCACCCGAAGGTGCTGGAGATGGTCTCGCGCATGAGCGATGAGGACATCTGGCGCCTGAACCGGGGCGGCCACGATCCCCACAAGGTGTACGCGGCCTATGCAGCGGCGGTGAAGCACCAGGGCCAGCCCACCGTGATTCTCGCCAAGACGATCAAGGGATTCGGCATGGGCAAGCAGGGCCAGGCGAAGAACCCGACGCACCAACTGAAGAAAGTCGATACCGCGACCATCAGGGAGATGCGCGATCGCTTCAACATCCCGATCCCGGACGACAAGCTCGACGAACTGCCGTTCTACATCCCGCCCGCGGATGCGCCGGAGATGAAGTACCTGCTGGAGCATCGCAAGGCGCTGGGCGGATTCTTCCCGCAACGCCGGCAAAAGGCGGATTCCGCGCCGGCAGTGCCGCCGCTTTCTGCTTTCGACCAGGTGCTCAAGGGCTCGGGCGAGGGCCGCGAGATTTCCACCACCATGGCGTTCGTGCGCCTCCTCACCGCGCTGGTGCGCGACAAGGAGCTGGGCAAGCGAATCGTGCCGATCGTGCCCGATGAAGCGCGCACCTTCGGCATGGAAGGAATGTTCCGGCAGCTGGGCATCTTCGCGCCCGAGGGCCAGAAGTACGAGCCGGTGGACAGGGACCAGGTGATGTACTACCGGGAGGACAAGCAGGGCCAGATCCTCGAGGAAGGCATCAACGAGGCGGGCGCCTTCTCCTCGTGGATCGCGGCGGCGACCTCCTACAGCCACTCGAACGTGATCACGGTGCCCTTCTACATCTTCTACTCGATGTTCGGCATGCAGAGGATCGGCGACCTGGCCTGGGCGGCGGCCGACCAGCGCGCGCGCGGCTTCTTGCTTGGCGCCACTGCGGGACGCACCACGCTGAACGGCGAGGGCTTGCAGCACGAGGACGGCCATTCGCACATCCTGTCCTCGGTGATCCCGAACTGCGTCTCGTACGACCCCACCTACGGCCATGAATTGGCGGTGATCATCCACGACGGCCTGCGCCGCATGGTGGCCAACCAGGAGGATGTCTACTACTACATCACCCTGATGAACGAGAACTACGTGCACCCGGCGATGCCGGCCGGGGTGGAAGAAGGGATCCTCAAGGGCGCCTACCTGCTGCGCGACTCGAAGTCCAAGGCGAAGGCGCGGGTGCAGTTGATGGGCTCGGGAACCATCCTGCGCGAGGTGGAAGCCGCCGCCGAGTTGCTGGAGAAGGACTGGGGCGTGGCGGCCGATGTCTGGAGCGCGACCAGCTTCACCGAGTTGCGGCGTGAGGGACTCGCCGCCGATCGCTGGAACCTGCTGCATCCGGAGGGAAAAGCGCGCGTGCCGTACCTGACGCAATGCATCGAGAAGCGCTCCGGCCCGGTGGTCGCGGCCACCGACTACATCAAGACCTTCGCCGACCAGATCCGTCCCTTCGTGCCGCGCGACCGCGTCTACCGCGTGCTGGGCACCGACGGTTTCGGGCGCTCGGACTCGCGCGCCAAGCTGAGGCACTTTTTCGAGGTGAACCGTTACTTCGTGGCGATCGCGGCGCTCAAGGCGCTGGCCGAATCCGGCGAGGGCAAGGCGAAGAGCGTGGCCGACGCCATCCGCAAGTACGGCATCGATCCGAACAAGCCGGACCCGACCACCGTATGAAGGAGGTCGCGGTCCCGGACATCGGGGATTTCAAGGAGGTCGAGGTCATCGAGGTCCTGGTCAAGCCCGGCGACCGGATCGCGGCGGAGCAGTCGCTGATCACGGTGGAATCGGACAAGGCGACGATGGAGATTCCGGCACCCGGCGCCGGCGTGGTGAAGGAGCTGAAGATCAAGGTGGGCGACAAAGTGTCGCAGGGCTCGCTCATCCTGTTGCTCGAAGAGGCCGGTGCGGCGGAGCCCGCAAAGGCCGCGGCCGCTCCTGCGGCGCCGAAGCCGGCGCCTGCGCCCGCGGCGAAGGCCGCTCCCGCGGCCGGCATCGAACCCATGACGGTCAAAGTGCCCGACATCGGCGACTTCAAGGATATCGAAGTGATCGAGGTGCTGGTCAAGCCGGGCGACACGGTCGCCAAGGAGCAGTCCTTGATCACCCTCGAATCGGACAAGGCGACGATGGAGATCCCGTCGCCGGCCGCGGGCGTGGTGCAGGAACTGCGCATCAAGACCGGCGACAAGGTCTCCGAGGGTGCCGCGATCCTGGTGCTGAAGGCGAGCGCCGGCGACGCTCCTGCGCACGCAGCGCCGGCGACGCCGGCGCCGGTGGCGGCCGCACCCGGCGCGCCGATGATTGCGGCATCGCGCCCGCCGGTGCCGGTGGAACCCCAGGATGCGATTCTGTCCAAGCCGCATGCCAGTCCCTCGGTGCGCAAGTTCGCGCGCGAGCTGGGCGTGGACCTGGCGCGCGTGAAGGCCAGCGGACCCAAAGGCCGCATCGTGCACGCGGATGTACAGGGCTACGTCAAAGGCGCGCTGGCGGCGGTGCCGGCGCCGGCTGCCGCGGCCAAGGGCGGCGCGCTGCCCTTCAACCTGCCTGCCTGGCCGGAGGTGGACTTCGCCAAGTTCGGCCCGGTGGAGACCAAGCCCCTCACGCGCCTGCAGAAGCTCTCCGGCCCCAACCTGCACCGCAACTGGGTCTCGATCCCGCACGTCACGCAGTTCGACGAGGCGGACATCACCGACCTGGAGGCGTTCCGCAAATCCAATACGGCGGAGACCGAGAAGCAGGGATTCAAGCTGACCATGCTCGCATTCATGATCAAGGCCTGCGTCACCGCGCTGCGCCAGCACCCGAACTTCAATTCAAGCCTGGACCGCACGGGCGAAAACCTGATGGTGAAGAAGTACTACAACATCGGCGTCGCGGTGGACACGCCCGAGGGGCTGGTGGTGCCTGTGGTGCGCGACGCCGACCGCAAAGGCGTGTTCGACGTCGCGCGCGAGTTGTCGGAGATTTCCAAGCTGGCGCGCGACAAGAAGCTCAAGCCCGGCGACATGCAGGGCGGAACGTTCTCCATTTCGAGCCTCGGCGGCATCGGCGGCACGGCGTTTACGCCGATCATCAACGCGCCCGAAGTCGCCATCCTCGGCGTGTCGAAGTCCACCCTGCGCCCGGTGTGGAACGGCAAGGAGTTCGCGCCGCGCCTGCTGCTGCCGCTGTCGCTCTCCTACGACCACCGCGTGATCGACGGCGCGGCGGCTGCGCGCTTCACCGCGTACCTGGCGAGCGTGCTCGGCGACATCCGCCGCACGCTGCTCTGAGATGGCGGACCTCGACTGCGACGCCGTGGTGCTCGGCTCCGGTCCCGGCGGCTACTCCGCCGCGTTCCGCGCCGCCGACCTCGGCCTGAAGACCGTGCTGGTGGAGCGCTATCCGGTCCTGGGCGGCGTGTGCCTGAACGTGGGCTGCATTCCGTCGAAGGCGCTGCTGCACACCGCCGCGGTGATGGATGCGGCGCGCGCACTTGCGCTCCACGGCATCGCATTCGGCGAACCGAAAGTGGACATCGCCAAATTGCGCGCGTTCAAGGAGAAGGTGGTGGGCAAGCTCACCGGCGGCCTCGCCGCGATGGCGAAGATGCGCAAGGTCACGGTGTTGCAGGGCGTGGGCGCATTCACCGGGCCGAACCAGCTGGTGGTCGAAGGCAAGGACAAGACCTCCGTGCGCTTCGTCAAGGCGATCATCGCCGCGGGCTCGCAGGCCGCGAAGCTGCCGCTGCTGCCCGATGACCCGCGCATCGTCGATTCGACCGGGGCGCTGGAGCTGAAGGCGGTGCCAAAGAAGATGCTGGTGATCGGCGGCGGCATCATCGGCCTGGAGATGGGTACCGTGTACTCCACGCTGGGCACCCGGCTCGATGTCGTCGAGATGATGGACGGGCTGATGCTCGGGGCCGACCGCGACCTGGTCGCGGTGTGGCAGAAGTTCAACGCCGGCCGCTTCGACAAGGTGATGCTCAAGTCGAAGACCACCAAGGCGGAGGTCGCGAAGGACGGCATTCGCGTCTCGATCGAAGGCCAGGAGGCGAAGACCTACGACCTGGTCCTGGTCTCAGTCGGCCGCGTGCCCAACGGCAAGAAGATCGGCGCGGAAAAGGCCGGCGTTCTGGTCAACGAGCGCGGCTTCATCCCGGTGGACACGCAGATGCGCACCAACGTCCCGCACATCTACGCCATCGGCGACATCGTCGGCAATCCGATGCTGGCGCACAAGGCGGTGCACGAGGGGCATGTGGCGGCGCAGGCCGCCGCCGGGCAGAAATCGTACTTCGACGCGCGCGTCGTGCCCTCGGTGGCCTACACCGACCCGGAGATCGCCTGGGTCGGCGTCACCGAGGACGAGGCGAAAAAGGCCGGAGCGAAGATCGGTGTGGCCAAATTCCCCTGGACGGCATCGGGGCGCGCCATCGCCAATGCGCGCGACGAGGGCTTCACCAAGCTGATCTTTGATGCCGAATCGCACCGCATCGTCGGAGGCGGCATCGTCGGCACCGGCGCGGGCGACCTGATCAGCGAGCTTGCGCTCGCGGTCGAGATGGGCGCGGACGCCACCGACATCGGCAAGACCATCCACCCGCATCCGACGTTGGGCGAGTCGGTGGGCATGGCGGCGGAGCTGTTCGAGGGCGTGTGCACCGACCTGCCGCCGCAGAAGAAGAAGGCGTGACCCAGGACGAACTGAAGCTGCTGGTCGCACGCGAGGCGCTCAAGCACGTGGTCGAGGACGCCATCGTCGGCGTAGGCTCCGGTTCCACGGTGAATCTGTTCATCGATGCGCTGGCCGGCATCAAGGGCCGCATCGAGGGCGCTGTGGCGGCTTCCGCGGCGAGCGCCGGGCGGCTGAAGCAGCACGGCATCCGCGTCTTCGAGCTGAATTCCGTGGACGAGCTGCCGGTGTACGTCGACGGCGCCGACGAAGTGACCGAGCACCTTTACATGATCAAGGGCGGCGGCGGGGCATTGACGCGCGAGAAGATCATTGCCGCCGTGGCGCGCAAGTTCGTCTGCATCTGCGACGCCTCGAAGCTGGTGCCGGTGCTGGGCAAATTCCCGCTGGCGGTGGAGGTGATCCCGATGGCGCGCAGCTACGTCGGGCGCGAACTGAGGAAGCTCGGAGGCTATCCCGAGTTGCGTGAAGGCTTCAGCACCGACAACGGCAACCTGATCCTCGACTGCCGCGGCCTTGCGATCACCGATCCGCCGCGGCTCGAGGCGGAGCTGAACAACATCGCCGGCGTGGTCACCAACGGCCTGTTCGCCCGGCGGCCCGCCGATCTGCTGCTCCTCGGGGAGGCTGCAGGAGTCCGGGCGGTGCAGCCGCGAAAGGCGTAACATTTCAGCAACATCCACCTGATAGCCTGAGCGGTCATGGCCGAACATACCTCCAAGCAATTCGACGCCGAGCTGGAAAACGTGCGCTCGCGCGTGCTGCAGATGGGCGGCCTGGTCGAAGAGCAGATCATCCGCGCGATGGACGCGCTCGGCAGCGGCGACATGCCGCTCATCGAGAAGGTGATCGCCGACGATCATCGCGTGAACGCGATGGAAGTCGACCTCGACGAACTGTGCAGCCACATCATCGCCCGGCGCCAGCCGGCGGCCGTCGACCTGCGGCTGCTGATCACGGTGATCAAGACCATCACCGACCTGGAGAGGATCGGCGACGAAGCGGAGAAGATCGGGCGCATGGCGAAGCTGATCCACACCGCCGAGCGGCAGCACATGCCGCGGCTGGATCTGTCGTACGTTGCCGAGCGCGCCCTCGCCATGCTGCGCCAGTCGCTCGATGCCTTCGCGCGCCTGGACGTGTCCGAAGCGATGCGCGTGGTGAAGCTGGACAGCGAGGTGGACGAAGCATTCCGCGCCATCATGCGCCAGCTCATCACCTTCATGATGGAAGACCCGCGCACCATCACGCGGTCGCTCGAGATCCTGTTCATCGCCAAGGCCATCGAGCGCATCGGCGACCATGCCAAGAACATGGCCGAGTACGTGATCTACATGGTCAAGGGCCGCGACGTGCGCCACACCTCGATTGAAGAGGTGGAGAAGGAAATCCTGCAGTAACCCTACTTCGTCGGCGGCACGTAGCCGGTGGCGACGTCGGCGCCGTCGCCGAAGAAATGCTTCTCCATCTGCTCGGCCAGGTACTTGCGCGCCTTGATGTCGGCGAGGTTCAGGCGGTTTTCGTTGACCAGCATGGTCTGGTGCTTGAGCCACTGCGCCCAGGCTTCCTTCGACACGTTCTCGAAAATGCGCTTGCCGAGCGGGCCCGGGTAGGGCGGGAAGTCGAGCCCGTCGGCCTCGCGGCCGAGCTTGATGCACTTGACGGTGCGTGCCATAGGGATCAGATCCGCTTGAGGAATACCTTGGAACCGCGTTTCCAATTATAGAGCGCCCGGCGCTCGCCGGGCAGCGCGGAGGGGTCGGCGGGCTTGAAGCCCTGCGCCACGAACCAGTGCTCGGCACGCGTGGTCAGTGCGAACAGCCTGCGGATCTTCATGCCCCTCGCCCGTTCCTCGCACGCGCGCAGCAGGCGCTCGCCGTGCCCTGCATCGCGCGCCTCGGGCGCCACCGCGAGGCAGGCCAGTTCCGCCGCCTTGTCCCCGGCGAAGGGATAAAGGGCGGCGCAGCCGACGATCACGCCGTCGTGCTCGATAAGGAGGAAGTTGCCAATCTCGCGCTCAAGCCGCTCGCGGCCGCGCTTTACCAGCGTGCCGTCGGCTTCCAGCGGTTCGATCAGCGCGAGGATGCCGCCCGCGTCCTCCAGGCTCGCGTCGCGCAGGCGCTGCACCGGGTCGGCGGTGATCATGGTGCCGACACCCGAGTGGGTGAACAGCTCGAGCGGCGTCGCACCCCAGGTGCGGCGCGAGATCAGGTGAGCACGTCCCACGCCGGCGGCGAGCGCCCGCAATGCGTGCCTGACGGCGCGCGTGGTGTGCGTGCCGAGTTTGGTGTCCTTCAGCAGCGCCTCCGCCTGGCGCGCGGTCAGCTCGCCCAGCACGGCGCCCTTGCGGTCGGCGGGCAGCCGGTCGACGAAAAGCAGCAGCTTGTCCGCGCGCAGCGCCACCGCCACGTTTTCTGCGACGTCCTCCCAGGACAGGTTGAAGACCTCTCCGGTGGGCGAATAGCCGGTATGCGGCACCAGCACCACTTCGCCGGCTTCCAGCCGGCGCGCGATCGCCTGGGCGTCCACTTTGCGCACCAGGCCCGTGAACTGGTAATCCACGCCGTCCACCACGCCGATCGGGCGCGCGGCGATGTAGTTGCCGGAGGCGACGCGGATCGAGGCACCCGCCATCGGCGAATTCGGCAGGCCCTGGGAGAGCAGCGCCTCGATCTCCACGCGCAGCACCCCGGCAGCGTGCTTCACCGCGACCAGGGCCTGCGCATCGGTGATGCGCAGGCCCTTGGCGTAGCGCGAGCGGACGTGCTTCGCTTTGAGCTCCGCTTCGATCTGCGGGCGCGCGCCGTGCACCAGCACGAGGCGAATGCCGAGGGCGGCGAGCAGGTTGACGTCCTGGATGAAGTGCGCAAAGCGCGCGCGTTCGGCGATCAGCTCGCCGCCGAAGGCGACGACGAAGGTGCGCCCGCGAAAGGCGTGCAGGTAGGGCGCGGTCTGGCGGAACCAGCGGATGAAAGCCTCGGGTTGGGGCGTCGTCGCCATGACTGCGCGCGATTCTAAAGCAAGCTCAGAAGTCTCCCGCCAGGGCGTTCAGCGCGGCGAGGGCGGCGAGGGCGGCTGTTTCGGTGCGCAGCACTCGCGGACCGAGGCGCACGGGCACGAAGCCGACGCCCTGCAGCATCGCTTCTTCGGCGGCACTGAAGCCCGCCTCGGGCCCCGCGGCGAGCGCGACGGCACTCTGCAGCCGCGCCGCGGCATCGCGCAGGCCGAGCTGCGCGTCGGGGGAGAGTAGCAGCGCCGGGCCAGGGCCGGCCGTGCGGCAGTACTCGGCAAGCGGTACCGGCGGGAGCACTTGCGGCACGCGGTTGCGCCCGCACTGCTCGCAGGCAGCGATGGCGACGCGCTGCCAGTGCGCGCGTTTCTGCATTGCGCGCTCCCCCGCGATGCGCCCGACCGAGCGCGCCGCGGTCACCGGCTGCAGCACGGCGACGCCCAGCTCGGTGGCCTTCTGCACGGTGAGATCCATCTTCTCGCTCGAAGACACGCCTTGCACCAGGGTGACCGCGAGCGGCGACTCGCGCTCGAGCGTGCGGTGCGCGAGCACGTCCACCATCACGCGCAGCCGCTCGATGCCGGCGATGCGCCCGGCATATTCGCCGCCGCGGCCGTCGAACAGGGTGACTTCCTCCCCTGCGCGCAGCCGCAGCACGTGCACCGCGTGGTGCGCGGCATCCTCCGGCAGCGATGCCGTGCCGCCGGCGCGCAGTGCGGCATCGGTGTAGAAGCGCGCAATGCGCGCGGGCTTTTCCCGCATGATCAGAGTACCGGCAAGCAGGCGCGCGCGCCATCCACTGCGGCGACGCGCACTTCCACCCCGTAGACTGCACGCAGGTTCTCGCCGGTGATCACTTCGTCTGGCGTTCCCATGCGCTGGGCGCCGCCCTGCGCGAGCAGCAACACGCGGCTCGCCGCGAGGAAGGCCTGTCCCGGATCGTGGGTCGAGAAGACCACCGCGTAGCCCTCCGCGGCGAGTCGCCGGATCTCGCGCAGCACGCGCACCTGGTTGCCGAAGTCGAGGCTGGCGGTGGGTTCATCCAGCACCAGCGCGCGCGCACCTTGCGCCAGGGCGCGCGCGATCATGGTGAGTTGGCGCTCGCCGCCCGAGAGTTCCGTCACCACGCGCTCGGCGAGCTCGCCGATGCCCAGCGCCTGGATGGCGTGCTCCGCGGCATCCCTGTCCGCTGCGCCCGGCGCGGCGAACAGGCTGATGTGCGAAGTACGTCCCATCAGGACGGCCTCGCGCACGGTGAACGCGAATTGCGCCGCGTGGCCCTGCGGCACGTAGCCCACGCGGCGCGCCACATCGCCGCGGGACATTGCTTCCAGCGCCTGCCCGTCGAGCAGGATCGAACCCGCCTGCGCCGGCAGAAGGCCGAGCAGGGTGCGAAACAGCGTCGTCTTGCCGCCGCCGTTCGGTCCGAGCACGCACAGCACCTCGCCTGCGCCGAGCGCGAGGTCGAGTCCCCGCCCGACCGGCCTGCCCGGGTAGCCGTAGCCCAGTCCGCGCGCTTCGAGCATCACTGCCACGAGCGCCTTGCGGTGGCGAACAGCCAGAGGAAGAACGGCGTGCCGATGAGCGCGGTGAGCACCCCGGGCGGGACTTCGATGGGCGCGATGGTGCGGCTGAGCGTATCCACCGCCAGCAGGAAGGCCGCGCCGAGCACCATGGACAGCGGCAGCAGGCGCGAGAACTCGGGGCCGATCAGGAGACGCGCCGCGTGCGGGATCAGCAGCCCGACCCAGCCGATGATGCCCGAGATCGCCACCGCGGCCGCGGTCATCAGCGTCGCCGCGCACACCACGGCGATGCGCAGGCGACCGACCGGCACGCCGAGCGAGCGCGCCTCGTCATCCGCCAGCGAGAGCAGGTTCATGCGCCAGCGCAGGAGGTACAGCGGCACCAGGCCTGCCAGCGCGAAGGGCGCGGCGAGCGCGAGGTCAGCCGGAGCCACCGCGGCCAGGCTGCCCAGCAGCCAGAACGTGATCGCGGGCAGCTGGTTGTAGGGATCGGCAAGGTATTTGAGCAGCCCGATCATCGAGCCGAACAGCGTGCCGATGACGATCCCGGCGAGGATCAGGGCGAGGATCGGGTCGTGGCGGCGCACGCTCGCGCCCACGGCGTACACCACCGCGACGGCGAGGAGTCCGCCCGTAAAAGCGCCGAGCTGAATCACCAGCACGCTCTGCGAGAAGAAGATGCCCAGCACCGCGCCGAGCGCAGCGCCGGCGGAAACGCCGAGCAGGTCGGGCGAGACCAAAGGATTGCGGAACATCCCCTGGTAGGCGGCGCCGGCGGCGGCGAGCGCCGCGCCGACCAGCAGCGCGGCAAGGATGCGCGGGCCGCGCACCTGCATCACCACTGTCTCGGTGGTCGGCGGCACCGCGTAGCCCGCGCCGAGGAGCTTGTTGGCGGTGAGCGCGGCGAGGTCGCCGAAATCGAGCGGGAAGCGACCGACGGCAAAGGCCAGCGCCGTGAGGACCAGCAGCACAGCCAGCGCCAGCGCGTAAGCGAGGGCGCGCGGGTGCCGCGTCACATTGTCGCGCCCAGCACCCAGGGCGCGAACTCGTCCTCGCCGTAGCCGAACGCCTCGGACTTCGACTTCTCGCCGGACGCGGTCTGCAGGATCATCCTGAAGAAGCGCTCGCCCACCTGCTGGATGCTCTCGGTGCCATCGATGACCGTGCCGCAGTTGATGTCCATGTCCTCTTCCTGGCGCACGAAGAGGGCGGTGTTGGTGGCGAGCTTGAGCGAGGGCGAGGGCTTGCAGCCGTAGGCCGAGCCGCGGCCGGTGGTGAAGCAGATCATGTTGGCGCCGCCCGCCACCTGGCCGGTGGCCGACACCGGATCGTAGCCTGGGGTATCCATGTAGACGAAGCCCTTCGCGGTGACCGGCTGCGCGTACTCGTATACGTCCACGAGGTTCGTGGTGCCGCCCTTGGCCACCGCGCCGAGGGACTTCTCCAGGATCGTGGTCAGCCCGCCCGCCTTGTTGCCCGGGGAAGGGTTGTTGTTCATTTCGTTGCCGTTGCGGCGGGTGTATTCCTCCCACCACTTGATGCGGCGAATCAGCTTCTCGCCGACCTCGCGCGACACCGCGCGGCGCGTCAGCAGGTGCTCTGCACCATAGATTTCGGGCGTTTCGGACAGGATTGCCGTGCCGCCGTGCCGCACCAGCAGGTCCACCGTGGCGCCGAGCGCCGGATTGGCGCTGATCCCGGAGTAGCCGTCCGAGCCGCCGCATTGCAGCCCGAGGATGAGGTGGCTCGCAGGGACCGTCTGACGCTTCGCCTTGTTCGCCTCGGGCAGCATCTCCTTCACCCGCGCGATGCCGTTCTCCACGGCCTTGCGCGTGCCGCCCTTCTCCTGGATGGTGAAGGCGCCGAACCTGTCGCTGCGCTGCAACTGCTGCGCGGACAAGAGGGTGCTGATCTGGTTCGCCTCGCAGCCCAGGCCCACGAGCTGCGAGGAAAAGAAGTTGGGGTGGCGCGCATAGCCGGCGATCGTGCGGCGCAGGACGTCGGTCGCCTCGCCCTCGCTCGCCATGCCGCAGCCGGTCTTGTGCGTGAGCGCCACCACGCCGTCCACGTTGGGGAAGTCGTCGAGCCGGTTCTCGAAGTGCCGGGCGATCATCCGCGCGACGGTCGCCGAGCAGTTCACGCTCGTCAGGATGCCGATGTAGTTGCGCGTCGCGACGCGCCCGTCGGCGCGCACGATGCCCATGAAACTTGCCGGCTGCGGCACGAAGTCGGTTTTCTTCACCAGGGACGAATAGGCGTAGTCGCGCTCGAAGTCGCCCATGGCGAGGTTGTGCACGTGCACGTGCTCGCCCGGCTCGATGTCGCGCGTGGCGAAGCCGATGATCTGGTTGTAGCGGTGCGCGGGCTTGCCCTTGGCGATCGCCCGCGCAGCGATCTTGTGCCCGGCGGGGATCATGGCGATGGAGCGCACGTTCTCCCTGGTAACCAGGGTGCCCGCCGCGATCTCGACGCGGGCGATGACGACGTCGTCTTCCGGGTGCAGGCGGATGGTCAGGTCGGCGGCTTGCAGCATGGTCAGCCTCCTAGAAGAACATTCGCGGCAGCCACAGCACTATCTGCGGCACGTAGGTGCACAGCAGGAGCGTCGCGAGCAGCGGCACCAGCCACGGCAGGATCGCCATGGTGGTCCGCTCCACCGACAGTTTAGCCACGCGCGAGAGCACGAACAACACGGTGCCCATCGGCGGGTGCAGCAGCCCGATCATGAGGTTGAGCACCATCACCAGGCCGAAGTGCACCAGGTCGATGCCGAGCTTCTGACAGATCGGGATCAGGATCGGCACCAGCAGCGTGATCGCCGCCACCGGCTCGAGGAAACACCCCACGAACAGCAGCAGCAGGTTGGCGAGCAGCAGGAACATCGCCGGGTTCTGCGTAAAGGCGAGGACCCAGACTGCGATGTCCTCGGTGACGCGCGTCACCGTGAGCAGCCAGCCGAAGATCGAGGCGGCCGCGACGATGAACAGCACCATGGCGGTGGTCTCGATGGTGTCCATCGAGATCTTCACCAGCATGCGCCAGCTCAGGGTGCGGTACCAGGCAAGCCCGAGGAGCAGCGCCCAGGCCGAAGCGGCGATTGCGCCTTCGGTCGGGGTGAAGACGCCGAGGGTCATGCCGCCCACCAGCAGCACCGGCGTCATCATGGCGAGGAAGGCCTCGACGAAGGTCTTGCCCAGCTTGCGCCAGGAGAACACCGCATCGGCCTGGTACTTGCGCGTGTGCGCGTAGTAGGCGACGGTGAGCATCATGGTCGCGCCCATGATGCATCCCGGGATCACGCCGGCGAGGAACAGCTGGCCGATGGAGACGCCGGCCATCATGCCGTAGATGACGAAGGGCAGCGACGGCGGGATGATCGGCCCGACGGTAGCCGACGCGGCGGTGACCCCGACCGCGAACTCGGTCGGGTAGCCGTGGTCCTTCATCGCCTTGATCTCGATGGTGCCCAGGCCCGCCGCGTCAGCAATGGCGGTGCCCGACATGCCGGCGAAGATCATCGATCCGATCACGTTGACGTGGCCCAGGCCGCCCTTCATCCAGCCCACCAGGGCGAGGGCGAAGTTGTAGATGCGGTTGGTGATGCCTGCCGAGTTCATCAGGTTGCCGGCGAAGATGAAGAACGGCACCGCGAGCAGGGGAAAGCTGTCCACACCGCCGTACATGCGATGGATGACGACGAAATCGGGGATGTTCCTGGTGGCCATCACGTAGATCAGCGAAGCGGCGCACATGGCGATGGCCACCGGCACGCCCCCCGCCATCATGGCGAGGAACGACATCATCATCGCGCCCGGGCTCACTTCTCGCCTCCCTCCAGCGCGATCTCGGGGCGCTCCAGCACGCTGTAGCCCTGGCGCCAGTGGCGCCAGCCCACCTGCAGCGACCGGAAGAACATCAGGATGAAGCCGAACAGCATGGCACCGAACACCCAGCCCACGGGCAACTCGACGATCGCCATCCTCTGGCTGCCGATGCGCTCCAGCAGGAGCCAGTTGAGCCAGGCGGCGTAGCCGAAGAAGCCGATGCGGATCAGGTCGACGAGCAGCGCCATTGCCCGCGCCAGGCGCCGATGCATGAAGCGGTAGAACACATCCACCTGGATGTGGTTGTTCTTGCGCACGGCCATGGAGGCGCCGATGAACACCACGGCGACCAGGAAGTAGCGCGCGATCTCCTCGGTCCAGCCCGCCGGATCACCGAGGAAGTAGCGCGTGAACACCTGGTAGAAGACGATGCAGGCGAGCACCCAGAACAGGAGGAACGACACCCAGTCCTCCCAGCCGTAGATCGACAGGTCGATCGGCTCGTCGGTGACGTGAAACCCCGCATCGTCGAGCACTTCGTGCCCGACGAGCGGGTTCTGCTGCTGCTGCGGCGCCAACTACTTGATCGCCTGCAGCCGGTCGTAGACGTCCCTCGGCCAGGGCAGCGGCGCGCCGTCGGGCAGCTTGCCCGAGACGTAGAACGACTGCACGGCGGCCATGAACGGCTTGCGGTCGACCATCACCACCGTCTTGCCGCGCTTCGTGAAATCGGTCATCAGGCGCTTCTCGATGCCGATGATCTCGCCGGTGGCGCGCGCGGCGGCCTCCTGGAACACCGCGGTGAAGGTCTTGCGGTCGGCGTCATCGAGCTTGGACCACAGCGGCCCGCCGATGATCGTCAGCAGCGCGTCGGTGATGTGCGCCGTGATGTTGATGTGCGACTGCACCTCGTAGAATTTCTTCGCGTCGATGGTCGGCAGCGGGTTCTCTTGCGCGTCCACGGTCTTGTTCTGCAGCGCGAGGTACACCTCGGCGAAGGCGATCGGCGTGGGGTTGGCGCCCACCGCCCGCGGGAACAGGGTGTACAGCGGCGCGTCGGGCACGCGGATCTTGAGTCCTTTCATGTCCTCGGGCTTGTTGAGCGCCTTGTTCGCGGTGGTCTGCCGGTTGCCGTAGTAGGTGATCGCCACCACCGCGTTCCCGCCGCTCGACTTCTGATAGCCGTCGGCGAGCTCCCGGAACAAGGGGCTGGCGGCGAACTTCTTCCAGTGGTCGAAGTCGCGGAACATGAACGGCGCGCCGCCGATCGAGATCGGGCCGTGCGAGCGCCCGGCGAACAGCTGGCCGGTATAGATCATGTCGACGCTGGCGAGCGTCAGCGACTGGTTGATCTGCGTCTCGTTGCCCAGCGACGAGGCGGGGAACACATCCACGCTGTAGCGGTTCGCGGTGCGCTTGGCGATCTCGCCTGCGGCCCACAGCGCGGCCGTGTGGTAAGGCTCGCTCACTTCGTAGACGTGCGCGAACTTGAGCTTTTGCTGCGCAAGCGCGGGTGCCGCGGACATGCCGGCGGCGAGCGCGAGGCCCAGTGCGACTGCGGTGTGCTTGAATCTCATGGCCAACTCCCTTGTCTGCTAGTGATTGTCGCGCGGCACGAATGCGCCGCTGCGTCCTGCAAGAAAATCCAGGTCCGCGCCCTCGTGCGCCTGCTGCACGTGGTCGAAGTACAGCTTCCAGTAGCCGCGCGCGAGCGGCGCCTTCGGTTTTTTCCACTTCGCGCGGCGCTTCGCCAGCTCTTCCGGCGTGACCAGCAATTGCAGCCGGCGCTTGGCCACATCGAGCTCGATCCTGTCGCCGTTCTCCACCAGCGCCAGCGCGCCGCCCGCCGCCGCCTCGGGCGAGATGTGCAGGATCACCGTGCCGTAGGCGGTGCCGCTCATGCGCGCGTCCGAGATGCGCACCATGTCGCTGACGCCTTTCTTCAGCAGCTTGGGCGGCAGCGGCATGTTGCCCACTTCCGCCATCCCCGGGTAGCCCTTGGGCCCGCAGTTCTTCAGCACCATGATGCATTTCGCGTCGATGTCGAGCTGCGGGTCGTCGATGCGTTTGTGGAAATCCTCGATGTTCTCGAACACCACGGCGCGCCCGCGGTGCTTGAGCAGTTTCGGCGTCGCCGCCGAGGGCTTCACGATCGCGCCGTCGGGACACAGGTTGCCGCGCAGCACTGCGATGCCGGTGTTCTTCTTGAACGGCTTCTTGAACGGGAAGATCACGTCGCGGTTGTGGCAGGGTGCATCCTTGTTGTTCTCCCAGACGGTCTTGCCGTTTACCGTGATGGCATTCTTGTGCAACAGTCCTGCCTCACCCAGTTCCCGGAGCACAGCGGGGAGCCCGCCCGCGTAGCAGAAATCCTCCATCAGGTACTTGCCGCTGGGCATCAGGTTGACGAGCGTGTGCACGCCGCGCCCGCACCGGTCCCAGTCCTCCAGCGTCAGGTCCACGCCCAGGCGCCGCGCGATCGCGATCAAGTGGATCACGGCGTTGGTCGAGCCGCCGATCGCGGCGTTGGCGCGGATCGCATTCTCGAATGCCTGCTTGGTGAGGATCTTCGAGATCGTGGTCTTCTGCTTGACCAGTTCCACGATGCGCCGTCCTGCCATGCGCGCGATGACGTTGCGGCGCGCGTCAACCGCCGGGTATGCCGCGTTGCCGGGCATGCCGATGCCCAGGGCCTCAACCATTGAAGCCATGGTGGAGGCGGTGCCCATGGTCATGCAGTGCCCGTGCGAGCGGTGCATGCAGGACTCGGCCTCATGGAATTCCTCCACGCTGATCTTGCCGACACGCAGGTCTTCCGACATCGACCACACGTTGGTGCCCGAGCCGATGTCTGTGCCGCGGTACTTGCCCGACAGCATCGGCCCGCCCGAGACCGCGATGGTGGGCAGGTCCACCGAGGAGGCACCCATCAGCAGCGAGGGCGTGGTCTTGTCGCAGCCGACCAGCAGCACGGTGCCGTCGACCGGGTTGGCGCGCAGCGATTCCTCCACGTCCATTGAGGCGAGGTTGCGATAGAGCATCGCCGTGGGCCTGAGCAGCGTCTCGCCGAGCGACATCACCGGGAATTCGAGGGGAAAGCCGCCGGCCTCGAGCACACCGGCCTTCACGTGCTCGGCGATGGTGCGGAAATGCGAGTTGCAGGGCACCAGCTCCGAGTAGGTGTTGCAGATGCCGATGACGGGCCGCCCGTCGAACTGATCCTGCGGGATGCCGCGGTTCTTGGTCCAGCTGCGGTAGATGAAGCCGTAGATGTCCTGGCGCCCGAACCACTGCACGCTGCGCAGGGTGGATTTCTTCTTTTCGCTCATCGTGTCGCTCTCCTGTAGGGTGGGCCCTGGCCCACCCGACGGTTCAGTAGGTCGCCCTTCCTCCGGAAATGTCGAACACCGCGCCGGTGGAGAACGAGCAGTCGTCGGAGGCCAGCCAGCAAGCCATGGCCGCGATCTCCTCCACCTTGACGAAGCGTCCCATCGGGATCTTGGACAGCATGAACTTGGCGAACTCCGGCGTCACCTGCTCGAGGATCGCCGTCTGCGCCGCCGCCGGCGTGATGCAGTTGGCCAGTACGCCGCTTTGCGCCAGCTCCTTGGCGAGCGCCTTGGTGAACGCGATCAGGCCGCCCTTGGCGGCAGCGTAGGCAGCCGCGTTCGGATTGCCTTCCTTGCCGGCGATCGAGGCGATGTTGACGATGCGGCCGTAGCCCGCTTTCACCATGTGCGGCACCACGGCGCGGCAACACAGGAACGGGCCGTTCAGGTCGACGTCGATGACCCGCTTCCACTCCGCTACCGGATAGTCCACCACGGGCTTGGTCATGCCGGCGATGCCGGCGTTGTTCACCAGCACGTCGATGCGCCCGAAATCGGCGAGCGCCTTGGCGGTGGCGCGCTCGATGGCCGCCACATCGGTCACGTCGACCGCATCCGTTCTCGCGCCAACGTCCCATACACGCACCCGCGCCCCTGAGGCTTCGAGGCGCTTGACGATGGCGGCACCGATGCCGATTAACCCGCCGGTTACAACCGCGGTGCGGCCTTTCAAATCAAGCTGGTTCATGCCTTGGAGACCCCTTGCGATGATTGGGCGAATTCTACCTGCGGCCGAGCATGCTGCACCGCAGGACTGCCCTTTGGCGCAGGACGAATAATTGACTTTGCATCTGCGTAAAGGCAGATTGCGCTGCTGCGACCGCAACGGTCGCGCTGCTCATCCAGGAGGAGAGGAAATGAAACGCAGAAAGTTTCTGAAGTCCGTAGGCGCGGGAGTCGCGGCAACCGGCCTCGGGGGAATTCTTGCCGCGCACCGCGCGCCGGTGTTCGCGCAGGCCAACACGGTGCACATCCTGCGCTGGAACGACTTCGTCCCGGCCGCCGACAAGGTGCTGCGCGAAGTCTTCGCGCCGGAAGTGCAGAAGGCGCTTGGCATCAAGCTCAACGTGGAGACCGTCAACGCCAACGACATCCCGGCGCGGGCCACCGCTGCGATCCAGTCGGGGAGCGGGCCCGACATCATCATGCTGCTTAACAACTATCCGCAACTTTTTGCCGCGGGCGGAGTGGACGTGAGCGACATCGCCGCAGAAGTCGGCAAGGCGCAGGGCGGCATCTACAGCCTGCCGCAGTCGATGTGCAAGGTCGGGAATCAGTGGGTGGCGATGCCCTGGGCCACGGTGCCGGCGCTGATCGCCTACCGCAAGTCCTGGTTCGATGAAATCGGCGTCAAGGAATTCCCCAAGACCTGGGCGCAGTACCACGAGGCCGGCAAGAAGCTGAAGGCGGCCAAGCGGCCGATCGGCCAGACGCTCGGGCACACTTTCGGCGACGCGCCGACGTTCGCGTACCCGATGATGTGGTCCTACGGCGGCCAGGAGATCGATGCCAAGGGCAAAGTGGTGCTCGACTCCAAGGAGACCGTCGAATCGGTGCGTTTCATGAACCAGTTCTGGAAGGACGCGCACGACGAGGGCGGGTTGGCCTGGGACGACACCAACAACAACCGCGCCTTCCTCTCAGGCGACATCTGCGCGTCGCTGAACGGCGCCTCGATCTATGTGGCGGCGCTGAACGGCGCCGACAAGTTCAAGACCGAGAAGGGCGCAGCGCTGCATACGGACATCCTGCACGCGCCGTTGCCCGCCGGGCCCAAGGGTCAGTTCGCCTATCACACCGCGTTTACCCACATGGTCATGAAATACTCGAAGAATGCCAAGGGCGCGAAGGAGTTCCTGCGCTGGGCGCATACGCCGGCCAACTACGAGAAGTGGGTGGTGGTGCAGAAAGGCTTCGCGGTGGCGCCCACAACCCAGTGGGAGAAGCACAAGATGTGGGACGTCGACCCGGTGATGCTGCCGTTCAAGACGGCGTCGCGCGCGGGTCGTCACATGGGCTACGCCGGCACGCCGGACAAGAAGGCCGCCGAGGCGTGGAACAAGTACATCATCGTCGACATGTACGCGCAGGCCGCGAGCGGCAAGATGAAGCCCGAGGAGTCGGTCAAGTGGGCGGCGGGCGAGCTGGGCAAGATCTACACCTGATCGACAGGCCTTGAAGGATCCCGTCGTAGCCGGAGCGGGGGGCGCCGCGAGCATGGTGGCCCCCGCCGAGCGCGTTCGCGTCTCGCGCCTGACCCTGATGCTGGAGAGCGAGAAGCTGCTCGCGACGGCTCTGCTTGCGCCGGGCGTGGTGATTCTCGTTCTTTTCATCGCCTACCCGTTCGTGATGGCCCTCTGGTTCTCGCTCACCAGTATCCGGGTGGGCGTCGCGGGTGAGTTCGTGGGGCTGGCAAACTTTGCCAAGGCCTGGAACGACACCATCTTCCAGACCGCGTTCAAGAACACGGTCTTCTACACGTTCTGGGCCACCATCTTCAAGCTGGCCCTGGGCATGTGGCTGGCGCTGATTCTCAACCGGCACTTCCGTTTCAAGCGCCTGATTCGCGCTTCGATGCTGCTGCCGTTCATCATTCCGACGGTGCTCTCGGCGTTCGCCTGGCGCTGGATGTTCGATCCCACATTCAGCGTCATGAACTGGGTGCTGTTCCACAGCGGGATGATCACCGACCGGCTGCCGTTCCTCTCGGACGGCGACTGGGCGATGTGGTGCGCGGTGCTGGTCAATACCTGGCGCGGGATGCCTTTTTTTGCCATCACCCTCCTCGCCGGGCTGCAGACGATCAGCCCGGACCTGCACGAGGCGGCGGCGCTCGATGGCGCCAATGCCTGGCACCGTTTCTGGCATGTGACCTGGCCGCTGCTGCTGCCGGTGACGCTGGTGGTGGTGGTGTTTTCGGTGATCCAGACGTTCTCGGATTTCCAGCTCATCTACGTGCTCACCGGTGGCGGGCCGGCGAACTCCACCCACCTGATCGCCACCTACGCCTACCAGGTGGGCGTCGCCTCGGGGCTGCTGGGCGAAGGGGCGGCGCTGTCGCTGTTCATGTTCCCGGTGTTGTTCGCGGTGATCTGGATCCAGCTCAGGTACATGAAGCGCATGGAAGGGGCCTGAGCGATGCTGATCGAGCGCAAGTGGAAGAAGTGGATCTTCTTCTACCTGCCGATGGCCGTATTCATCCTGTTCACGCTGTTTCCGTTCTACTGGATGGCGGTGACCGCGTTGCGCCCGGACGCCGAGCTCTACCGCACCTGGCGGCAGGCGAGCGCGACCCCGTTCTGGACGCTGCATCCGACGCTCGAGCACTTCAGGGAGTTGCTCCAGACCACTGCGTTCCCGCATTGGCTGTGGAACACGATGCTCATCGCGATTGTCTCGACCGCGATCTCGCTCATCTGCGGCATGTTCGCCGGCTACGCGCTGGCGCGCCTGAAATTCCGCGGCTCGGAGTTCCTCGGCACCGCGATCTTCATCACCTATCTTGTGCCGCAGACGCTGCTGTTCATCCCGCTCGCCGACATCATCCGCGACATGCAGCTCGGCAACACGCCCTGGGCGCTGATGCTCACCTACCCCACCTTCCTGATCCCGTTTTGCACTTGGCTCCTGATGGGCTACTTCAAGACCATCCCGAAGGAGCTCGAGGAGTGCGCGCGCATCGACGGCGCGACGCGTTTCGGCGCCATGGTGCGGATCATCTTCCCGGTGGCGATCCCGGGAATCCTCTCGGCCGGCATCTTCGCTTTCACGTTGTCGTGGAACGAGTTCATCTACGCGCTGATCTTCATGTCCTCGGCGGAGTTGAAGACCGTACCCGTGGGCGTGGTGTCGGAACTCATCCGCGGGGACATCTTCTTCTGGGGACAGTTGATGGCAGGGGCATTGCTCGGCTCGATACCGGTTGCGCTGGTTTACTCGTTCTTCGTCGAATACTACGTCACGGGCCTTACGGGCTCGGTCAAGGGATAAGGACCCGGGCTGACATGGCGAACGTCTCGATCCGAAATCTGAACAAGAAGTACGACGGCGGCTTTCACGCCGTCAAGGACGTCAATCTCGAGATCCGCGACAAGGAATTCATGGTGCTGGTCGGGCCCTCGGGCTGTGGCAAGACAACGACTCTGCGCATGGTGGCGGGGCTGGAGGAAATCACCTCGGGCGAAATACTGATCGGCACCCGCGTGATCAACGACCTGCCGCCGATGGACCGCGACATCGCGATGGTGTTCCAGAATTACGCCCTGTATCCGCACAAGAGCGTGCACCAGAACATGGCCTTCGGCCTGCAGATGCGCAAGTACCCGAAGCAGGAAATCGAAAGGCGGGTGCGCGAGGCGGCCGAGGTGCTGGGAATTGAATCGCTGCTCGAGAGGAAGCCGCGCCAGCTCTCCGGCGGACAGCGCCAGCGGGTCGCCGTCGGGCGCGCCATCGTGCGCCATCCGCAGGTGTTCCTGTTCGACGAGCCGCTCTCGAACCTGGATGCGATGCTGCGCGTGCAGATGCGCGTGGAGCTGAAGCGCCTGCACGAGCGCCTGGAGACCACCGCGATCTACGTTACCCACGATCAGGTCGAGGCGATGACGCTCGGCGACCGTGTGGTGGTGATGAAGGATGGCTGGGTGCAACAGGTGGGCGAGCCGCTTGAGCTCTACGGCAAACCGGCAAACAGGTTCGTCGCCGGATTCATCGGCTCGCCGGCGATGAATTTCGTATCCGTGACGATCAGCGAATCGCTCGGCGAGCTGTCGGCGAGCGCCGAGGGCCTGCGCCTGAAGATGCCGCCGCGGCTGGCGGATCGCATGCGCACGCATGCCGGCAAGCGGGTGACTCTCGGAGTCCGGCCCGAGGCGCTGCACCCGGCAACCGGCGCTGATCCGGCCGATTGCTGCTTCGATACGACGGTGGACGTGGTCGAGCCGCTTGGCAATGAAATTCTCGTCAACTTCCGCCTCGGCGGCGCGCCGATGGTGGCGCGGGTGGACCCCGCTGTGCGCGTCAAGGCGCACCAGAGCGTGCGCTTCGCACTCGATCCCGAGCGGATCCACTTCTTCGACGAGAAGAACGAAGCCGCGATCTAGCGTGTCGCTGGCGCGCCGCCGGCGGTTCGCTATAATCAGTGCCCCAAAATAACCGGCATCGCCGCGCGCATCATGTCGGGACGACTTTCAGGCAAGACCGCATTCATCACCGCCGCAGGGCAGGGCATCGGCCGCGGCGCGGCGCTCGCCTTCGCGCGCGAAGGCGCCGGTGTCTGGGCCACCGACGTCAACGCGAAGTCGCTGGCCGAGCTCGACGGCAAGGACGGCATCCGCACCCGCGTGCTCGACGTTCTGGACGAGAGCGCGATCGGCAAAGTCGCCGCCGAGGTCGGCCCGATCGACGTGCTGTTCAACTGCGCCGGCTACGTGCACCACGGCTCGATCCTCGAGTGCACGCCCAAGGACTGGGAGTTCAGCTTCAACCTGAACGTGAAGTCCATGTACCTGGTGACGCGCGCGTTCCTGCCGGGGATGCTGAAGAAGGGCAAGGGCTCGATCATCAACATGTCTTCCATCGCCTCGAGCGTCAAGGGCCTGCCCAACCGCTTCGTCTACGGCGCCACCAAGGCTGCGGTGATCGGCCTCACCAAGGCGATCGCGGCGGACTACGTCAAGCAGGGCATCCGCTGCAACTGCATCGGCCCGGGAACCGTGGACACGCCGTCGCTGCACCAGCGCATCGCCGCCTTCGCCGATCCGGTGCAGGCGAGGAAGGATTTCATCGCCCGCCAGCCGATGGGCCGGCTCGGCGCCGTGGAGGACATCACCGGGATACTCGTGTTCCTCGCCTCGGACGAGTCGCAGTTTGCGACGGGCAACATGTATTCAATCGACGGGGGAATGACCATATGAAGCTGTGCCGCTACGGCAAGGACGGGTTCGAAAAGCCCGGCATGATCGACCACGAAGGCAAGCTGCGCGACCTCTCGAAGGTGGTCGCCGGCATCAGCCCGAACGAGATCTCGCCGCGCGGGCTGGCGATGCTCTCCAAGGTGAAGCCCGAGTCGCTGCCGGTGGTGTCCAACAGCCCGCGCCTGGGCGTGCCCTTTGTCGGCATCGGCAAGTTCGTCGCCATCGGCCTGAACTACAGCGACCACGCCAAGGAGGCGGGCATGCCGATCCCGGCGGAGCCGATCGTGTTCTCCAAGTCCACCACCTGCATCAGCGGGCCCAACGATGACGTGATCCAGCCGAAGAACTCCACCAAGCTTGACTGGGAGATCGAGCTCGGCGTGGTGATCGGCACCAAGGCGCAGTACGTGTCGGTGGAGAAGGCGCTGGACTTCGTCGCCGGCTACTGCGTGGTGAACGACATGTCCGAGCGCGCGTTCCAACTGGCCACCAGCCAGTGGGACAAGGGCAAGGGATTCGACACCGCAGGCCCGATCGGGCCCTGGCTGGTCACCACGGATGAAGTCCGCGACCCGCAGAAGCTCGACATGTGGCTCGATGTGAACGGCAAGCGCATGCAATCGGGCAACACGCGCACCATGATCTTCAGCGTGGCGCACATCGTGTCGCACGTCAGCCAGTACATGACGCTGCTGCCCGGCGACGTCATCACCACCGGCACTCCGCCGGGCGTCGGCATGGGCATCAAGCCCGCCCCGGTGTTCCTTAAGCCGGGCGACGTGATGACGCTCGGCATCAGGGGCCTGGGAGAGCAGAAGCAAAAAGTGGTTGCTTACCCCGGCTAGAAGATCGAGCTGGAGTAGCCACCGTCCACCGGCAGCGCGGTGCCGGTGACGAAATCGCTTGCGCGGCTGCAGAAGAACACCGCGGTGCCCGCCAGGTCGAGAGGCTCGCCCCAGCGCCCCGCCGGGGTGCCCTGCAGGACGCGCTCGTTCAGCCCCGGGATCTGCGCCCGCGCGCCGCGCGTGAGGTCGGTGTCGATCCAGCCCGGCAGGATGCTGTTCACCTGGATGTTGTCCTTCGCCCAGGCGATGGCGAGGCTCTTGCTGAGCTGCACCACCGCGCCCTTGGTCGAGGCGTACGCCGAGCCGAGCGCGAGGCCGAAGATGCTCGTCATCGAGCCGATGGTGACGATCTTGCCGCCCCCGCGCCGCCTCATTTCCGGATACGCCGCCTGGCAGCAGGCGAAGACGCTGTTCAGGTTGGTGTCGATGACCAGGCGCCACTCGTCCAGGGTGTAGTCCTGCGGCGGCTTCCTGATGTTGATGCCGGCATTGGCAACCAGGATGTCCAGGCCGCCGAACGCTGTCACGGTGTCGGCGACCATGCGCTTCACCTGCGCGCTGTGGTTCACGTCGGCAGCAATGCCGATCGCCTTGCCCCCGAGGGACTTCACTGCGGCGGCGTTCTTGGCTTCGTTGCGTCCCGCGATCGCCACATCGGCCCCGGCCCGGGCCAGCCCCTTGGCGATGCCCAGCCCGATGCCGCCGTTGCCGCCGGTGACCAGCGCTACCTTGCCCTTCAAATCGAATGGATTCATGGTGCCCGGGAGTCTACCGGGGTGAGCTAAACTGCGGCAATCAGCGCCATGAACGATCTGCGCATCAACGGCAAGCGCCTCTGGCAATCGCTGATGGAGTTGGCGCTGATCGGCGCGACCGCCAAGGGCGGCGTCAAGCGCCTGACCCTTACCGAGGAAGACCGCCGCGCGCGGGATCTGTTTTGCCGATGGGCGCGCGAAGCCGGGCTGGCGGTTGAAATCGACGGCATTGGCAATCTCTTCGCGCGCCGCGCCGGCACCGACCCGAGCCTGCCGCCGGTGGCGATGGGCAGCCACCTCGATTCGCAGCCCTCCGGCGGCAAGTTCGACGGCGCCTACGGCGTGATGGCGGGGCTGGAGGTGCTGCGCACGCTGAACGACACGGGCGTGCGCACCCGCGCGCCGATGGAAGTGGTCTCCTGGACCAACGAGGAGGGTTCGCGCTTCACGCCCGTGCTGATGGGCTCGGGCGTGTTCTCCGGCGTATTCACGCTCGAGCACGTGCGCGCGCAGCAGGACCTGGACGGCGTGAGCGTAGGCGACGCCCTGGAGAAGATCGGCTATGCCGGCAGCGCCAGGGCGCACAAGCTGGGCGCCTATTTCGAGGCGCATATCGAGCAGGGACCGGTGCTGGAGAACGAGGGCAAGACCATCGGCGTGGTGCTGGGGGCGCTTGGCCAGCGCTGGTACGACGTCACGGTAAGCGGCCAGGACGCGCACGCGGGACCGACGCCGATGGAATTGCGCCAGGACGCGCTGATCGGCGCCAGCCGGCTGGTGCTGGAAGTGAATCGCATCGCGCGCAGCTTCCCCGACTACGCGCGCGGCACGGTGGGTTTCCTGCAGGTGAAGCCGAATTCGAGAAACGTGATCCCGGGCGAAGTGCGCACCACCGTGGATTTCAGGAACGCCAAGGCCGCGACCCTGGACGCGATGTGCGAGGAGCTCAAGCGCGCCGCCAGGGCAATCGAAGCGGAGTGCCGGGTGGGGATCGAGTTGCGCGAGAACGTGTACTTCAAGCCCTGCGAGTTCGACCCGGCGCTGGTGGCGTACGTGCGCTCAGGCGCAGCCGCGCTGGGGCACGCGCACCGCGACATCGTCAGCGGCGCGGGCCACGATGCCGTGTCGATCGCGCGCGTTGCGCCCGCCGCCATGGTGTTCGTTCCCTGTGCGGGCGGCATCAGCCACAACGAGATCGAGAGCGCGACGCCCGCGGACCTTGCCGCCGGGTGCGACGTATTGCTGCACGCGGCGCTGCAGGCCGCCGGCACCGCCGGCGCTTCCCGCGCCGCCGCCTAGGAGGAGAATCATGAACGATCGCGCCACCGTCCCTACGCTGGAGAACTCGGCGTTCTTCATGCCGTTCAGCATGAACCGCCAATTCAAGAAATCGCCGCGGCTGCTGGCACGTGCCGAGGGCATGCACTACTACACGCCGGAGGGCCGCAAGCTGATCGACGGCACCTCGGGACTCTGGTGCGTGAACGCGGGCCACTGCCGCGAGAAGATCGTCAAGGCGGTGCAAAAGCAGGTCGCCGAGCTCGATTTCGCGCCCGCCTTCCAGATGGGCCACCCGCTCGCCTTCGAGTTCGCCGACAGGATCGCGGCGCTCGCGCCGGGGGACCTGAAGCGCGTGTTCTTCACCAACTCGGGCTCAGAATCGGTGGACACTGCCCTGAAGCTGGCGCTCGCCTACCACCGCGCCAGGGGCGAAGGCCACCGCATGCGCCTGATCGGGCGCGAGCGCGGCTACCACGGCGTCAACTTCGGCGGCACCGCGGTGGGCGGCGTCGTCGGCAACCGCAAGATCTTCGGCGCGCTGGTGGCCGGCGTGGACCACATCCGGCACACGCACGACCTGGAGAAGAACGCCTTCTCCCGCGGGCAGCCGAAACATGGCGCGGAGCTCGCCGACGACCTCGAGCGGCTGTGCGCGCTGCACGATGCGTCCACCATCGCCGCGGTGATCGTCGAGCCGGTCGCTTGCTCCGGCGGGGTATTGGTGCCGCCGGTGGGCTACCTCGAGCGCCTGCGTGCGATCTGCGACAAGCACGGAATCCTGCTGATTTTCGATGAGGTGATCACGGCCTGGGGGAGGCTCGGCAAGCCCTTCGGCGCGCAGCATTTCGGCGTGCTGCCCGACCTCATCACCACCGCCAAGGGCATCACCAACGGCACGGTACCGATGGGCGCGGTATTCATGCGCGAGCGCATCTACCAGGCCTTCATGACGGGCCCCGAGAACACGATCGAGATGCCGCACGGCTACACCTACTCCTCGCACCCGCTGGCCTGCGCCGCGGGCCTCGCCACCATGCAG
>Ga0184628_10000279_pt1 | contig 29670 bp, 47 predicted proteins | sample PLM4_5_b1_FD_133149 | JGI IMG/M metagenome (GOLD analysis project Ga0184628, IMG submission 133149) | Groundwater sediment microbial communities from an aquifer in East River, Colorado, USA - PLM4_5_b1 | ecosystem: Environmental > Terrestrial > Soil > Riparian zone | place: USA: East River...
AAAATAAACCTATTCCTGTAGCACTTAATGCAGTTTTGGCAACTGAGCCTAATGTTTTTGTAGCTGCTGATGTAACAGTTATAGTCTCACCAAGTAAACCTACTTGAGTAGTTACTGATGGAAGATATTTTAATGCCTCAATCAAGAACTTATTAAATGATTGATATACTTTTAATCCTGTCGCTACAGTAACCAATACTGCTGTAACTTTTGCAAGAGTTAGAAGTGAGCTTGCCATGAAAGCAACTAGTTCTTTATTACCGGAAAGCCATTTTGCCATATCGGTTAATAATTGGACTGTACCAGCAAGTGAGTTTGATAATTGTTCGCCAATTAATTCAGAAATACTTCCTATGGCGTTACTTAGTTTAGCAAATGCTCCAGCACCTTTGCCGGTTGCCTCTGCCATTCCTCCAAATCTCTTTTCAATCTCAGCTAGGATAACTCCCTGAGCACCCAATAAGTCACCGCTTGCCTGCAAAGTTTTAATTAAGGTTTTCTGTTCCTCTGTAAACCTAACTCCCGCCCTAGATAGTCTTGATAGTCCTTCTGCTGGATTGCTTAATGCTTTACCTAGAGCAAAAGTATTTCCTTCGAGACTTCCCATTACCGATGACATATCTGCCAATGCTCTCTGTGCTCTAGGAAAAACGGCCTTGGACATATTCTCAAAAGTAAGCAGCATGGCAGAACTTTTCTTTACTGCGGTGTCTGCGAAGGTGGAATAACTTGAAATTTCTTTTGACAAATCATCTACGGACTTTGCAGTTATACCTATGGCACTGGCATTATTTTTTAAAGTATTCTCAAGCTGTCTGGATATTTTATCTGCCTCTGCAAAGTCAGAAATAAAACTTTTAATGGTTAAAGTTATTCCGGTAAATGCTACACCTGCGGTTATTCCTATTTGATTTATGGCTGAATTAATCTCATCAAATTGTTTACCGATGGAAGTAGCGGCATCTGACATGGAAGTGGTAACTTCCTTTGCCATTTTTTCAACTGAATCTCCTACTGATTTAAGTTCTTTATCAAGACCTTTGGTATCACCTGATATTTTGACTACTACTTCGTCTGCCATATTCTTTTCTCTATTGCTTTTTTATTCATAAGCCTAATATCTTTGCTTATCTTATCTTCTACCTCTTTTGATATTTCTACATCTTCATATTCAGGCTTTAATTGTCTGCCTGCTATAATGCAATTTTCCCTGAACTTTTTATTATGTCTTTTATGAATTGCCTTAACTCTCCAAAATAATTCCACAAGAGTCAGGGTAAAGATTTTATCAGTGCTCCAGCTATACTCGCTGGCAAATAGGTCAAGGATATATTCCCAATCTACGGAGGCGACATCCCTTCCTGCTCTATTTGTTCTATCTTTTTTTTTACACCATCATCATCTCCCCCGAGGGATTTATTGATGGCAAATATCATTTTTTTTATCTCTGCATATCCTGCTATGGACATCTCAAATAATTTGAATCCTCCAATCTTTTCCATAACCACATTGCCATCATCATCGGTAGTCTCAACTTCTGTAACTTTAAATAGCATACGAGACTCTGGTGCCATTAAATCAAATGCAACTTTTGGAACATTGGATATATTGTTTTTTAATAACGCCTCTAGGTCGCCATACTTTCTATGAAGCTCAAGTATTTTTCCTAATGTGCAGGGAGATAAATAAATTGTTTTATCAATAGTTGATAAAAAGAACTCTGAACGAGTAGGAGTTAATTTCTCAAGAGCATCTAAATTTAGCGACATATTTTAATCTATGGATTCTATAGCGAAAACTCCATTCCTAGTTGAATCATAAAGTAGCTTGGCGGTAATCTCTGCCTCAGACCATTCTTTCTCAGTAAAGCCAATAGGTAAACCACCAGCTTGAACATTAAAGGCATCTATTTTAAACATACCTCCAGAACCTTTCTTCTGAGAATAAATGTAGCATCCAAACTTAGGAAAGATATCTGCTGAACCACCAATGGTAACATTCATTTTGGCATTAAACGGAGTAGCTACTGAGAAGGTAGCGGTATCTCCTACTACAAATGCCGGAGCACCTATACCAGTTAATTCAATACCAAATGTAGGAAGCGGATTAGCACCTACAGCTATTGCAATGGGAGCAGGATTTATTTTAAGTGAGTCATCTACCCAAGATACATCCTGCCCTCTATCAAAAGTTAGGGAGGTGGAAATATAAACATCAACTTCGGTTGCCGATACTGCTTTAATAATATAATCACCATATTTGGCATCTGGCTCACCTACTGCTGGAATGAATTGTACTGCTGAGATTCCGTTGGTGGCATTTATAACAGAAGCTCCTAAGGCATTGGCAGCTGCGGTTATTGTGGCAACTGTTGATGCAGTAGTTATTGATGTTGGTTTCTTTCCTAGGAATAATTCAAACGCCCAATCTGGATATTCTCTGGCGGTAATAGTCATTTCAGATGAAATTAAACCTACCTCGGAGTCCCAAGGATAACGAGAACTACCACCATTAAGGTCGATAAGTTCCGGGGATAATGAAAGAGTGGAGCCACCTAGAACTCTCATGGTTCCGTATATTTCTTTTGTTACTTTATTATATGGAACTATTTCATGGATTCCAAATATAGAACGAGGTTGTGATAAGGCCATTATTATTCTCCCTATGGGTTATATTTTCAAATTGTAGAGGCTAATCGTGTCAATATCAATAGCTATTTAGAAGGGAGCAGTTATCTCAAACTCTAGTCCAATTCCCTTATGGAAATTTCCCGTATTTGAATCTTGAAATGTTATTGGGCCTGTTCCAGTAAGGTCAGGTTTAAAGGTGTCAAACTCCTTTAAGACAACTTGTTTGATTGCTCTACTATATCTGAGTAATCTCTTAGGTATGTTGTCAACATTCTGAGAAGAAATTGCCAGGACAATAAATAAAGAAGTCCTTGATGCGGAACTTCTCCCGGCAGATGTTATCGCTTCCGCACTAATGCCATGAATAATATATGGGTCATAGTTTATCGTTTCATCGTTTAATTGCTGGACAAAGATGGCGGCATTATCAACATTAGCTAATACTATCCCATCGTTCTTTTCGGTGTTTATAAGGGCAATCTCACCGCTTAAACGGGACTTTAGGGCAGCATCCATTCCATATAATATCTGCTCCACGTCAATCATTTAGCTTCTCCATTTTCTCATAACATTTCTTACATATCTTACATCCAAAATATGGAAATAGTTTTATTGAAACCTTATCACAGAAGTCACAATATTTTTCTACCATTGTAAATTTACGCTTTTTCTTTTTGACCACTTATTATCCAACTGACAAGAATATCCTGCCATCTTTTTATTCTTTCGTTAGTAGGTTTATCTAAAGAACTTTTAGAAAATATTTGTTCTATCCCATATACAATTAATGGCCTCTTGGCATGGAAATATTTAGCATAAGGAACTTTAGTCCCTAATATTAAAGATTGCTTACTGACTATTTGACCTATTGACTCTTGTCCTTCTGGTGGAGTTATTGACGCTAACAACCTTCCACTAAATAATGCCATCGGATAAACAAACCCTACCATTCTTTGTTTTGATATTTTATATTTCGGAGATAAATCTTCCCAGATAGGCGGAGGACTTCTCATAGAATAAAATGCATTGTTACCTTGGAACCATTCATCTTTAATTATTGTTAGAGGGACAGTTAAATCACCAGTTCGTTTAAAGGCCTCATTCATTAATGCCTTAAGCCCTGTCATATCGACGCTGACCTTCATTACCACTGCGTTTCCTCTTTTTTAAATACGCATTCATGTCCTTCATCACTGACATTTGAAAATACTCCACCGATGCCAGTAACTACTCCGCCTATAAGAATAGCATCTGATAATAGAAGTTCTAATGCTACCAAGTCTTCTAAAAGTTCGTATGCCTTTTTACAATCCTCACCAACTTGGTCTTGAGTAGCAGGAGGCAAGTCTTTTACTTGGAGAGTTTTCTTTACCCTGCAAGTTACCAACATGATTGCTATTTTTTTAACAGTCTTAAGAGATTGAGTTCCTGTTATGGGAACGGTATAAACTTTACTAAGATAAGCATCTATAACCGCAGACTCTTGGTCGCACCATTCAGTTACAGTAGTAGATGCGATACCCGATGGAGTGTCCCATAAGATATTTTTGAATTCTATTTTAACATCAGCTTCTGTACAATACGCCATAGCTATTCCTCATCCTCAAAGTCACAACAATTAAGGCAAACTAATTCTCCGCCTATCTCGATAAGAACTCCACCGCAATAATCACAGGTGTTCATCTAGTCATCCTTATTCCTACTTCTTATTTCCCACCAAAACATTATATGAAGGAAGATAATAAATAATAAAATCCACCAGCACCAACTCATATTTCTGCCCTCATGTATTCAGCGTTTTGAATGAAGTCCCAAACTTTTTGTGCTCTACCATTTAATATTAATTCTCTTGGAGAGGCATTTCCGAAATTAGGATTAGGGCAATCCATAAAAGCTATAACTCTATTTCTATCCTTGAAATAAGTTTTATCCAAATAACTTATAAGGATAATTATTAGAAGATGTCTGTCTTTGTTTATGCCAACTAAATCTCCCATAGCTAAATTGTAGAATGGAAATAAAAAAAATCCCACTTTTTTAAGGTGGGACTTTCTATCAATTTTGGAGCAAAAAATGATTACGTAATATTATGCTATCGCATTTCTTCTAGTTGCTGAAAGAGTTTTTGATATTTTTCTTTTATGTTCTTCTGTTAGCTTTCTTCCTCTATTGGAAAGACCTACCTTTCTTCTTTCTTCTATTGGTAGATTCTTTTTAACTTCGCTCATTCTCTGTTTAGCTTTATCTGAGTGTTTATATCCGAAAGAACCATCACCGCCACTGGTCGAGTTATATTCTGGCCTTAAGATAGCTATATAGTTTTTTTCTAATCTCTTTAGTAGTTCATAATCAAATATATTTCGATGGATAATTTCCCACTTAAAACTATCTCTACCATATTTTTTTATTGCTCTATAAAACTTTGAGTCTTCTCTTTGTAAACTATTTAGATGCTTTGCCTTTCTTGAGGCAAGACTTTTTAAGGTTAGTCCTATGTAAGATTTATTATTAACAACATTTGTGGCTCGATAAATAATCATAAAAAAATACCCCTAGTTAAAGGGGTACTTTATATTAAAAAAGTTAATTTGGCTATTGCATTAAGCTATAGCGTTCATAATTCTATAACCTGCTGAAGGCATGGTTATGAAGAACTGAAACTCATCATCGACCAAGATTGCAGTTGTGTCTGGCGGATTTTGCACAGCGTATTTAAACACACGACGAGGTGATGTTCCAGATTTTTGCAATCTATATCCAACCGATGCTTGGAAAGGTGCCGCACTAGGTGGAGCATATCCCATGATTACATTCTTACCCCAAATAGGGACAAACACCGAAGGTTGTCCTTCCTTGGCAGAATCATAATTAGCGGTGGGAACATAGATATTCATAATATCAAATGCCATGGCGATTTCTTGTGAAGATAATCCTCCTGGCCTTGCAAAATTAAACCCTAGATTGTCTAACAATTTTGGATGGTATTTTAAAGTATTTGCCACAGACCAATCCATAATCATAAAGTTCGGCAGCACACCTGTATTTAATTTAATTGCCATCTTGGCAGCATTAATATCCGCAATAGGATTTGAGTTAGCATAATCATTCCATTGGTTCACACCAGCTAAGGTAGTTCCTTGGGGAATGATGGCAGGGTTAGACAACGATTGAGATAAGGAAACTTCCTTCATAATTACTAAAAGAGAAGTTAGTCCTGCGGTTAAATCTCGTTCCGCTTCGAAGGGAGCATCGTAATTTGCTCTATCTCTGGAAGAAACAAACCCCTCAAGACCGTATGAGCCGATATTATATGGAGTCATATTGGTAGTGATGGGGTTTACATTTTTATATTTACCAAGTCCTCCGGCCACCATCATTTCTAATTTCAAATGATTGTTGCCATAAGAACCTAGCATCCCGGAATATTGAGCAGGAGATATTACGGGTAATATTAATTCACTCACAAACCCCGTTGACTGATAGGCATTGGACACATTCGATAGAAGTTTATCTACCTGTGCTTTCATTAAGCTCATCGAGTACCTCCCTCAGTCATTTTTTTAACTGGCTTTGTTGGTTTCTTAGTGGAAAGTTTCTTTTTTGTTTTACCCATATAAATTATTTCCTTATTTTAATAATTGAACTTCAATAATATCATTCGCTGCGGTTGATGCTTCAAGGACAATGGCAACTGCGGTAGCTAATAAAGCAGTAGCACCTACTCCGGCCGCACCAGATTGAATAAAACTCATTACTGGAAATGCAGCACCTACTTTTAATTTAGCACCTCCACCGATAACTACTTCTTGGGATTGATTAATGGCAGTAGATTCACTATAGGTAATTCCTATAGGGAATTCACCAGCAGCACAAATGCCAATGGAGTCATTGTCGATTAGTTTAACAAAGACATTTGCTGGAATCGCAGCATTGGAATAATATGTATAAATATTTGGTTTAGTAAATGTGGCCATTTATATCTCCTTATTGGAATAACTCATTATATTTTTTAGATAGTGCAGGCTTTTCTTTCAGCACGTGGACTATCGCCTCAGATAAAGTAAGCTTGGCATCTTCTTTTACCTTTGCTTTAGCTAGGGAGATTACTTCGTCTTGAACATCCCCTACTTTCTCATGTCCATCATCGGTAAAGTTCGTAGACTGTGCCTGTAGATTTGGTTTAGCGATATTGGAAATAAATGCCATCATGTCATCTTTCATATAGGCATCTCTTTGTGCCTCACAAACTAATCCTGCATTAAGTTTTTCATCAAACTCTTTTTTCTTTTCAATAGCTTTATTCTTATCCACCAGTTCAATATTCTTTTTAATCTGTACCTCTAAATCATCGGATAGTTTTTTTGATTTAGTCTCTTGCTCAGTTAGCTTGGTGGACATTTCTGTCATTTGGACTTTCATGGCATCCATATCAGTTAGAATCTTTGTTACATCAGTAGTATCTTTTACAGGTGCTGGCATATTTATCTCCTTAAAGGTCAATGGTTTCATTTCTTTTACGAATGGTCTATTGGTTAATGCTACACCGAATAAAGTTGTTCCGTAACTTGTCCCGGTTTCATTATCGGTATACTCAAAAGCAAACTCCGCTGACAAATATCTATATTGCTTATCATTAACTGTAGTTTTACCAAGTTCATTAAATTCTATGCTTCCCCATAACTCGGTATCATCTACCAGATATAATCTTTTTATCCAGCCAAATGCCTTGCCGCCATTATTATGCCCTTCATCAAGGGCAATATCTGTCCTTCTGGCATAGCTATCAAAATTAGAAATCATTTCTCTTAAGTCATCTTGGTTGATAGTTATCTCACCAAAGGAATCATTAAATGAACCTGTCCGAAGTATTTGAACTTCACTAGGCAAATGAATCTGCGTATTATTCTGGTCATAAAATTTATGTGTCATTGGGACACTTCGGACATTCAGCATAATCAAAGATTATCAGCAAATAGATTAGTGTCAATTAGAATTGTTTTTGTTGTTGGGCTTTTTCTGATAAGGAATCGAAGTCGGGCAATCCTTCAATCTCATCTTCTATTACTCTAGTCAAAGGGAGGTAGGTAGATTTGCAACCGAAGTGCAGAGGGCAAGTGTAAAATCCATACAAAGGGTCATCATAAGCAAATGTCGTACCATTTAACTCATTACACAAATCAGTAACCGGGTCAGGATTGTAGAAAACAAATGCTTGAACCAATCCTCTATCGTTTGCCTCCTCGAACACATCATTCCTAGAATCGTTTACCAGTCCTGCCGATTGAACGAAGGCTCCCTTTCCTTTTTCAATCCCTTCAATAAAATCATCCATTGATGCATTAAGAGCGTCCTGTAGCATTTGTTTGGTTAGCATATAATTATTCTCAAGTGTTATATAAACACTCCCTTGCATATCTAGGACAATTGATTCGGTGAAGACTTGTGCCTGATGGATAATTCTTTTTTGTTGGTCGGGATTTAAATTAGCTAAAATTGCCGGGTCAAATTCAATCCTATCTGCAAAGGTAATGGTTACCCTTGTTTCAGATATTACTTCCTGATTTGATGAATCAGTTATCTCTGCATGGGCGGCAATCATATCTGATTCAAATTGATTATATAAATCATCTGATGGAGAAATGTTACCTGCTGCTAAATATTTCTCATTCTCATTTAGGAAGTCCCAATTATTTAACACCTGATTATTTAGGTTCTTTAATATCAAATCCGAGTAGTAGGACATTACTGCTATGAGTAATTCACTTCCGGAATCAATTATCTTTTCATATTGTTTAGCCACGCTTTAGTTTCTTCATAGATTCTGAAATCTTTAATCTTGTTTGCTCACTAACAACGAAACCTTTTCTGGAATTACTTTGTTTTAATTTGGACTCCTCAGTTCTTATTCTTCCAGTTAATCCCTTTGAAATCTTCTTACCTATCTCAGGTGGTCTTTTCTTACCTTTATATTTATCACTAAATATCTTTTTGGTTCTCTCGGAAAAGGTATAACCAATCATTCCCTCCCCACCTTCTGATAAATTATAAGGAGGCTTTAATGCTGAAATCATTTCTCTTTCAATTGTTTTAATATCTATCTCGTCATCGGATTGATAAAGGACATCCCACTCAAATGCATCTTGTCCGTATTTCTTTATCGCTTTGCTGATTAATGATTTGCCAGTATTTCTTCTGGATATATGTTCATTCTTTCTTTTATTTAAGTCCCTAGATGAGATACCTAAGTAAAACTTTCCATTAATTTTATTTGTTGCTCTATACAGTATCAGATAAATTTCCTTTTGATTTAATACAAGCTGCAATAGCTCTATCTTTTTCCCACCCTTTGTTTATATGGTGAGCAATGCATTCAGACACCTTGTCATCTACATCCAATCTTTTGTCCTTTTTAGGTTTGGGCCTATTGTCACCAGCATCTTTTTCAACACCTGCTTTTATCTTTTCACGGAATGCTTGAATAGCTGAATCCATGAATGGCATATCTGGTTTTTTCTTATTAGGCTCTTCGCCTTTCTCTGGTAAAGCATATCTTTCTCTCAAGTATTTTTCAAGCTCCATATCAGGCACTACATTTCCTGAGTTAGTTAAGTTAGCAATTATTTGAGAGAAGTCTAAACCATAATCATCTGTCACTCCGCTGATGTACAAGCTAGGAAATTTTTTAGCGTCAGGAAAATTTAGCCTAATAAGTTCCGGGATAATAACTTTATTAAACTCGGACTCTATAATATCTATTATGTACTCCAAAGAATTTTTAAAGAACGAAGATAAGTCTGATGAAAGGGCTTGAGAGCCACCAGTTGTAATACCTAATTCTAAGAATGATGCAAGGAAAGCTTTGGCCATACGACGGTCTTCATTATCTATTGCCACTTCTATTTTTTGCGGGTCATAGCTATTAAATTTAACATCAACGTCAAATCCTTCTGTCTTAACAATATAATTTGACTGGTGAGTACAGAAATCACTTAATGCTTTTTCCAGGGCAACTCTGGATGTGGAGTTTTCCGCACCAAGTGGAATAGTCCCAATGGGAATCCCTATGGCAAACTTCTCAATACCTATGGCATTTAACTTTTGATATGTTTGTTTTCTAAAATAACATCCATAGCAAGGTCTTAAAAGGGAAATCCCTTGATGGTTTTGTCCCTCTTTGTTTATGGTAAAGATAGATAAAACTTCTTTGGGAATTGGTCCGGTATGCTCCACATCCCCGTAGGCATATTGGGTAATGCCGACAAATTCCTTATCTTTAAAATTCCAGGTCTCAATGGTCTTAGGGCTTATCCAGCGTAATTCTTTTAGACCTATATAAGATGGTAGGATGGTTCTTCCCTCCACCTCTACAGGCTCATTATAGACCTTATGGATTCTTTCCATGGCAGAGTGTCCGAAGATAACCATATCCAATATTTCATTTTTCATTTGGGATTGGGTTTGTTCCATATCACGGAAAACTATTTCAAGGAATTTAGCTTGGTCTTCCGCCTCTGGAGTATCATCGTAAGGTCTAAACTCAAACAGCCCTGCCATGATTGGTAGCTTTACGGCTGACACCAACATCTGAACTTGGGAATCCTTTCTACGCATTTCATCAAATCTTTTTGCTGCCTCGGAATGTTTTAATTCATCAAGGTATTCTTCATCATAATATCCTGCGTAGATTTGTGTCCCGGATGAACCTATTCCTAGGTTAATTTGCACCGGAGTTACTCCTGCCTTTGCTGCCTGATTAACTAGAGTTTCCATAGCTATATCTTTAGGGTTATTTATTCCAACTGAACTCATCCCATCGTTTACTTCTGGCATATTTATTTCCTCTAGTGCCATGTTAGTTTAGTTTAATAGTTATTTCCAGAATCAATTAGAATAGAACTGCTCCTGTCGATTGACTTATATGTTCCGTATGCCGGAGGAAATAATTTGCAGATGGCATAGCCCAAGGAATCTGAACTATGAGTCAGAGTTTTATCTTTGCTCTGGTCTAACTTCCCAGACCTAGACCATGTGGTTTTATTCAAGCATCTTATCAAATGTTCACACTTGGGATTTATCAGGACTCTCCTATCTTGTAGCATTTTATTTACCGCCATTACCCGGTCAAAGACAAAAGGATTCTTGGAGGGAAGTAGAGTAAAACCTGAGTTGGCAAGTATCGCATGGTTCGATGGCCCTACTGTTGACCGATTGCCTCCAGTAGAATCAGCAATGATATTTATTTTCTTTCCATACTTACTCATTAATAAACTGGAGAACTTATATGTATCTGCGTTATCTGGAATAACTATCTCATCAAATACCATTATCTTGTTATCCACTATCTGAAAGATTACCGAGCACATAGGGCTTACGTTAAAATCCAGGGCACAATAAATCTGAATCCCTTCCCTCATGGAAACATCAGCAACATTAAATTCTCTGGTAAAGGAAAAGTATGCTGCCTCCGCTGTGAGGTCTATAAACTCCGCCATACATTCCTGCTGGAATAGTTTATCAGGGTAAGAGTCTTTCAAGGATTGGATATATTCTTCCGGGAGAAGCTCGTTATCATAGGTAGTCGCTGTGATAACAAAGCAATCACTAGGTGGGCGGCTGACAAAATACTCATGGACAAAATTAAATCCCTGCGGAGTAGTAGTACATCTAATCTGCGAAGGACTTTTCCTCACCCTACCAAGTGCCGTTTGAAATGCTTCAGGCTCGTAGAAAGCAAGTTCATCCATCAAAAGGAAATTTACATTTATTGCCCGAAATGCAGAATCATAATTTAGTGCCGAGAGTCCTGTGATGGTTGATTTATTTCTAAAGGTATAAGTTAGCTTGGGAGATTTTAGTCTTTGGTAATGTTTCCCCTCCTCCATACCCATGATAGATAAAACGGTTAGGATTTCTTTATCTAGTGCTTGGGTCAACTGCCCATAGTCCTTAGAGGACATGACCGAGGATGTGTTAGGATGCTCCAAGGCCTTTTTAATAAGCCATAAAGCTCCTATAAAGGTCTTTCCAAAGCCAAGACCTGCTAGGAGTAAACCGATTCTATTAGAGCGATTAAGGAAGTCTAATTGCTTGGTGGATAGCTCTATGCACCTTTCAATCATTCCTTATTTCTTTCTTTGATTATGACATTGATAGCAGAATCAGCAGGGGAAGAAACTTCAATGCTATCTCTCCAACCATGACGGTTTGCCATGTTATATCTCCAAGCAGAGAAATTTCCTTTTCCTTTAACTGAAATAATAATTCCATTTGACTCCCAAAATAATAAGTTAGCAGAGAGACCTTGCTTGTGAGCCTCGGAAAAGTCTGGATACTTTTTCTTCCATTCATACAACGTATCTTGATTGCATTTAATCCTTCCAGCAAAGGAGGCGAAGGAATATCCCTTGCCCATATGCTCAATCAGCATATCGCAGTATTCAGGATTATAGTCAGGTGGTCTGCCCATTTTACTCATGATTAACTTTATCATAGCTACAATCTTTTAGCTTTAGGAAGTTTTCCTCTATATTTGAAACGGAATCACTAAGCAGCACATAATGTGGGAAAGTGTCAATAATATTTTTAATCTTTGTTGCTCGACCTGTGACAAATGTTTTGTTTTGATTCCTGCTCTCCTGCCTTAGAGATAGAGTTTCATCGGTGATGGATAGATAAAATAATTTATAGGTAAATCCGAACTCTGAAAGTTTAGAAATCATTGTTGAGGTTATAAGTCTGTCTCCCTCTATATAGATATTTTTAATTTGTTTCTTGGCAAAAAGTAGAAACTTAAATAAATCCCTCGGTGATGCCATAGATAATCTATCTGTCCCAGAGAACTCCATATCCTCGCTATAGTCTCCTATAACCCAATAATCGCTCTCCTTATGGAACTTTATCAGACCAAACTTATAAACGGTCTTGGAGGTGATTAGCCGCTTATAAAGAGTCGTTTTACCGCTAGAGGGAACTCCTATCAGGAGTATTAAATTCATTTAGATATTTCCTTGAAAATGTTTCTCTGCGAAAATCCCACAGAGGTTTCCAGTTTACTCCGGAAATGCCGCTAAGTTTTAAAAGCTCAATCCTGTTTCTCTCAATGTAATATCCAACATATCTTTTTCCTTCAATCTTTTTCTTGTAGGCACATAGAGTCGTTTCAAGATTCCAGACATTGGTGGGAACATAATTTCTAACTGCCGAGAGCAGCTGCTTGAATTTTCCCTCAAGCCCAATCGCTTGGGCATCAGATATTGTTTCATTAAACTCAATATTGAAAACATCACAAAGACCTTTTCTAACCGTAGAGGCATTTTTAACATCCAGCTTATCTGGATAAATATTTGTATTGGTAAGGACAGAGAGAAGTTCTAGGTAAATAAAGGATGAAAACCTCCCGAAGTTTTTAATGGACAGGGCAAAATCATTGAACTCCTGATAAGTTTTCAACCTGGAGAATGTGGAATGTTGGTCTAGGGAAATAAGATTCCGATATGATTGGAATGTTTCAACGAATTTATTTGCAGTTTTTATCCTTAGCCTATCGGTTTGAAATAATAGTTTGGATTTATTTTCTTTCCACCACTTCTCCATTCGAGATACCGATGCTGTTTCAAAGTCAGGGAATTCATTATAAATATAATAGACAGTTGGTGCACAGTAACAAGTTCCAAAAAGAAATGCCAACCAATATCTTTGTTCGATGTTTAGCTCAAACCTGTCACAGATATATTTTAAACAGGGATTTTGTGGGTCAGTATCTTTTGCCTCCATCATATCAACATGGAAATTAATAAAATCAGATTTCATATATTTCATTACTCGCTATGAGGAGTCCATCAAGCCCTGACCTTTTCCCTATGTCAGAGGTGGAGTAAAATATATTGGAGTCATTTTCCTTGTGGAGATATAGGGGCCTAAAGTTATTTCTAAATGCAAATAGCTTTCCGTCCTTTAACCATACAGCAGCAATAGTCTTACCTTTTGAAAAATCTTTGATGTCATCAATCTTACTCACCAATACCTCGGCATCATTTTCCGTGATAAGGGTAAATCCAAACTGACTCTCCATATCCTCCTTGCTGTCTCCTGAGATAACTCCATTTAGAGCAAGAGATAGATTTCCTTTGTGGATAGGTTGAGCGTTGTCTAGGTCAACGACTCCTGAAGTCGAATACCTGTTGTGCCAAATAAATAAACTTGGATAGTCGCTAAAGAGAGAATTTATCGCATCATCAAAGTCCAAAAACTTCTTGGTGGTAAGTATTTTGTCATAATAGGAATACCCGAAGGAGTGGAGGCCTCTAACGGATGATTCCACCAATACCTTATACATAGTTTCCCGATTCATCTTTCCACTAAACCCAACGATACCACACATTGAATATTTTTCCTTTTCTTGACCTTGCTGTTCCTATCTGAGTAAAACCAATCTTCTTATAGAATTTATTTGCCTCGCTATTTTCATCGGTCTTTAAAGTAATAGGAGAAGGAACTGCCTCTATCAGCTTTCTACCAATACCATTTTTCTTTTCCGCTACCGATATTTCACAGACTTCATACATCCCATCTTTTTTCCTGTAGTGAACAAATCCATCTTGACCTAGCTTTATCCAATAATGATTTTTCCTGCCAAGAGTTGCCCAGCTCCACATGAAATTACCTAGAATCTTTTCTCTGGAGAATATTTTCTTAATCCAGAGCTCATCCTCTGGTGTAACCTTTTCAATCACGCTTTACTCTCGGAAGGTTCTTCAAGGTTTTCTTGTCATAGTCCAATGCAATTTTAGTTTTGTTCTTATTGAACCTGTCCATTTCCTCTTTATAAGGTAAGCATTTTAGCATATTTCTAAGGGAATAAAAAACAATGGTATATCTGTAATAATGTTTTGATGTCGGAGTGAATTTTGTTACTCCATGAAGGTAAGTCTGGTTATCAAACATTACCAAGTCTCCATCTTCTAGTCCTTGAACCATTCCTAGTTCCGGAATATGAAGATTTCCTCCTTCGATATTTCTCTTATAGACAAGCATCGATGACCATACTCCGGGAAAATTACCAGCATCGGTATGGTATCTCATTCTGGCATTTCTATTTACGATTCCGGAAGTGAATATTGAATCCGGCATAAGAAAATCACTTGGCAAATCCTTTTGAATCTCCAATTGCTTTTGATAAACAGCAAGGTCTATCTCTTTATATTTCTCTGAAACCTTGGTTGATAGCGGATAAAGGACTTCCTTTACTACAGGACGCTCCATCGTACACTTGGAGAGTCTGCAATAGTCTGCTCTCATGGGTACTCTGGGCAGCCAACCAAATGTTGCACTACCTGTTACTGGTATTCCTCCTGCTCGATGACCTCGGTTATAAATCAAATCACCTCGAATCATCCGCTCGACTGTGTCGGTGTCCTTGTCAAAGTTTTTAATCATGTATCCAACAACTTTTCCATTGACTAGGAAACGGGCATCTTCATTTACGACTATTGCCTTGCTGGCATCTATCGTAGTTTTTCCCCTCAAATCCTTTTTAATTTTCTTGCTGTCAATATCCTTTACTGTAAAACTATAATCCTTCATATCTTCCCACCAAAAAGACAAACAGTTTTGCAATCGTATCTATTTTTTCTTTCTCCATTATCTTCACACATCTCTCCATCGTTAGTCTAAGTTCCTCTCCTTCGAGGTTGATAAAGATTCTCCTGCTGTCATTGTTTTCATATTCCTCCCGGACATCTGGAGAGTGAGCAGGAAGTGATTCACGCTTTGTTTCACCGATGGAATCAATAATCGCTGGGTCAAAATATATTCCTAAGTCCTTTTGCAAATCCGGCATCAGCAAATCTTCATATAGACTCATATCTATATCTTTTATTTCATCCACCAGGGCATAAAGCATATCGGTGTCAAATACTCCTCCCACCTGATGATTGTTGGCAGTTATATTTGCAGCCTTTTCCGTTTCTTCATCCCAGTCAACAATTCTGACAGTAAACTCAAGCGGAGTTTCTCCATCATATAATTGTCCGTTTTTAATATTTAGATTTTTGTGGGTTTTCTTTAGAACAGAAATCCTTTGATGTCCTGTGACCAGATAGCCAGTTCTTTTGTTCCAAGTAATCCCAGAAATGTCACCAAACTTATCCAGAGACTTCTCCAAACCCTCCAAAGACTTTTCATTTATAATTCTTGGGTTGTAAGGTGCTGCCTTAATATCCTCTAATTTTATTTCCAATCAATCCCTCCAATACTCGACCGATAGCGTTAGTAGTATATATGCCTAGCGTCTGGCCGCTCGAAGAAGATGCTCGGCATCCTAAAAATAACCCATGTCTTTCCCTATCGTCTAGGGTAAAGGTTCCCCTTCGCTAGGAATAACCCTAGCCATTTTTCTTGGAGAAGAAAATGAATAAGAAAGTCGAAAAAAAATCCAGCACAGAAGGATTTCTGGTTACCTACGGTAACAGTTTTTCAGTAGATTGGAGCAAGAGGACTAGAAAAGATGCAGCAGGAAATCCAGTTGAGGAAATCACAGTTGGTTTATTTAAAGTAGCAAAGCCTAGAGTTTTCAGAACAGAGGAGGAGGCAAAAGACCAATTGGAAGAATTCAAGGCAAACATCCACGCACCGAAAAATAAAATCTCATGGGGTATCAAATCGGTGAAAGAAGTCCTAAAGCGAGGCTACCGAGTAACCGGAAAGACCGAGGACGACATCGAGACAGGATTTTATCCGGTTTGGTGCTTTGACGATAGATACTTCCACCGTAACAAGGAGGACGCTATCGACTCGCTAGAATCGTTTGTCCCAGTAGAGGACGCAGAGGCAGCTCACCGATTTATGGTCGCTCTGAACCGAGCTAAATCTCTAGGAGAGGAGCTAGGGCTAGAGGTCACCTACTCCAAAAAATAGACAAAAAAAAGGGGAGCGTTTCTGCTCCCCTCCTCTCACTAAAAAAATTTTTAGTTTCTACGACCGAGCAAATGCTAGGACTTTTTGAGCGTCCTCTTTTGCTAGGTAGTATTTCCTTCCATCGACTCCTGCTCTCCTGACTCCTGTAGAAACGTAGATGTCTAGGATGTGCGACTTGGTAAACTTCGCAACTTTTTCCGATAGAGCTGACTCTAGGATTCTCCTCTTGGGAGCTACCTTTTTCGCTGAGTAGATGACGGACTTCCCTTCGAAAATGGCGGTGAAAATATCCACCATTTTATTCCACTCCGAGTTGGTTAGACCTTGACGGACTTTCCTTCCATCTAGCTCCATCTCTCTAGGCTCGATGCCTACCTGTGTTAGGATTCTCCTGACGTTAGCGATAGACCGATTAGATTTTTTCGCTAGCTCGTGAAAACTGTTTAGATTCTTCATAAAAATTCCTCCAAAAAAATGCCCTCGGCGTAATTGCTCTGGGCGGTTAAAAAAAATTATTCCTTGCTCCCCAACTTGTAAATTATTGCTTGGTTGAGGTTTCTGATTTTCGCTCTCCAGTAAGGTCTGCTGTCTGGTCCTTCTAAATTTCTATACCAAGGGTCCAGTTGGACTCCGTTTCTTTTTTCCTTATAGACTTGGTTCCAAGCCTTGAGTTCTTTTCTTGCCTCTGAAACCATGCTGTAGAGAGTTCTGAGTTCTAAAGTTCTGTACCATTTTTTCATAAAATCTTTCTCCAAAAAAAGACCGAGAGGAAATTCCCTCGGTCGGGTTAAATTACTCAACTGATTTAAAATTTAATTTTCCTAAAAATTTAGCGTAATTTTTTGAACCTTCTAGGGTGTAAAATTTCTGAATGAGCTTCCATTTTTCATTCATTCCATCAAAAAGATAAGTGTAAAATAACCCATCTTTCTTTCTGACAATTTTTAAAATCTCAACTCCTTTGCTTTTTCCTATAATCTTCATTTTCTATCTCCAAAAAAAATATCCCTCTCGACATTGAGAGGGATTTGTTAAAAATTTTTTCCTTAAAAAAAATAAAGTTTCTCTATTCTGTTCGCTAGTTTTTCTGGGTCTGATTCTCTCCAAAATCCACTAGCGAATTTTCCATCTTTGTTTTTTAGGACTCCGTAAAGTTCCTCTCCTTTTTGTCCTAGGAAAAGAAGTTCGACTCCGTTTTCATTGAGGCAATTGCATCCCCTTTGCTTTATGCTTTCTTTTGGTCATCGCTTATTTGCCTATTAGATTGGGCCTGAAAAGGGGTTGCGATTTATCTTATTTACGATATTATTATATTTGCCAGTTCTATAGCGTTTGTATCCATGCTGAATCACACCCTTAAATAAGGTGGAAAATCCCATCCTAATACGATGGGATTTTTTTTCCCTATTTCATTGTTGTTGCATAGCATTTTGATTCATATATCATTTAAACCTCAAAGGGGGTTTTTATGAATATGAAGTACGATACCAAATTGTTTTCCTTTTTTAATAAGGGATTAAGTCAAGAGGGTAAATCAGTGATTGAACCGCCAAGACCTGACTCGTAAATTTTAATTTCTCGTTTCATTTTTTTCTCCTCGTTGTTGCTGTTAGTTAATTTCATTACTTAAGAATACTATACCCGACTAGGAGAGTCTAGTTTTGAGCTTGGAAATGAGCTATAAGTATCTGATATCAAAGGGCTTTTCGGACTCTAGGTTTATGACCATAGGAGTCTTTTCCCTAGGGAAGGCGGTCCAGCCCCTATACTGGACTAGGTCGTTAGAATGCTTGTAATAGGCTATTAGACCCCTCAAAAAGGACTATAGGGGATAACGAATAGGTGTACTAAGTAACAGGGATTATGGAGTTCAACAGCTAAGGGCATTAGACGCTCTAGGAGCGTTACCACCCGATGCTCCGCTAGAAAAATATATTTTTTCGATGCTCCGGTCGTCACGTGATTTTTCGTTTCTCCTAGGGGAAGATACTAGTCCCTCGGATACCGAGGGGAAAAAATTATTACCATTGGAGAAAAAAATGTCAGAACTTTCTGTCAGAGAAAAACTATTCCTGATTATGTCCAATCTCAAAAATCCCAAGCGAGATACAGAGGGATATAATTACTCTTACGCCACACTCGACCAAGTGATGGACTTACTCAAACCGTTTTTAAAACAGCACCGATTACTTTTAATTCAAGAACCTAGAAGTTTAGAAAAGAAAATTGGAATCATAACTTCAATTTATAATTTGGATGTTGAAAACGAGGCGATGCATTTTGAATTTTATGCTCCTCTAATCAAGGAGGACATCCAATCAGTAGGCTCAATGATTTCCTACTTGAGAAGGTATCACCTACTCTCCATCTTTTCACTGTGCCCGGTGGATGATGATGGAGACTCAGCTATGCCAGAACCTAAAATGAAATTTAATGAAACTAAAAACCAAGTCCCAAATAAATGGGCACCAAAAAGGAGTTAATCGTGATAGCAGGAAAAATGAAGGCATTCCCTTTCCATTGGGGAACATCAGAAACTAAAGATGGAAAACCGTTTGTGTTTATCGACTTTGAAACCGAGCATGGAACCGTTACATGGAAAGGTTATCTAAGCAGCGAAGCAGCGGAAAAGATTACTTTCAAGGCAATAGCCTGCTGTGGATTTAAGTACATCGATTTATCCATGATGAACAATGACATTGCTCTGGACAAAACCTCTCCTGTTTCAATCGAAGTTGAGGAGGAGGAGTACAAAGGTAAAACTTACTACAAAGTTAAATGGGTCAATAAGTTTTCTAGCAATGAGAGAAAGCCTATCGAAGATTCAGAACGGTTTAGAAAGTCTCTCGGAAACGTCTTAAAAGACATGGGCATTGAAAGGTATATCGACACAACTGACATACCTTTTTAAAGGGGAAGGTTATCTAGGAGTGGGAGAAATGACTCTCCCACTTTTTTTAATTCAAGGAGAAAAAGATGCTGTATTTCGTACAATTTAAAACTAGAAACAATGACACGTATATTAAAGTAGGAATAACTGGACAGATAAAAGAAAGATTCTATGCACTTCAAAGAGGGTTACCTTTCAAACTAGAATTGCTGCATCTTTTCGATGTTCCTAAATATCAAGAGATTGAGAGGAAAATAAAAAGATTTATAAAATCAGATTTAATAGGAGAGTGGTTCCTTTTATCAGACGATAATGCTAATTCGTTCGAAAAAATATTTGAACTTCTAAGTGGGTACAGAGTCGATGATGCTTTGGAAATAATAGGACATGATAATGAATCAATTTCTTCATTAATAGAGGAGGAGTTGCAATGAAAAAAGCAAATAAATTTAACTGGTATCCAATGAATTATTTCGAAATAAAATCAACTCTTGATACTTTGGGAAAGATGGTGCATGAGAAAAAATCACCTGAGTTTATTTATCTTGCAGTGAATGATTACTGTTTAAGAAAGTATAGATTAGGCGATGCTCCAAACTTTGAAATATCGAGAAATGATTTATTGAGTTTATTAAGATGCACACCATCAGGATTATTAAAATTAATAGAATCCATAAACTCTATAGGAGCGGAGCGTTTATTTGAGGTGCGGAGCGACCTAGGGACTCAAGAGGGACTGGCTAGGGACTGGCTAGGTACTATCTACAATCCTAATCTCTTGAAATTGCTGGGGATTGAAAACACACATTACATAACATTACATAACAATAAGAATACACCAGATGATTTTATAGAGGGAATCCAACTAAACGAGTCAAAAGGTACAAGAAAGAAAAATAAATTCGAATCAGAAATAAAATCAGTAATTGATTACTACAACCAAGTTTCTGGAAAAAGTTTAGGTTACGGAAACAAAGTAACCAACAAAACTATTTCAGCAAGATTGTCAGAAGGTCATTCGTTAGAAGATTTCTACAAAGTAATAGATGTTTTCTATGTCAAATGGGGCAATGACCCAAAGATGGGCACCTATTTTGTTCCTAGCACAATCTTCAATGGGAAGTTTGCTGAAAGACTTTTGATAGACAGGGAAGTATCACCGCAGGAAAAGGCAATAAAAGATTCCAATGCTAGCGAAATGATTTTTAACTTCCTGAATAATTCAGGAGCTGCAAATGTTTAGGAATGGAGTCATATCTCATGACGAGGCAAGGGAGCTAAAGGAAACAAGGGACAGGGTTTTCTTTGAAACAAATCTCCCATTTGTTAAGCAGCACAGAGGATTTAGGCCATGTTGCATTCATGGAATCCTTGCACCAACTACAGGAGGAAAAACTACCCTTTGTAGAACAATCGTTGATGATATTCATTTCTTCCACCCGGAAAATAAAATTGGAGTCTGGCTTTCAGAGGAGTCAAAAGAGTCATATCTAACCGACCTGATGGGAGATAAGGATTCTATGGACAACAAAAGTTTGATTATATTTTCAGAGGTCGATAGCTTTGAATTGGTAAAGACACCAAAAAAAGCAAATGACTTATTGGTTTATTTTGCCAATGAAAATGATTTAGATTTTCTAATCATAGACAATACCACCACAGGTGCTTTGTTTGGACACGATTGGACAGAACATAAAAAGGCTTGCTCGACTTTGAAGTCAATTGCATTGGAGCTAAAAATCCCAGTAGTTTACTTTTGCCATTCTAGTCCAAATAAAATGCTAGGTTCCAACAGGATTATTGAAAATGAAGATATAAGGGGATTCAAGGATTTGTTAAATCTCTCTGAATATTTTTATGTGCTTCAAACATTTGTTCATGGGAATTCAAAAATATCAACAATCAGAATAACAAAGCATAGGGGTCATGACATCAACGAAATATTCTTTCGCTTAGAATATGGAGTTAGAAAATTCGTGAACTCATATCCAATAAACTTTGATTCGTTCAAGGAGGTAATTAAAAATGCTAACAAACTTTGAAAACATTAACGATGTCAATGTCATATTCCTCCAGGATTTCTTTGAGAAGGATGGAAAATATTTCGTTGATATAGTGGGCTACATTGAGGAAGTTGAGTTTCACACATGGCTATCTCTGAGAAAAAAGAGAGAAGATTTTAATAGGAAAATTGGAGAGGTAGGAAAATGGGAAAAGACTTCTGATAAAAAAACAGAGAGGGCGATAAGGAAAAATGAAAATAAATTCTATGAAGTCAGTCCTAAACTTTCCCAATCCCTAGACAACCGTTCCCTCCTAGAAAAGCTTTCCGGAACTTCCCATGTGCGATTTGAAAGATTCACATTCAGGAGAAACGGAAATGGAACTGAGCAGATATTTGTAAACAATAAATCAACAGGCTGTTGGATAGACAGCAATAATAAAATTGGAAGTTATTCCAAAGGAGGACCAGATGTCACCAACTGGCTGATGTATTACGGTTACAGTTTTAAAGAGTCTATGAAAATAATTAACCAACTTTAGGAGAAAAAAATGAAAAGAGTAAATGTTGAGCAGGGTTCCAGTGATTGGATTGATTTAAGAAGGAAACATTTGGGAGCATCAGACGTTTCCTGTGTGCTTGAACTTAGTCCATGGAAAACTCCATACCAATTATGGGAGGAAAAAACTGGCAGAGGCGATGTCGATATATCAGACAAGAAAAAATTGTTTGCTATTGGACATGAGAAAGAGGCAATAGCTAGAACAACTTATGAATCAAAGGTCGGATACAAGATGAATCCTGCTGTCATAAAGAATCCAAAGTATAATTTCTTTCTTGCCAGTCTTGACGGATTCAATGAAGAACAAAGTGATTTGATTGAAGTGAAATATATGGGAGCAGATAAATTAAATGATTTATCCAACGGAATAATTCCAAATTATTATTACACTCAACTCCAAATGCAAATGTTGATGACAGGTCTTGATGAAATGAAACTGATTGGAGTCGGAGCGAACAATGAAATGATAGTTCAGATTGTTCAATTCAACGGAAGCATGGCAAACCAAATGGTCAGCAAATGTTTGGAGTTCTGGGATTTTGTTAAAAAAGATTCGCCTCCAAAGCTAACCGAAAAAGATTTCAGAGAAATCGAAGACGCAGCGACTCAAAGAGACATCGAGGAGTATCTCGGAGTCGTAACGCAAATAGAAATACTAACCAGCATGAAGGATGACCTCAGGAAACGCATCCAGAAGTCCACAAATGGGCATAGGAGTCGTTATAAGAACATGACCATACAAACGATAAGGGTCAAGGGTCGAATCGATTATAGCTCAATTAAAGAGCTTGAAAGTATCGACTTGGAGCAATACAGAAAACCAGACACAGAAGTTTTTAGAATTAATATTGACTAAGAAAAAAATGGCCAGAGAGAAATCCCTCTCCCTCTGGTCAGTTTTTTTTTGGAGAAAAAAACGTAATCTAAACTTATCAGGTATTTAAAAATTGTAAAGTTAATTTGGAGAAAAAAATGAAAAAGCCTAATGAAATTAGAGTGATTGTTATTGATTCAGAAAATCAAATGATAGTCGAAAGAGTGATTCGCAATGAGCTAAAGGAGTTTCAAAACTTAGTCGGAGGTCTTATAGACGCTGTGAGATTGGATGAAAAAAATATTCTCTGGGTAAATGATGAAGGTTTACTAAGAAGTGAGAATTATTTTTTCAGATGGAACGGCAGACTACTAGCAGGGAGCGGTGTTATCGCCAGTGATGACGGCAAGGGAGAAACTGTCTCAACTACAATGACTGAATCTGAGGCGAAATCTAAAATTGATTTCTGTGGGATTTTAAAAATTAACTAAGGAGAAAAAAAATGACCGAGATTTCATTGGATGAAAATGGAAATGAATTGAAGTTTAGCAACGAAACATATTCTCTGACTCTAGCAAATCAAATGCGAATAAGAAAGATTGCTGAGGTCAAAGAGAAGGATTCAATTTTCTATTTGGTTTGCAGGAGAAAATATTCCGAACATTATTTTGTAAGTGCTGATTCCTGGGGATTCAATTATTGCATGATTGTTGATTTCGAGGACAAGCACCCAAAAGGAAAGGTTATAGTAATTTCAGAGGTAGGAAGATTTATGACAGACATTTCTACGATACTGGATGAAGGGAAGTTTCTGCACTTCAAGGAAAGTGGTTTCGAGAGACAAATTTTTTTACATAATAGTTTATTTAAGAAAAAGGAGAATGAAAGTGAAGCCAGAAGTTGAGTTGGAGATTAGTATCTCTGAAAGCATGATGAAGTATTTTAAAATTTATGATAACCCTCACGCCACTCCAAAAGATATTCACTATGCAATGGCGAATGCAGGAGTGTCATTGGGCCATGCTCTTGGTATTTTAATAAGCACATTAGATGCTGAAAGTGCGGAGGCTGCACTGGATTCGATTACGAAATACGCTCTTGAAATAAGAAAGGATATTTTAACAAAGGAGAAAAAATGAATTCTGATTTTAAAAAAGAGATTGCTAAAATGAAAAGTTTCATGAGTCCTAACGACATTAATCTTTACGCATCACTGATAGTTACAGGAGCAGATGGGCATGATTTGGATGTGTTGCTAACTTCTATTTGGCTTTCTGGAAAAGGAGAAGGAGTAAAAATTTCTATGGACACTATAAAGGAGTATTGCAATGAGAATAATATTAATATTGAAAAAAAAGTTTCTATTTAAATTTAAGCGGCACGAAAAGACAGGCTCTATTGGCAATTTATTATTAGCAAGGAGATACTGGTCATGAGTTTATTTTGGAGCATTTGGTTCTTTAATTTTAAAGTAGCTTATTGTATTAATAACTTTCCATTTACGATAATTGAATTTGATTATTATCAGAAGAAAGAAATTTGCATAGCTCAAACATTAACAAAGGAGAGAAAGTGAAAACACAGATTAATGTAACTCAGTTAACAAAAGGATTTACAGTGGAAATCAAGAATCAAAAAGGATTGCTTAGTGCGTATGTTTTTGAAACATCTGAGTCAATGGGAAAGTTCTTTCAGGATTATTTTGATAAACCAGTAAAGACAAAGGTTATCAGAAGACCTAAAGTTTTAGTAAAATATCCTGAATCTGTGCAACAATAGAAATCACAAGGATGTTGATAGTGCCTCAAGGAGGAGGCAATTAAATCTGGAGGTACTGTGAAAATATTAGGTGATATATTAACTGGTCTGACTTGGGGAATTGGCTTCTGGCTTGCATACATTCTATTAAAGGTATTGGGTAAATATCTTAATTTTAGTTTATAATCTTATTTTAATATCTTATCCCGATTAAGTTTGTTGCATATTATTCCGATAGGTCTATTATGAATATTAGAGAACTTTTTAATAAGATTTTCAATAAGGAAACTAAAATGAAAGACAGAACATTATTTGATTATCTAAGCGATTCCGTAAAGGAAGGGAAAAGTAATTTCACTTTGTCGGCAATTATGGAAGGTAAAAAATTAAATTTATCTTTGAGGAAATATCCAGCAGTACAAGGGGATGTGGCATTTGAAATATCTATAGATAAGAAAGATTCCCTTGAGGCAATAAAAGCTGATGTGGTTGAACCTAAGGAATGTGATTAATATATTGTTATTTTTCATCCTTTAAAAGTTTGTCTAACTCAGCCTCAATTGATTTTCTAGCCTCTTTGTTGGCATCTAGTTGGTCGTATAAATTAGGATTGAGTGCTACTTTAAGGCTTTGTAATTTCCTACGTTCGTTACTATTTTTTCTTAATTCTTTAATTAAGCTAGCTTTATCTTTTTTAAACTCAGATTTACTTCTTGGTTGTTTACCGCCATCTTTTTTATAACTTCCACGAGTATCGCCCGGATTAGGACCTGAGCCCGGACCACCTAACTTCACAAGTTGATTAATTTTTATCTTTTTAATTTCTTTCATATAAATCCTCTTTAATCTCCATATTTTATGTAATCTAGCTTAGCACCTGTAGCTATATCGCCCTTCTGCATCTCAGATACTGCTTTTTCGAAATCAGACTTTCTTTTTATTTTTTCTGAGTCTAATAATTTCTTTTCAAGTTTATCCAAATCCTTATATAAGGCTTCAGTTACGAACATTCCGTTCAACGGGTTAGCAATTTGGGTTTTTATGATTTCAATTTCCCTTTTGACTGCTTCTGTTTCTTTAGGAGTCATCTGTCTTTGTCTACTAGGCCTATCTTTTTTAGAGCTACCTTTTGTGTTATAGTTACCTCTAGTGTCTCCTTCATTGGGGCCTGAACCGGGTCCACCTAGCTTAATAGTTCCACCTTTAATTTCCTTCATATCACTCTCCTGTTAAAAGTATATATCATATTTTTTAATTTATAAGCTGTTTAACTTCTTCTAAGGAGCAAACAAACTCTGCCACATTACCAGTTAGCCTTATGTCGTTGACCTCTTCTATCTGGCTTTTGTAGCGTTTAAGGGTAACATTATTTGAACTAAACCCACCTTCTAGTAATCTCTCTTTGTGCTTTAGGATAAATTCTTTTTCGCTAGCAGTCTTAACCTCGAAAAAGTATGCCTGTGATTTATAAAGGAATAGGATGTCCAAGTAGGTCTTGTTTTTTTTGACTACTCGACCTCTAATTAATAAACCTTGCCCATCGAGACGGATAGTTTTTGAGTTAGGGATATCTTTCAGATAGTCCATAATTTCACCCTGAATTTCTGATTCGCTTTTTGGCATATTTAATAACCCTACCATAAACAGGAACTCTTATTCCGTAATATCGACCTCTGGTACTTTTCGGCAATACGATTGATTTAAATATCTTAAATCTTTTTTTGCAAGTCCTGACTACTCTTCGCATAAGTTCCCTATGTAAAATGATATCTCCAGGAATGCTCTATCGGTGGTAAATAAATATTTCTGACCATTGAAAACAGTAAGGATAGCGTATGGGATTTCTTCATCTGCCATACGCCATTTAGTGACGATTAGATAGATGGCGTTGTGAGATGGAATGTAATAGATTTCACCAGAATTGGTCATAACTTATTATAACAAAAAAAACCCTGCACTTGAGAAATGACCTAAAAATGTTATCTGGGAGGATTGCATTATGAAAGAAATTTACCAGTGCAGGGAAAAACAGTCGGTAGTAAACGGATTTAATGAAAACACCCGACTATTTTTTTTAATTATTTTCTAATAGGTATCGGATGCCATTCTGAACTCATCGGTTTTCCGTCCATATAGTTTTCAACTCCGCATAGTTTTTTGCTACGTCCAGTTTCAACTACAGTTAGGATTTTTTCATTATGAATTGTCTCAGCTAGCACAGATAACTGACAAAATTTATTAACGGATTCCATTGCTAGGATTTGGTCACAGGTAACAGAGAATTCCATCTCAACAGTTTTGCAGACTTCTTTTACACCGCCACATTGCATATCAGTATCTGGCCAATCACATTTCTCAGCTACCTGAGGTGCAGCTACGTTTGGCTTACTTGTTACAGCACTAGAGGATACTGTTCTTCGGTTATGAAAAGTAGCATCATCATGTCCAGCAGGGACCCACTCATATCTCTCATCCTTGCAAGTGATTTTAATATCAGTTGGTGGCAATTGATTATGAAATGCTCCTGGGTCTTTACAGGCCAGTTTAAGGTCAGCGATTCCATCATCAGCTTGTACAGAAAAAACAAATAAGAATAATAGTAAAAATTTCATTAGAAAACCTCCATGTTAGTTTATTCAGATTCTAAATTACATAGAGGTGATTGGCTATTTTCTCTTTTTAAATGCTAAAGCTATTGCTCCTGCCGCAGCTATGATTACTATGCTGGTTAGAATTATAGCTACACTCACAGAATATCCTTTACCGACTCTTTCACTTTATTAAGTTTATGTCCTATCTTTGTAAACTGTCTGCATTGAGAGTACTTTCTACCACTCATATCAGTTCCTATAAACGCCCAGCCTTCAATACAGACTAGCTGAGGACAATGCTTAAGACTACATGGCCATTGAGGACTACCGCTTGTATAAGGACTAAAAAGCACCAATAGAGATAATATAGATAGAAAATCCATTATTCTTCTTCCTTCTTGTGTTCTTTTTTAGCTTTCATTCTTTTCCATAAGTCTCTGGCGGAAAACCCGCCAGCTACTACAATAACAACAGCGACAAATATTTCTACTACTCCCATTATTCAGCAGGCTCATCTGCTGGAGGTGCTTCTACAGCATCTACTCCACCACTTAAAGTAACGGTAGTTGCTAAAGGAATAGTCAGGCCGTCACCAGTGAATGATACCATATTATCGGCATATTCTAAATTCCATGAATCAGTAACTGCTTGTACAGTAAGTAAGCCATCGAAAATTAAGGCAATACTATTTCCAATCACTCCTGCGGTTACTGCTGTAAAAACATTTGGACCTAGGGTAGCTGTAGCTGCAACTGCTTCTGATGGAACAACTGGTGGTATTAAATCATCTTTAGTTAATACTACAGATACAAGATGCCCTTCTGGCTCTAAAGACATATAAGATATTTCAATAGTTCCATCGGAGTTTATTTTAAGTCCTACGATAGTACCTGTTGCTCCTTTGTATGAAAATTGACTTCCTACTTTAAGGTCGTCAGCAGGAATCTTGGCTGTCATAACTGTTGGTTTTTTAACTACTGGTTTTTTTGAGTGTGTCATATTATCTCCTTTAAAAATGTATTATTTGCCAATCATCTTCTGGTTCGCAGTTCATGTCTATTAGTTTAGCATCTGGGTCATTTATATCCTGTGCTAAATAAGTATTGCCATCTTCTTCCATAAATACATGGACAGTTACTGGTCGCCAGTTTTTACGGCGAACTTTATGTCCTTCAACTAATTTTTCAATGGCATCAAGTTTATTTATTTGCTCTCTCCAATTTCCTCATTCTTCCAAGTAAATCAGCAATTTGTTTACTTAGCTTGCTGATAGTTTTTTTCTGGGATTCTACTTCTGCTGACATTAGTAGCACGTCATTACCCCACGATAAAACACCTGCTCCGTTAGTTTTTAACACTTGGCCATTACCGCCAAATCCCGGATTAGTGCTACTTATAATTGCAGTTCTTCCAGCATTAAATTCTGTAGTGGTTACCTTTCCTTGATATTCCCAAGTCGTACCATTTGAAATATAGGTAGCTACCCATCCTGTAGGCACAGACTGATTAATTCCTGGGTGATTAGTTCTATCTCCACCAACAGCAGTTCCCCAAGTAGATTCAACATAGACATAAAATGCACTACCGTTTGCTCTAATGGCAGGAGTGTAAACACAGCATCCGTTACCACCAGCGAAGTTGGCATTAGCTTGGCGAATACCATTGTTGCCTGCCGGAAGTGCTGATGGGTTATTTCCTGCACCTGCCTGTCCACCATAATACCAAACAGGAGTGTTATGCATTCTAAATGATTCTTGTCCTAGTCTATTTAAATTACCGTTACCGATAATATCGACTCCGCCGGGGCCTGCGACTAAAGTGTCAGCAACATTTACAGTTCCAGACTCGTTAACCCAAAATTTATTTGTAAGAGTTATTATTCCGCCAGCAGTTGGATTAGGGTCTGTCGTTAAAATTAAATCAGTAGCAGTTTTTTGCCATCTGAAGGCAGAACTTGTATTAGAGCCTCTTATATTATTACCACCAGCACCAGTCCCATCAGGGCCATAATAACAATCCCAGCAATCCCAGATATTATCATGTGTCCAATTTAAAAAATGTCTCTGCGGATAAACGTCTGAATCAGTATTCCATGATTGATGAGGCCCACCAGCATTTCCATTAGGCCCTGTTAAAGTTATTCTTGCAACACCAGTATTAGCTGCTGCGGCAGCTGCTTGAACAGTTCCAAAAATAGCATCTCCATTTACATGAAGATAAGTTTGCGGAGTATTGGTATTTATCCCTAGCCTTCCTCTAGCGGTTAATCTCATTACTTCTTTAGTGTTCCAAAGAGAATTTCCCCAAGTTGTCCATAATATATCAGCGTTGTTTGCCATAGCAGGCTTAGTGGTAAGGTGTGATGATTCAACAGCTTTAATTTCTACTTTCATTCCTGCAAATGCATTGGCAAAAGAATTTCCACTTACGTGTCCGATAGCTCTTGTGCCAACTTCAGCGACATTATGTTGGGAATTATTTGCATGAAAGGAAGTTATAATATTCCCAT
>Ga0184628_10000280_pt1 | contig 29669 bp, 29 predicted proteins | sample PLM4_5_b1_FD_133149 | JGI IMG/M metagenome (GOLD analysis project Ga0184628, IMG submission 133149) | Groundwater sediment microbial communities from an aquifer in East River, Colorado, USA - PLM4_5_b1 | ecosystem: Environmental > Terrestrial > Soil > Riparian zone | place: USA: East River...
ACGACGGTGCCGGTTGCGGAGTCGAGCGCGGAGACACTTCCGCGAAACGTGCAGCACGCATACTGCGGGTCCGCGCCCTGCGACTCCTCGTACGATGAGACGGGCACATAGAGCCGGCCGTTGTGTACCGTGGGCGATCCTGTGATCCGCGCGAGGGGATGATCGTCGACTCTCCGCACCCAACGCTGCCGCCCCGTGTCGGCATCGAGCGCGTAGGCATTGCCGGCGGTGTCGCCGAAGAATACAAGGACCGGTGACGGTCCATCCTGCGGTCCGATGACGATGGCGGTGCGCACGCCTCCGGCCGCGCCAAATGTCCACCAGATGCAACCGGTTTTCGCGTCGAGGGCGTACACGGTTCCGTTCTGACTGCCCACGAAGAGCCGGCCACCGGCCAATGTGGGCTGTGACCACGCGGCGGACGCGTCCGGGAATCCAAACGCCCAGCGCAGTTTCAGCCGCGGTACGTCGGCGAGCGTCAACCCTGCCTGATCGGCCGGCTGAAAACGGGCGTTGCTCGAATCGGAACTCCATCCAGTCCAGCGTGGCGAGCCTGCGTCGTCTCGCATGGATGCAGTTCCGCTGCAACGTCCGCTGTCCGCACCTCGCACATCACCGCCCAGCGCTTTTCCTGCAGCGAACTCCGCCACCGCGCGCCGCTCCACGCCGCTCATGCGAGAGCCCTGCACGCGCATGGCACCCGTGACGAGGCTCTCATTGATGGCTTGTGGCGCGAGGCTCCGCAGCGCCTCCAGGCCAGGCGCCCGTGAGTCTGAAGCCCCCGTGTGGCAGTTCGCACAACGCTGCTGGAAGATTTGGGCGCCGTCGCTGGCTTGTATCCAGAGAGGTTGTGCCGCGCTGAGGGCGACTAGCGCGAAAGCCAGCGGGACGAATACGGCAAGCGCGTATCTCACGCGCAGATCCTATAATCGGAAGTTTCTTCGAGCCAAGATAAAACCGTTATCCAGCAGCGGGATTCTCGCTGCCGGGGCCTATACCGATTGAGGCCACATCCGCCACCACCACCCCCAATGCCCGCATGCGGAGACGTTCGTGTATCGAGATGGGTTATCGTTCGAATGGACGGCTTGCCAGTTACACGTCCAGTTGCTCGATCGGCCACACTCCGCACGCCATTTCTCGATCTTTTCGACTTTCCCGCACACAGCCGTCGCCATTGCTGCGCCCCTCCCGTGCCGTTATCATTCTTCCGACAATCAACGAGGGGTCGAAAATGACGCTCATCCTGGTCGCGGTTTTTGGAATCATAATAGGACGCTGGGCTATCGCACGGCGCACGGTTGTAATGTTATCGATTCCCTGCGAGGTATCAGGCGTGGACTTAACCAGTCGCTCCGCGTGCAATCGCCTCTGCGGTTGGTGTCGAGCGCACGCTGACCAGTGGCGCCATGCTCTTGGCCTGACTCTGCTGCTAGCGGTAGTTGCGGTTGGGATAACTGAGATCCAATCCCAAACCAATGCACATGCGAAGTCGCCACCGAGCGCAGAGTTCTATCTACTGCGAGGGGAAAGCCTTTCCGGCGCACAAGAGTATGACCAGGCGATCGCAAACTATACTGCCGCAATTGAGTTGAAATCAAACTATGCGGAGGCCTACAACGATCGTGGCTTTTCCTATTACTTGAAAGGCGATTTTGACCGGGCGATCTCAGACTTTACTCGGGCTATTGAATTGCGGCCCAACTATCCGAAGGCCTACAACAGCCGCGGAGTTGCCTATATGCAGGGTGGTTACGGCGCAGCAAAATCAGTGCCTGATTTCGATCGCGCTATCGAATTGAAGCCGGACTTCCGTTATGCCTACATCAACCGTGCGAATGCACGTCTCTTCTGGCATCCATGGCAAGCGCTGCAGGATTTCCATCGCGCAGGGATGCACCCGGAGAGGACGGTGGCCATTTTGGCCAGCGCATTCCTCTTGTTCGCTTTAGCTGCCACGTTTCTGGTCTTGAGACGAAGGGCGAGGGCGCATTCGTGATTTCAAAACTTCGGGGCCCAGCATACCCCTCGGTACCCAGTGGCCGTATTTTCGGTATCTCGGACAAGTGCCTTTGACTCAATCGCGGGGCTGCGCTCGGATTAGGTTAATCATCGGCTCGACGAACCCTGCGTGACGGTTTGGTTCATGGAAACGAGTTGAACTTTCACCTGCGAGTCGCCGATCAGCAAGGCAGCAACGCCAGGGCATCCGACTGCGAACATGTTGCGAACAATTTTTTGCCGAACACCGTAATACACCGTCATCGAGCAGCAACAAAGAACACAGAAGAACCAACAAGATGATGTACCTGGACCACCTTGACACGGTAGAGGTCATCGGTTCGATCCCGGTCGCGCCCACTCTTTTCCGATTCAATCGACTAGGAAGAATTCCAGAAATCAGCAATGGGCCTGAAAACACCCTCCATCTAACCCCCATCTAACAACTCGAAAAACTATGGCAAAAAAAGAATCGTCACAGAATGCCACGGAGAAACCCGCTCGTGCTGCACGCAAGGAGCGAACATTTCCGGCGCTAACATTTGAGGAAGCACTTCCAATAGCTGAAGCGATTCAGCAGTACGCATCTGGGCAGAGGGTTCGAAGACTAACCCTCTTCGAGAAACTCAACTCAAACCCAGACAGCCGGGAAAACAGAAGGATGGTTACAGCTTCAGGCCAGTACGGTCTTACAAAGGGTAGTTACACGGCGGAATATCTAGAACTGACTTCAGATGGGAATGAAGCCACGAGTGAAGACGTGCCTGAAGTTAAGCAAATCCAAACCAAATTCAAACTCGCTATTGTGATGCATCCCCCCTTCGGGTTTCTATACACCAGACTCAAAGGAAACAAAGTTCCCGCTAAGGAAGTGTTGGCTGACTGGCTCTCTGAGGCCAACGTGGAGCTTGACGAAAGGGCTGAGTGCATCGATACATTTATCCTCAATGCGAAATACCTTGGACTACTGAGAACGATCGCGGGTTCCGAGCGAGTCGTGCCAATTGAACAAGCGCTTGAGGAACATGCGTTATCCACCGAGGTTCACAGTGAGCCGAGACCAAAGGCAAGCCCGTCGACCCCGTCAGTTAAATCGGAGATCCTGCCCAATGTAGAAGTTTCAGAGAACTTGGACAAGGTGTGCTTCTACATCACGCCCATTGGTGAGGATGGATCTGAGGAACGACGCCACGCTGACTTTCTGATGGAATACATCATCAAACCTGCCGTTAAAGAATTCGATTTATCTGTTGTACGGGCTGACCAGATGGGCAAACCGGGCATGATCGGGAAACAGGTGATCGAACACATTCTGAAATCGCGGCTTGTGATCGCTGACCTTTCGTTTCACAACCCCAACGTATTCTATGAACTGAGTCTTCGCCATGTGACGCGATTGCCTACAGTGCAGATAAAGCGAACTGTCGACAAAATCCCGTTTGATCTTAATCAATATCGTACGATCCCGATCGAAACACGTGATCCGTACACCCTCCTACCTAAAATCCAAACCTACACCGCAGAAATTGCAAACCAAGTGAGACGGGCACTACAGGACTCAGAATCCGGCGACAATCCTATCTCTCTGTATTATCCAAATGCGAAACTGACTTGGGAAAATTGAGCGACGAGGGACCGAATGGTCCCCCGTGCTTCAGGTGAGTTTAGCCAGCCACTGCGGCCTTCTTCCCGAAAATGTATTCATCAGTTTTCTGCGCGGCTTCGGGTCTCTGCTTCTTCAACAAGTGCGAGTACATGTCCATCGTGATACTGGGCTGGCGTGTCCCATCTGGGCGCTCACATAAACGACATCTTCGCCCTGGTCGATTTTCATGCTGCCGAAGGAGTGCCGCAAATCATGGAGGTGCAATCCCGTCAGAGCTTTTGCTGCGCCCTCATCGCGTTCCTTCTTGGCCTTCTTAACGGCCCGGTCGACCGCTGGTTTGAACCACCTGCTGTAGATGTTGTTTGGGTCCAACGGCGTGCCTTCTCGGCTTCTGAAGATGAGATCTTTTCCGTCTTTGTTTTTGCATTTCAACTTGTAAGCCAGAAGCTCTTTTTTCAATTCCTGTGAAAGGTCCACGTCCCGCGATGAGGTCTCCGATTTCGGTGTGTGAATCACGAAGGACGGCTCATCCTCCTTCAGGTCATGGTGCTTGCCGTATCGCCAGAACAAATTTCTGGATACATGGATTAGGTCGTTTTTGGTGTCGATGCTCTCCCAGTCCAACGCAAAAATTTCTCCACGCCGGAGTCCGGCGAGAAGGCCGATCAGGATAATCAGTTTCAGTTCTGGATTCGCATCACGCTTTTCTTCGACATCGGCTTCGCACTGTTCGAGAAAGCGACCACGGCCCACCCGAGTGCTGGACCAACCCTACACGGTGGAGCCGGCGCAGAATGGCGAACGCTCGGTGACGCTGCGGCGTGTGAGAAAAAATCAAAATCTGATTGTCGCTTTTCACGCGGTTGCCGCGAGCCATCCGGATTCAGTTGCAATTCAGGTTCTTGCCGGAGTGATGAATGGGGCTCTGGCCGGAAAGCAGTACTCGGCGTCTCATTGACGAGCTCTATGTGGGAGCGCTGCCGGCTGCGACCAGATCGAATTCACTGTTCGGGTTCCATTAGAATTCCGATGCGTTCGATCCTGGACTATTCGGACAAACTCCTCATGCTGCGTATCCGCAGGAGTTTTCCGTAACAATCCGCAAGCACTAACGAAGACGTCCTTTCTATTTGAAACGCCCGTCATTGCCGTGCTAAGTTCGGCCCCTCCTACCTGAAATGTTTGGCAGGGTTTCTCCATCTCTTTTTAGACATAACGTCTTAAACAGCGTTTTTTGCCGTTCCGAAGAGGTAACGGAATCTCGAATGCGAGCTTATGGATAAACTTGAACAAGACTTCGAACGGTTTCGCTACACGCTTGTGGACGGTAGCGACGATGATCGACAGCTTTTGATGGACGAGTTGGCTGCCACAAGGAATCTTCGCGACTATAGTCCCCTTCGCCACCGCCTGATTGCCGATCTCCGTGGCGACTTCAGCCCCAAGCAGTCATTTCAGTTGCGCGATCCTAACAAAGCGCCATCGATTCGATCTTTCATGCTGAGCGCGCTGGGCGAAATCTCGTCCAAAGCAGACTCCGATGCTGTGGACTGTTTTAACTTCTACTTATCGCCGGAGCATGAGCCTTCTGAGTGGGTCCGGTACTGGTCCCTGAGCAGCTTGTACCGGATAGGCTGCGACCAACTTCCAACCAGTATGCCGGGCGAACTGCCGGGCACGCTCTTGAAGGCCATTCAAGCGTCGAGGGGAGACCAGGGGGCCTTGTCCGAACTGCTGTCGCATCTCGCCAGCGAAACTCAGACCGATGTCTGGGCTGTACTGCGCGCGTTGCGGATCGTCGCGCTCCCAGAGACGCTTCCACTAGTATGCAAGCTTCTGCAAATGGATACAAAGGGTCCTCAGGATGCGATTCCGTATGACGCTCTGCACGCTCTGGCAAATCCGAGCATTCGAACAAGTGCGGCGCAGACTCTCTACAGCCAACTCGGCGCTTCGGCCGTTGTGAAGAAAGTAGTGCACGCCTCAGCGGGGTCTACGCGTCCGCACGTTCAAAAATTCGGGGCGCTCCTGGCGTTAATGGATCGTGAAGCGATTCGAACAGCGCTGGAATCGGAAAGGGCGTCAAAGGATAAAGAAATAGAAGTCGCCGCTCTTACTCTTCTCGAGATGCTTCCAGTCCAGGTTGCTGCAGGCCCCCCATCCGTCGCCGGATATCTCTCCGACACAATCCCGATTGACAAACAACCTTTGTCCGACGAGCTCGGAATCGGTGATGACGTCACAACTCTGTCCTCGGTTCTTTTGGCCAAAACGGTAAATGCACCTTTGGCAATCGGGCTCTTCGGAGACTGGGGTACCGGCAAAAGTTACTTTATGGAAGCTTTGTATCGTGAAATCAAAGCCACGGCAGATCTCGCAGCGACAGCAAAAGAAACCGGGTTTTACGGCAAAGTCATCCAGGTCCGATTCAATGCATGGCACTATGCGGACGCAAATCTCTGGGCCAGTCTGGTCAGTTACATCTTCGATGTTCTGGCCCAAGAGGTTGCGCCAAACGAGAATCCCGAAGAAACCAGGAAGCGCCTGCTCAAGGAACTGGAATCGGCGCGGCAGATGCGTCAAGAGGCGTTGATGGAACAACAGCAGGCGGCCACGGCGAGATCTCTTGCCGCAGCCTCTCTCGACAACGCGGTTCGTGACCGTCATCAAAAGCAGGTCCAGATTTCTGACCTGCGAGTACCGGATATTCTTGACGTACTCAACGAGAAGGAGCACGAGAAGCTAAAGACAGGACTCGACGAAAATCTCCAGAAGCTGGGCTTTCCGGCTGCAGTCAGAAGCGTGGAAGAATTGAACAGTGTCTATAGAGATGCCTTCAGCCTGGCTGGGCGCGCCCGCACTCTCTTTGTATCGATCCAAAACGACAAAAATCGCGTTGCGATTGTTGTACTCCTGATCCTCGTTGTAGCGGGTGTACCGCTTGCCGCTTTGTTACTCGCCAAAGTTCAAAACAGCCCATGGATTGGTATGGTCGGGGGGCTAGTCGCGGAGGGCGCTACCGTTGTGACTGGATTTGTCGCAGCCGCACGAAAGTATTTAGGGCCAGCGGAGGCCTACTTGAAGGATCTCGAGATGCGCCGGCAGAGCGTCATGGAAGTACTGGATAAGAAACGCCAGGTAGTGTCTAAGGAGGAAGTTCGGCTGAAGAACGAACTGGAAACTCTGCGGGGTCAGGAAGAGGCTGCCCAACAGGTTATGGATGCTGCGGATGCCCGGGTGGAGGAAATCAAACAAAAGCTGGTGGAGATCGATGCAGGCAGGAACCTGTCCCGATTCATCCTCGAACGGGTCCAGTCGGAGGACTATCGCAAGCACCTGGGCATTATTTCGACCATCCGCAAAGACTTCGAGCGGCTCACGAAACTACTCGGAGATGGTGAAGCCGGTTTTGAAAAGGTTGGCCGGATCATTCTCTACGTTGACGATCTGGACCGCTGTTCTGCGGATAAAGTAGTGGAAGTGCTACAAGCAGTGCATTTGCTGTTGGCGATGCCGCTTTTCATAGTGGTAGTCGGTGTCGACTTACGTTGGTTGCTCCACGCTCTGGACGAGCGGTATTCCGCTTTACGAACGTCGGCCACAAAGAGGCAGAATGGGATTCAACTGCGTTCGGAGTGGACGACCAGCCCACAGAATTATCTCGAAAAGATTTTTCAGATTCCGTTCAACCTTCAACCTATGAGTTCGCTCGGCTACGGAAAACTGATCAGTACGCTTCTGCCGAATGCTGCAGAACAAGCGGGGCAAAAGGACACCGGATTAATTCAAAAATCTACTCCCCAACCTCCGGTGCAAGTGGTGAACGTCCAGGTTCCGAGCGGGAATCAGCCAGGCGCACTTCATGCAACAGGACAGGGACAGTTGACAAACATCGGACCGCCGCCGCAATCCCAGCAAACGACCCAGGCCGTCGAGCCTCCGAAACGCGATCTCAATCCTGAATCACTGAAAATCCAAACGTGGGAGATGGAATTTGCCCAAGCCATGTATGAGTTCGTTGCAACGCCGCGATCGGCCAAGCGCTTTACTAATGTTTATCGGCTATTGAAAGCACCTCTAAGCGGCGACAAGCTTCGAGAGTTCGAAGGCACCAAACTGCAACCCGGCGAATTTCAAGCCGCAATGCTCTTGTTGGCTGTTGCTACGAGTATGGGGAGCCAGGCTGTCGATCTATTTCCCGAGATTTTGAGGAATGCAAATTCGCCAGACAGTTGGCGTCAATTGTTCAATGGGCGCCTCACGATGACCGCAGCGCAAAAAGAGACGGTGGCCAATGTGAGACTGGACAATAGGATGGCCCCATTTGTCGAATGGGTCCCACGTGTTGCGCGGTTCACCTTCGAAGTCGGTAAAACGGTCGCAGCTGCGGGCGCGGAGGCGGAGCCTGTTTCGAAGACGGTGAGTGCCAAGGGTACTGTTCCCAAAAAGCGTGTTGCGCACGTCACGAAATCATAAATGGTGTCAATAGAGGCTCCAGGCTCTGGTCGCTGTCGGGATGTTGTGTTTAAACGCGACTGTCCTCGCGATGTGGGGCCGATTGTTCCGCGCTTACTTCGCGATCACGTGCTCGATGTTCCTGTTGATTCTGTTGCACATGCATTCCAGCAGTTTGCTGTCTGAGTGCTCTAAAACCACGATCTCTTTCATGGTCTAAGTGTGCGAAAGGGAAGCAGCCCGAATCTCCTTAGACCGGAAAGGGTAGGAAAGCATGAGCCGTGGGAAGGCCACAGTCCAACACTCGGTGTCGCAAATGCCTACTATGTGGGGAACGGTGGGGAGGCACCGCCAACCTGGCTGACAGACTATTTCCGTCCGAAATATCTCCGCTCTGAAAGTCACTTGTCCGGTTTGCCGTTCACCAGGCATGTGCCTGGCTGGATCGGTAAACCAATTCCACGCACCATGCTTTCGGCGGCACTTGTCCGAGATGTCGCTCGTAAACGGACGAACCACCCCTTTTCTATTTACGGTTTACGATCTTCGCCTGCGGGCGAGAAGATGGAATCTGGGGTCTCGACCTCGAACTTCACGTCTTTCAAGCGAGCAATCGTGATGCCCATGTTGCTTGAGAGGAGCAGGTCTTGTTTGAGGACCAGAAAGGATTTCGTCGAAACTCACTCCGTAAATGGATAGGACGAAGAAGTGGCGTACCGTTTCGCTCAATGCCGCATATGGGGCCTTATGTTGGGTCTTGGATCGGGTGCCGGTCATTCTTGCGTATTCGCGGCCCAGAGAATGGCAGGCAAAGGTTGCATGGCCGCTGAGCCGAATGCTCGAGAAGAGATTCGAACAAAACTCAAGAGCGGCAATGACGCGGTCAGTCCAGAATACGGCTGCGCAACCCGCCGCTACAGCCGACCGCTGAAAAGCGCGGCGGCTCAGCGGCAGGCCGTTGGGCCGACATTGCAGAAACGCGGCTTAGAGAGGTAGCGATGCCGTGGCGTTCGCTACTTCCTGGGGATTGGAAAGGTGTAACAGACCGCATCGCCTTCGAGGACGATCGTGCCGTCGTCACGCGTGACGCGGGTTCTTAGCCTGGTGATCGGCTTATCGCTCCGCGCTTCGATCACTTCGGCCCGTCCCGTTATGGTGTCGCCCGGCCGTACCGGGGCCTTGAAGCTCCAGTTCACCTGGAGAAAAACCGTCCCCGGGCCGGGAAGGTCTTCGGCCACTAGAGCGTTGAGAATTGCGCTCGTTACGCCTCCCTGCACGACGATCGCTCCAAACCGGCTCGCCTTCGCGATCTCCTCGTCGTAATGCAGCGGGTTTCGGTCTCCACTGATCTCGGTGAATCGTTGAATGTCGCTCGCTTCCACTTTGCGCGAGCGCTCCGCCACCTGACCCACTCGCGGGATACCGTATGGCCATATCGAATCGCGGTCACTCATCAGTTTCCCCAAACATGCAGAGCAGTTTCGCACTGGAATCGCGATCCTGTCTATAGCCACAGGACATCTGGCAGTACCATATGGAGGCTGTGGGAACCAAACACAAAACAGGAAGTACAACATTGGCCCGTTACGACGTCGTGGTAGTCGGCGCACGATGCGCCGGAGCCGCCACCGCGATGCTGCTCGCCCGGCGTGGTTTTCGTGTGCTCGTCGTCGACCGGGAACGCTACGGCGCCGACACCCTGTCGACCCACGCGCTGATGCGAGGCGGCGTGCTCCAGCTTCATCGTTGGGGAATCCTTGACGCCGTGAAGGCTGCGGGCACGCCGACGGTACGGTCCACGTCGTTTCACTACGGTGACGATGTTGTGGAAGTCCAGATCAAGCCCAAAGAGGGCATTGATGGACTGTATGCTCCGCGGCGCAAGGTCATTGACCGGCTGCTCGTGAACGCTGCCCGGTCCGCCGGCGCCGAAGTCGTATATGAAACCCGGCTCGTTGATCTTCTGCGTTCAGGAAACCGCGTTTGTGGCGTTCGTCTGAAGGCCGTTGATGGTGAACCGTTCGAAGTTGGAGCGGAGCTTGTGATCGGAGCCGACGGTGTCCGATCGACGGTTGCCAGGCTCGTTGGAGCGGAACCCTACAAAACAGGGCGCCACGCCACCGGCGTTCTCTTCAATTACTGGTCGGATACCAATATCACCGGGTATCACTGGTGCTACCGGCCGGGCGTGAGTGTGGGTGTGATTCCAACGAACGATGGTCTGGCCTGCGTATTCGTTTCGGTATCGCAGCGTCGCTTCCGCGACGAGATCGGCTCCGACGTCGCCGGCGGATATCCACGACTCCTGAAGGAATGTAACCCCGCGCTCGGTGCCGTGGTCGAGCGCGCCACGAGAATGGAGAATTACCGCGGGTTCGCAGGCCAGGTTGGATTCTTCCGGCAGTCGTGGGGACCGGGTTGGGCGCTCGTTGGCGACGCCGGCTACTTCAAGGATCCACTCACGGCTCACGGAATGACCGATGCCCTGATCGACGCCGAATTGCTCGCCCAGGCAGCCGCGCAGGGAAGCGAAAGCGCGCTGGCCGAATACCAGCGGGCCCGGGACGATCGGGCCACGGGCCTCTTCGATGTCACGGACGCGATCGCGTCCTATGACTGGGATCTGAAAAAGGTCGCGGAGCTGCACCGCGCGTTGAGCGATGAAATGAAGAAGGAGTCCTCTGCCGTTACGAACTGGAGCCAAGATAGGCGGCAAGATGTCCGATGACATCGCGGGCGTCATCCTCGGCGCCACAGATGAAACTCGATTTCCGTCTTCGAAGAAACGGTAGACCGAGCGCGTACAGGCCTGGCGCGTCAACAACCCCGCCATCATGACGCAGGCGTCCTTTGCGGTCGAGAACCGGCACGTGGAGCCAACTGTAGTCCGGGCGGAAACCGGTCGCCCAGAGGATCGAACGGATTTCACCGCTCTTCAGGTCGAGATCGAGTTTCGACTCAGGTACGCGCGTGGGTTCGAACCGCTCAGGACGCCCGGCGTCCTCATCCCGACCGTTTTTCCGAGCCCATTCGTCGAAGGTGTCGAGAAGACGGTTCATTTTGAGATCGGCCAGAGTGAATTGATTGCGCAGACCTCCCGAGAAGAGCGCCCTGCCGTCTCGAACTGCGGACCACCGCCCCACCAGTTGGACTCCGATCTCGCCAAGGACATTCAGGTCCAGAGTCGTATGCTCCGGCTTTCCGACCAGTTGAGGTGACGGCAACCCGCGCACGCGATTAAGATCGTCGATTTCGTCGTAGCGCTCGTCCCACACACCGGAAGCCCCCATCCACCATAGAACGTCCTGACCGCGATACATTCTTGGAAGCCGAACGTGCTCCCCAACGGCAAGCGTCACCGGCCGTCCGGACCGATGGATCTCTTCGGCGAGTTGCACGCCTGTCGCGGAGGCGCCGACCACGAGTACGCCTCCCTCCGGCAACTGGTCCGGTCGGCGATAATCCATCGGCGTGAAGCACTCGATCGTGTCCGGGACGGCTTCACGAATGGCGGGAACACTGGGAAGATTGCAAGCGCCGGTTGCCAGGACCACACATCGACAGGTGATTTCGCCGGAAGTCGTCGTGACTTGATAGCCGTCGCCGGTGGACCGAACCGAAGTGACCCCTGTCTGGGCGCGCACTGGCGCTGCGGTTCGCTCGGCATATTGCGAGACGAACCCGGCCACCTCATTCATGGTCATGAAGCCGTCCGGATCGGCGCCTTCGTAACGCTGACCGGGGAGCCGCGTCAGCCAGTTGGGCGTCAGCAGACGCAGGGAGTCCCAGCGTTCGTGGCGCCACGAGTTGGCCGGCTCGCCTCGCTCCAGAACGACGTGATCGATCGAATGCTCAGCAAGGACCCGGCTCGATGCAAGCCCGGCGTGGCCGGCGCCGATGACAACCGTGGTTATCCGTTCGATGACGCCTCCGATGCCGCCAATTTCCGAGAGGGGTTGACCGCGACGGTCACGTTCGTCGGATTGGTCAGGGCGTCGTAAACGGCCGATCGCTTCTGAGACTGAGCCACCAGCGCCTCGATCTCCTGCTGCGACGCATCGGCGTCGATGTTGAACGTCACCTTGATGTCGTTATAACCGTTTCGAACGTCGCTATCCATCCCGAGAATGCCCTGAATGTCCATCGCTCCCTCGAGACTGGCTTCCACCAACCGCAGCTGGATTCCCCGGTTCTGCGCGACTGCGGCGACACCGGCTGTCAGGCAGCTCGCCAGTCCGACGAGGATGAACTCGATCGGCGTCACACCCAGATCCGCGGACGCGAAGATTTCCGGATGATCGGCGTCAAAGGAATACTCGGTCTTATGCTGCTGCTCCTGGCCGAGACCGTGAAAGCCACGAATGCTGGTCTGACTGTGAGTGCCGTTCTTCCATTTGCATGACGCCCGCCACTTGAACTTGGTGGCTTCCGGAGCGTCGGCGAGCGCCTTTCGCGCATCGAGCAATGCCTGGACGTTGACGCCGTTGTTCACGACTGTTTGTGCCATGGTTACCTCCTCGGTTTAGCTCTATTGTGTTGAAGACGAAATCGGACGAAGTTGGAGGATAACTTCAAACGCCGCCCACGCGATATTATTTTCCCTGCCGGCGTCAGCTGCAATATATGAACACGCTTGTTGCCCATGGCTTCACACATGCCTCCAGAAGAGTGCGCGGTTTCACGAGCCAGTGGAAAAAATTGACGGCGTAAGGACCTATATGAATTGGTCCGAGAATCCGACCCTGTACTGACCTTTGGAATGCGAACCCCAGCGAATCCTTGATAGATCCACGGGAAACGTCGCGTTCATCGTCCCGATCCCCGGAACGAGCAAGGTCAAGCACCTTCAGGAGAACATCAAATCCACCAAACTTGTACTGACCACAGAAGACGTGAAAGAGATCGCCCGCGTTCTGTCAGAGTTCAAGGTGCAAGGCGGCCGCATGAACGAACAACAGATGAAGATCGTAGAGTAGTAGTGCTGATCCGCGGTGGACGAACGCTTATATACGAGTCCCGAGGAAACGGCGTTTTTGGAATGCGCGCGCTGGTGGAACAATGCATACATTCAGGTTGAAGTAAAACGCGAGTTGCTGACATTTGCCGGAATCAATCCTGTCTGACAGGCTGGCGTTGACCGATTCGATCTCAATTCCTGAAAAGTCGGTAACTGGACCTCAACACTCGACCAACCTCCGCATGTCGCTGAATTCCCAACTGATTTGCGGAGCCTCTGGTAAAATCCGTCCGGTATTTTCATCACCTCATGATTGGAACCAAGCTCGCACATTACGAGATCACAGCGCGCGTGGGTTCAGGCGGGATGGGAGAGGTGTGGAAAGCACTTGATACCAACCTCGGCCGCGCAGTCGCGATTAAGACTCTTCCGGCAGAATTCGCCCGGAACACGGACCACCTTGTCCGCTTCCGGCGTGAAGCCCGGGCGGCTTCCGCGCTAAATCATCCCAATATCTGCGTCGTGCATGAACTGGGCGACCACGGCGGCCAACTCTTCATCGTGATGGAGCTGCTTCGGGGCGAGACGCTGAGGGAACGGCTGGCGCGCGGTCCGGTGGCGATCGACGAAGCGCTCGACCTTGGCATACAACTAGCCGACGGCCTGGACGCCGCGCACAGCACCGGCATCCTCCACCGGGACATCAAGCCTGCAAACATCTTTATCACCGATCGCGGTACGGCCAAGCTCCTGGACTTCGGACTCGCTCGGGCCGAAGAGGCTGCATCGGACGACTCGCCGACGATGGGCGCCACCGCGGCGGGCGCAGTCATGGGGACCGTCTCTTACATGTCGCCAGAGCAAGCCCGCGGCGAGAAGCTCGACGCACGGTCCGACCTGTTTTCGCTTGGCGTCGTCTTCTATGAGTTGCTCACCGGCAGCCCCGCCTTCTCCGGAACCACGACCGCGGTCGTATTCGATCAGCTCTTCAACAAAGTCGTCGATTTGCCGTCGCGTCTCAATCCAAGGATTCCAAAAGAACTGGATAGGATCGTTCACGAACTTCTGGAGAAGGACCGGGACCATCGGACTTCCAGTGCCCGAAACCTCAAGACGTCGATTGGACGCATCCGGCACGGCTCGGGAGCCCGTCCTGCCGCACGGCCGGACAGCGAAGAGAAATCCATTGTTGTCCTGCCATTCGAGAACCTTAGTCCAGATCCGGACAACGAGTATTTCAGCGACGGTCTCACCGACGAGATCATCACCGACCTCTCGCAGATCGGCAGCCTGCGAGTGATCTCACGCAGCTCAAGCATGCAGCTGAAGGGATCGAATCAGGATCTCAAGACGATCGCGACTCAACTGAACGTGCGTTATGTACTGGAAGGCAGCGTTCGGAAGGCCGGCAACGCCGTACGCGTGACTGCGCAGCTGGTGGATCCGGAATCGAACCGGCCCCTGTGGGCGGAGAAGTACTCGGGCAAGCTCGAAGACATCTTTGAAATTCAGGAGCAGATCTCTCGCAAGATCGTCGACGCTCTGAAGATGCGGTTGTCGCCGGAAGAAGACCGGAAACTGGCGGCGCGTCCCATCGACAACGTCGAAGCCTTCGAGTGCTACCAGCGCGCGCGTTACGAAATCTACAAATTCACCGGGGATGGTTTGGACAGGGCTCGCGAGCTGATCGAAACCGCTATCGCGCTGGTCGGCGATAACGAGTTGCTGTACGCCTCGCTGGGCACCCTCTACTGGCAGTATGTCAACGCGGCGATCAAGCCGGATGACGGTTACATCGAGCGGGCCGAGGAACTGGCACGGAAAGTATTCTCGATGAATCCGGATTCCGCCCCTGGGCATGCGTTGATGGGAATGGTCCGGCAGAATCAGGGACGGCCGCTGGAGGCGGTTCGAAGCTTCAAGCGGGCGCTGGCCATCGATCCGAACGACGCGTACGCATTGGGTGAACTCGGTCGTGTGTACCAGTGTGTGGGTGCCGAGGCGGAAGGCAGGAAGACCTACGTGGATGCGCGTAAAGCAGATCCACTAAGCGTCATTATTCATGCTGGTGTGCTCGTGGTGGAGTTGTGGTCCGCCGGGCACAACGACCTGGTGCAAACGGAAGGGTTGCTTGTTCTACGCGCTATTCCGGACTTTCCCATCTTGCGATGGGAGGTGGCGATGTCGTTTATTAATGACCGGCGGCCGCACGACGCCATTCTGGTCCTGCGGGCCCACTCCGAAAAAGAGCCGACAATTGCCGGCCAGGCGTGCCGCTTTGTGCGGCTGGCACTGGAGGGACAACCCGAGAACGCCAAATCCTGCTTCGATGCGGATCTTCTGGCGCGCGCACGGAACGTGGAGTTCTGGTCCTTTTGGGTGAGCGAATGCTATGCCTTCATCGACGAAACGGACCTCGCTCTCGACTGGCTGGAAACCGCGTTCCGGAAAGGTTTCTGGAACTACCCCTACCTTTCGAAACACAGCACAATCTTCCGGAAACTCGACGGGAATCCCCGCTTCGAGAACGTCCTGGCCCGAATGAAGACCGCATGGGAACAGTTCGAACCATAGCCTTTCGTGGAGAGAAGCTTTGTCCCGACGTCACTTAAGAAACAGGGCTCAAGTATTCCTCATATTCAGCGAGAAGACGATGGTGGCTGTATAGTGGGCTAACCGGACAAGTGCCTTCCAGTTCTCAGAGTCCGGTCGCCTGTGGACCGCTATTCCGACTCACTATGCGCGGCGATGATCGACCGGATCAAGGGTGCCAATTGTGGCACCCGTTTTTTGACAACGTCCCAGACGATCAAGTAGTCCACACCCCCATAGTCGTGAATCAAACGGTCTCGCATGCCTGAAATCTTCTTCCACTCAATCTGTGGATATTCATCCCGGATGTTCTGAGGGATTTTCTTTGCCGCTTCACCAATGATCTCGAGGCTGCGCACAAACGCGCGCTTCCTTACTTCATCTGCAATGAAACCGCCAAGCATAATTTGGTCATAATTTGGTCTGTCTGATCGGCCAGGAATTCCGCTTCTCGCGGGATATCCCGGAAGAGTTCAAGCGTTGATAGCTGCATACCGCACGGTGGGCAGGATAATTCGAGCCTTTCCTTCGGTGAGAGAACCATCAGTGACGAGATCCACGCGGCGACAAAAAATTGATCCCAGAAGCTCATGAATGGCAAAAAAGTTATCGTAGGTTCTCATGCCATCCGCAAATTCCAGGTAAATATTCACATCACTTTCCGGAGTCTCCTGGCCCCTCGCAAGAGAACCAAAGATCCCGACTTTTCGCGCACCATGAGCACGCAGCTCGCCAGCGTGAGCTTCGATCAAAAGAATCGGATCCATGGAGAGTAGACTACCTTTTCTGTCGCCTTCAGTGCAACGCGTTGGGAGAGAAACGGACTGCGAACAATCTGCGAACAATTTTTTGCCGAACACTGTAATGTCCCGTCATCGAGTAACAACAAGAACACCGAAGAACCAGCAATATAACGTACGTGGACTACCTTGACACGGTAGAGGTCATCGGTTCGATCCCGCTCGCGCCCACTATTTTCCCATTCATCAAGTTACAGAGAATTATCGATATCGAAGAAAGGCCTGAAATGGCCCTTCTTTAGCCATGCATCAGGCAACTCGGAAAAATCGGTAAAATTATGCCTGTGGGCGCGACCTTGTCCCATTCGGACCGCAGCAACCCTACATCCAGCGGAACCAGCGCAGGGCGAGTGCGAACGTGACCACAGCCCAAGCGACGAGAATGGCTGCTTCGGGCAACAATTGCATCAGGCCGTAACCTTCCAGGATGATTGCGCGAAGTGCGTTGATGAGTGGCGTCAGAGGGAGTGCCTTGATAAGAGGCTGGAAGGCAGCGGGAAAACGATCGGACGAGAAAAAGATCCCCGACAGAATCCACATGGGCAGCATGACCAGGTTCATCAGGCCTGAAACCGTTTCCACTGTGTTTGCCCGGCTGGCGACGAGCAGGCCGATGCCCGAAAACGTGAAAGCTCCCAGAAAAACAAATACCATGACCGCGAACAAGCTGCCTTGAACGCGGACACCGAATGCCAGCCATGCGAACAGCAGCAGGATGACGATTTCCGGGATCATGAACATGAAGCGGCTAAGCATGATTCCAGTAAGGAACTGATGCTTCTTCATGGGCGTTGCGATGAAACGCTTGAGCAGCTTGCGGATGCGCATGTCGACGGTGACAAATCCCACGCCCCACAATCCGCCGCCCATCAAGCCCATTCCAATGAGGCCGGGGACAAGGAAGTCGATGTAGCGCGCTCCCGGTTCGGTCAACTCCTTGTCGCTGACATCGGCAATATCCTTTCGGCCGGCCGCACGCTGAAGGGCGTCGTCGACCGCGTTACGAGCGAGGAGGCTCTCAGGTCGAGTTGGATCGTAGAGGTACTCGTAACGCGGTCCGGCGGATGCGATCGTCACTATATCGGACCTGCCGGTCCGCAGCTTGAGGCGGCAGGCATCGGCATCGCAGCGTTGAACCTCGAACTTCTTATTCTTGGACAGAGCGTCTGCTGCGACCTGCGCGTATTCGCTGTCCTGCACACTGACCGTGATGTGTTCAACTGGCTTGTTTCGAAACGCAATGCCGAGCGCCACCACCATCAGGATCGGAAATCCATAGACCCAGAACACGACTTCGGGCTGCCGAAAGAATTCGCGCAGCCGCGACAAAATCAGTTGACCCAACGGAGAGTAATGCCTGGCACTCATGACGCATTCGCGCCGCCATCGCGAAGATGGCGTCCGGTCAAGGTTACGAAGACATCTTCGAGACTGGCATGACGGGTGGTCAAGCTGGCAAGGTCGCGTTTCATCTCCTTCAGACGCACAAGCAACGCGGGCAGTGTAACGTGAACTTCGGCAACAGCAAGACTGATCTGTCCGTCTTCAAAGCGGACCGACTGAACGCCCGGCAAACTCGACAGCTCATCGGACTGCAATTCCGGCATGCCTGTACCGTTGGCGACACTGAAGTCGACGATGTGCTCCCCGCCCAGCGACGCGATCAATTCGCGGGGTGAACCTACAGTAATGACCTTGCCGTGATCGACGATCGCGACCCGATCGCAGAGCCGCTCCGCTTCGTCCATGTAGTGCGTCGTCAGCATGACCGTGCGGCCTTGCTTGCCGAAGTCGCGAATGATATCCCACAATTGCCGCCGAGCCTGCGGGTCGAGGCCGGTGGTGGGCTCGTCCAGGAAAAGCAAATCGGGATCTCCAACCAACGCGCATGCCACGGCAAGCCTCTGTTTCTGACCGCCTGAAAGCTTCCCGACCCAGGCCGTAGCCTTCTCTTCAAGCGAAACCCGTCGCATGGCTTCGTCCGGATCGAGTCCCTGCCGGTAGAAGCTTCGAAACAGCGTGAGGGTTTCCAACACGGAAAGCTTTTCGGAGAGCTTGGTTTCCTGCAGGGAGATGCCGATCCGCTGACGGAGTTCTTCGTCTTGATGCCCCCACTTCATTGCGAGGACTTCCACATCTCCGGATGTTGGCTGCAGCAGCCCTTCGATGATTTCGATCGTGGTGGTCTTTCCGGCACCATTGGGACCCAGCAGGCCAAAGCATTCACCGGTTTCCACACCAAGGTCTAGCCCGCGAACTGCATCAACCGGCGTCTTCCCCTCGTAAACTTTTACTAGATTCGTGCAACGAACTGCTACCGCCATGGCCCGGCGATTATACCCGAGTGTTGCAGCAGGTCTAATCGCTCCGATAGGAATAACGTCTCCTTCGCCCAGTCCGCAGATCGTCAGACTGATTGGGCAACTCCAAGAACCCACATCTCAATTGAGAATACCGTTGATTCCGGCTATCCTTTTTCGCGAAATGAATGTTGGTGTCGCTCACCTGCAGGTTCGCGCATCGTCGTTTCCGGCTTGTCAAATTCAAGAGGTGCAACATGGAAGCCTATCTGACCTTCAAGGGCAACACAGCCGAAGCTCTGGCGTTTTATGCCAAATGCCTTAACGGCAAGGTTCTATTCAGCATGACCTGGGGCGAAAGCCCGATGGCGGCCGAGATGCCGGCCGAAGCCAGAGACAGAGTCATGCACGCCACCCTCGAGGCGCGCGGTCACAAGTTGATGGCTGCGGATGCGATGCCTGGTCAACCCTTTGAGGGCTACAAGGGATTCTCGCTGTCGGTTCAGAGCAACGACGTGAAGGAAGGCGAAAAGCTATTCAGCGCGCTGTCTGCCGGCGGAACGGTCGCAATGCCGTTCGCTCCAACGTTCTGGGCCGCGGGCTTCGGCATGCTGGTCGACAAATTCGGCGTGACGTGGATGGTGAACTGCGAGCAACCTGTCGGCGCCTGATATGCACGTTCAAGCCATGCGGGTTCGAGGTTCGCACCTCTGCGTTGGCGGCAACCGGACGCGACTTGCGACATTTTCGTAAACGTCATGCTACTTCTCCGCACCGATGAGAATTCGCGGCAGGAATATCGAACGGGATATTTGAAACTTCGGCGCAAGATAAAGGAAACGGGCTTACGGCTGTAAACGCGGATCTTCTTGCCATCGGCCAGCACGACTTTCTCGAGCCTGATCTTCTGGCCGTCTCGATTTCTTCGAAATTCAAAGCCGATTTCACTCCGAATTCCATGTTGACAAGGTATGCAACTTGGAAGATTCTCATGCATCCGTATTACAAATGTGTACGACTTTCTGTTTGAGTTCATATTCTTCCCAATGAGGATTTCGAATTTGACGTTCTGTTAGGAGGTACCCATGTTTTTCCCCGGGAAAGTGAATGTCAGGATGCTTCGTGTGCTTGTTGGCGCCGTTCTGCTGCTGGCGAGTTCTCAAAGCGCGTTTTCATCTTCTTACGAACCAACCGATGCGGAGGCGGCTCGCTTCCTGGAACAGGCGACCTTTGGCCCTACACCGGATCTCATCGCACATGTCAAATCAGTAGGCTTCGATCAATTCCTGTACGAACAATTCACGGCGCCCATGACGGGCTATCCGGACAGAGAATTGTTCCCCTCTACAGCAACGGAAGATTGCCCATCCGGGTCCGTCTGCAGAAGGGACAACTACACGATGTATCCCTTGCAAAACCAGTTCTTCGTCAATGCGATCTATGGCGAAGATCAGCTGCGCCAGCGCGTGGCATTGGCGCTTCATCAAATCTTTGTTGTTTCGGGTGTTGAAGTTACTCATTCAGGCAGAATGACGCCCTACCTGCAGATTCTGGATCGTCACGCATTAGGAAATTTTCGAAATCTGCTCTATGACATCACTCTCAATCCTGCAATGGGTTCCTATCTCGACATGGCCGGAAATTCAAAGACGGCCCCGAACGAGAACTATGCACGCGAGGTATTGCAGCTGTTCTCGATCGGGTTATACCGGTTGAATCCAGACGGCACGCGTCAACTCGACCAAAATGGCCAGCCAATTCCTACCTACGATCAGAATGTCATTAATGCATTCGCGCGTGTCTTCACCGGGTGGAACTTCGTGCCTGCCGCAATTCCCGGAATACCGGATTACATTCACCCCATGGTCCCTACCGAATCCCGCCACGACACGACGGCGAAGGTACTTCTTCGAAATGTCACGCTTCCGGCCAAACAAAAATCGGTAAAGGATTTGGATGATGCCATCGACAATATCTTCAACGATCCGAACGTCGGCCCGTTCATTTCGAAGCAGCTGATCCAACACCTCGTCACGAGCAATCCGAGCCCGTCCTATGTTGAAAGAGTTTCAACGGTTTTTAACAATAACGGTTCAGGGGTCCGCGGAGACCTTCAAGCCGTCGTTCGCGCGATACTTCTCGATCCGGATGCGCTTACGCCATCTGCAAGTCCGAATCAAGGCCATCTTCGCCATCCTGCCCTGTTCGTTGCGGGATTTTTGCGGGCATTCACTGCGAAATCTGCCGACGGCGGCGGAACCTCCGACGGATACCTCAACCCACAGATTGTGACCATGGGTATGGATCTCTTCAAGCCTCCGTCGGTATTCAGCTACTTTTCGCCGAACTTTGGAGTTGAAGCACCAGGTGGCGGATCGTTTACCGGACCGGAGTTCGGCGTTTACAACACATCGACCGCTTTGGTGCGGGCAAACTTCATCAACACGATGGTCTTTTCCAAAATTGCGGTATCGGCAAATGCTCCAAATGGCACATCAATTGACGTGTCTTCGCTGCTGCCCTATGCAGACGATCTGGATAAACTTCTGGATTCGCTCAACACGCTGATGATGCACGGATCCATGTCACCCGAAATGCGGCAAAGTATTATGACGGCCGTTTCCGCCGTTTCGAAATCCAATTCATTGAAACGCGTTCGAACCGCCGTGTATCTCGTTGCAACATCATCTCAGTATCAGGTGGAGAGGTAAATCATGAGTCAAACACGCAGAGAATTCCTGTGCCGATCCATTGGAGCTGCGGCCTTTGCCACAGCTGCTGAACGATTCGGCGTCGTCAACTCCTACGCGCAGGGTCCCGGTTATAAGGCCCTGGTCTGCATTTTTCTCGCCGGCGGCAATGATGCGAACAACATGGTCGTCCCTCTCTCCGACTACGGTACGTATTCTGCTGTTCGATCGGCCTCCGGGCTGGCCATTGCTGAATCGAGTCTGTTGCCTGTTACACCGGTGAGTGTCGGGAGTGATTTCGGATTGCATCCAGGGCTATCGGCAATTCACCCGTTGTTTTCGGGACGAAGACTTGCAGTCGTATGCAACGTTGGCCCCCTGGTCCAGCCGTTAACAAGAGAAAGTTACTTGAATGGTGCGCCGCGGCCCTATCAGCTGTTCTCCCATTCCGATCAGATCGCGCAATGGCAGACTTCGATTTCAAACACGGTGGCTCAGTCCGGGTGGGGAGGAAGAATTGCGGATAGTCTGGGAGGCCTGGATGCAGGAATTCCGATTGTCACATCTCTGGCCGGCGGAATTTATACGCGCGGACAGTCCAGCTCGCCCCTGACTGTGGCAACCGGCACGACCCCGTTGAACAAAGTCCTGGTGCTGAACGGATTCGGTACCGCTGCAGATGAAAAGGCCCGATTGAGCAGTATGTCGTACCTGCGAACCGTCGACCTTTCCAGTTCGCTCGTCGGAGCTACCAGCCAAACCACGCAACGCGCGCTGGATCTTTCTGCTTCTTTCAACCAGGATCCTTTGCTGGCGACAGAATTTCCAAACACCACACTGGGCAACCAGCTCAAACAGGTGGCCAAAATCATCAAACTCAATCAGACTTCGCTTGGAATGGGCCGGCAGGTTTTCTTTTGCTCGCTTGGCGGCTTCGACACACATCAGAATCAGGTTGCTACACAGTCCAGTCTACTCACCCAGCTGGGTAATGCCATGATGGCATTTCATGACTGCACGCTCGAAATGGGTGTGGATTCCGCAGTAACGACATTTACTCTGTCTGACTTCTCGCGCACCTTCCAGCCGTCGGGGTCGGGGTCGACAGTTGTCGGTTCGGATCATGCCTGGGGCAGTCATCATCTCGTCATGGGGGGAGCCGTTTTCGGCGGAGACTTCTTTGGAATCAAGGGCAGTGCCGAAACGGTCTTTCCATCCCTCAATCTCGGCGGTCCGGACGACGCCGACACGCGAGGACGGTGGATACCCACCACGTCAGTAGACCAATATGGTGCAACACTCGCAAGGTGGTTCGGCGTTCCGCGCTCCAGCATGTCGACGGTGTTTCCAAATCTGGGAAATTTCGACGTTCGCGATCTTTGCTTTCTCACCTAGGATCGTCAGAACTTTTTGTCACGGGCGGCGAGTGAAAGTTTCACTCGCCGCAATTTTCGTAAACCTGTGAGTTCGTGAAACAACTCGATCAGAATATTTCAGGAGTATGGACGGAGAGTGGAGGGAACTCAGCCCGTTCAGTCAAAGCGCAGCAGTGGGGCTGGCCCGTCATGGTAGAGTCGCCCTATCCAGCGCTGCTTGTAACTTCGTGATGATTGCCGGCTAAGGCATAACGGTGGCGGTCTTCGGAATCGCCTTTTTAGAGTCTGGGCCAAGAAGCTTTTCGAGATTTCCCACATTGCCCGTTTGAGCCCACAATTTGGTGTAGACCTTCTTCATCGTTTCCCGATCTACAACCCGCATTGCAATTTCATTCGCCAGTTCTTCGGTTTGAAGATATGGATGGTGAGAAAAAATCCAGACATGACCCAATTCATGCGCGACCGCGGCGATAATCTCATCGTCGTTCAATGTTAGAAGGAACTGGCGGTCGAATGAGATCCGATAACCACGGATGGAACCGACCAATGGCTGTGATGAAACCATCTTGTCGTTGTGGTCGTCGACTTGAATTTCAACATTGTCGCTTATCTGCAAGTGCTTACAGAGATCATGAACAATTTGTGACAGCCGGCCCGCATTGCGTTGCCAGGCGGCAGTATCTTCGCCCCTGGCGCTGGCGGGGAAGAGATACCAGAGCGATATCAGGAAAAGTATCCCATATTGCCTCTGTTTAGCAGTCGGGCGCACATTATTGGGTCTCAGCCGAAGTTGAACAGGCTTCCGAGTATTCTGCATGATTTTGCTTATCGTCCTTTGCGTGGTCAAAGTTCACTACGAATGCACAAAATTTCCAAAGAAGCGTTCGTCCATGCGGCATTTGAGAGGAGTGACACCCTTTGAGGCGAAATAATCTCGAGTTTTAACAACCCGTGAGTAAGGTACAGCAGGTATATATTCCACTCTTATCCAAATAATGTACTGCGAAGTCAGTCGCAGTTTCGGGCTTCGTTGGCGATAACACACTGAATCTAACACGACTTCCCCCTACCGCGAATCGTTTCTTTCATTTGGGCATTCACTTGCTTCATTAGGCTCACAAGGTCCGAAAGCATACTAACGAATTCAACAAATTGGAGGTTGATATGAACAAAGCTCGACTGTTATTTGGAATCGCGCTGGTGGTTATTACACTGGTATCAATCCCAGCATTTAGTCAGGATGCCCCATTGGCACCAGCCGGCAGAGCAGCAGCCGCTGAAAAAACTTTTAGTGGTCCTCTCGTCAAGGTGGACGCCGCAGCCAAAGTCATAACCGTAAAGGGTCCCGATCAAAAGGATATGATGTTCAGCTACACTGACGACACCCAGGTGATCAGCCCGGATAAGACCGTTCAGGGGCTGAGTGGCAAGACAGGCGCACAACTGAAGATCAGTTATCGCGAAGATCGAGGCACCAACCAGGCGACCAAGATCGAACTCGTCGAAGCCGAAAAGAAGTAGCACTTCCGTTACTCAAAACTAAACGGCAGAATTCGCCCGTCGCGGCATCACATAGGACTGCAGGACTTGTGGTGACCGCGCACGTGCGACTTCAGGAGGCAGGAGAGTGCAGCCAGGACGTTCGTTCAACCCGGATCCAATGAATACTGAGAAGCCATTGGAACCTACGGATGTTCATCAGGAAATCTCGTTGCTTCGAGAGCTGGTGAACGTTACACGAACAGAGGTTTCCCACACTCGGCAGCGTTTGGATCGGCGCCAGCTCGAAGGAGCGCAGCTTCGCCAAAGAAAGACAATATGGATCGTCACTCTCGTCATCGCCTTGGAGCTGGGCGCCGGCCTTTGGTTCGGGCTGCCTCTGCTTCAAAAGAGGAGAGCGTCGACAGCAACGCTTCCCGCAGCGCCGCCGGTTGTCGTCGACGGCAGGGATCAACCCGCAACGCTGGAGGAAGCACAATCAGCTAAAGCGGGTAATGAGAATATCGCTCAACAAGCTCCAGAGACGGATCCGGCAACGGCCGCGGTAAAGGATTCACCTGAGAACATTCCCACCGACATTTCTCATCAGGATGCAGGTGCTTCTCAACGGCAAGAGACCGGTAATCGCTTGGATCGGCTTTCCAACGATCGACAGGTCACCTCAACGGGTGCAGAAATGAATCTGCTTTCCGATTCCGTGGACCGAAATCGCATTGATTTCGTAGTGTCGCGCAATCGAACTCAAGAGGTGGCGCCAGGCATTTTTCTGACTATCAAGTACACGGATCTGGAACACCAGCGGATCGACGGATGGCTACAGATCGCGGAAGACGGGCGCACCGTTTTGATTCGCGGCCACGAAGCACAGAAGGTCATGTCCTTCTCAACGAAGAGCGACGAAAGATACAGAGAACTGGTGTTCACCCATATCAGCCGAAACGGCGTTTCAGGATTCCTGCTCATTCCAACCCGAAGCGGCTGAGAAAGGCGGAAGGGTTGAATGCTGGCCTTGCGAATCCTTCCCAAGGGTTCCGACTCCTCGCTAGTAATTGATCCGAGCCGGACTCGATCTCGGTTGTGGACGTCAATGATCATTAGTCGTCTTTGGAAAACAGGCGAGCTCTCACGTTCACACTTCCTCCCGCCTCAATCGAGATGAGTTGACCGCGCCCTTCCCAACGGGACATGAACTCGGGATTCATCCATGCGGTGTCTGGAATGGTCTCCCATGCAAACAGCTGATACACACTGGGCGGCACTCCTTTAAACGAAAACGTGCCAGCGGAACCAGCCGTGGTCGCCTTGTAATAACTCTGCACAAACCGTCGCGCGGGAGCGGGCACTAAGCAAACGGTTGCGCCCGGTGCTCCTTCTCGTGTGCGGCCTCCAAAGCTTCGATAATCTTTATCGCAATGTTCAGTGCATCGGGTACGGGAATGGCGCCCTGCTTGATACTTTCCGCCAGGGTCTCTCCGGGAACGAGTTCCATCACCAGGTATTTCCGCCCGCTGGACTCCTCCACCCCGTAGATCGCCGCGATGTTCGGATGATTCAGCGCTGCGAGAACCCGGGCTTCCCGCTTGAATCGTGCGGCGCGATCGGCGTCGTGTGTAACAGCTTCCGGAAGAAGCTTGATTGCCACGCTCCGGCCCAGCTTCGAATCTGCCGCCTGATACACCTCTCCCATCCCGCCTGTTCCCAGGTGGCTGGTGATTTCGTAGTGAGCGAGCTTTGTTCCAATCATGTCGTGCGACGAAAACGCCGGGCGGATTCTAGCAGAGCTTTATGAAATCACTTGCGTGAATCGCTACTCCCTCAACAAACGCGCGCACTCCTTCAACTCTGTCGCATTCAGTTCGGATACAAGCCAGTAGGTCATACCGGACTCAGTCCAGTGAATCATGTTGTACCCCTGACGCGATATTTGGCTCTCTGGAGCGATCACGTTACTCTTCAACGGCCAGACAAACAGATTAATGAAGTGCTGGCTGCGCTGATATACCAGTGCAGCAACTGGCCGGCTGTCGATGTAATCCAGGCGGCCGCCAATCAATCGAAATCCCTGTTCGGTGAGATCTTTCGCAGGCGGCGAGTAATCGAGCTTGCCGCCAAACCACGGTTTCACCGTATGACTATCGGAAGAGGAAACGTCGGTAATGTGATTCGCCATCATCGAACGAACATGGCTGGAAAGGATCTCGTCGACAAGCTGAGCCTCCTCGGAAGATCTCGTCCGTTGAGTGGTTACCACCCATGTGAGGGCGACAATTAAAACGACGGTCGCCAACGCACTCGCCCATTGCCAACCAGGCAGTGGACTCTTCACCCCTGGATTGGCAGCACGAATCGCCGCCTGGACATTCCTTTTCAGATGCCGTGGGGCCTTGAATTGCAAAGCGCCGCTCTTAATTGCGGATGCGAGAGAACGCAGTTTCTCTACCTCCGGCTGGCACGATGCGCACTGTCGCAGATGGGTCTCAACGGAGAGACTTTCTGCAGAGTCCAGCTCTCCATCCACATAGGCATTCAATAGCTTCCTGGTGTCGTTGCAGTTCATAAGGAATTCCGTGCGGAAGGGTTTGTCAGATAGATCTGCAACTGTTTGCGCGCGCGGGCCAGGCGAGACATAACGGTCCCGATGGGAACGCCGGAGATGTCTGAGATCTCCTTGTAAGAGAGGCCTTCCATTTCTCGAAGTACGATGGCTTCACGAAACTCCACGCGCAAATCCTCCAGCGCAGACTTCAGCATTTCCCGATCCGCGTTTTGAAGCATCACCGCTTCCGGGCTGGGAGCGCCGTCATCAATGTCATAGGTCTCTCCGTCCTCCGTCAACTCCGGCTGGACAGACTGTTTCCGAAGCCACGAATAGTAGGTGTTTCGGACAATCGCAAGCAGCCACGAACGGCAATCGCGTCCAGAAAAACCTTTCCAATATTTGAAGGCGCGAAGGGACGCCTCCTGGACCACGTCTTCTGCGTCCTGGTCGTTACGCGAGAGCCATCGCGCCAGATTGTAGGCCGCATCGAGATGGGGCAGAACTGCCTCGTTAAATGCCGTCAATTCGTTTTGGTCGAACAATCGTTTCTCTCTCACGCACTACGCCGACACTTTCATAGACCACAAATGCGGCGATTTTATTCCCGAGGGAATTTCTTGGTTGCGGGGCCGGTCTTGCTTAATGGAATCACGAAAAAGTGACTTCACAAAACTCAAAGGAGCGACACATGACGGACCTTATGAAAAGACGAGACCTGCTGAAACTTGCCGGGATGGGCGTTGCCGTGTTCGTGTCTGGTGCGAAGATACGCGCGGGTGGGACACAGCAGAAAAGCAATGATTCCTTCTATTTTGTTCAACTCTCCGACACGCACTGGGGCTTCAGCGGACCTAACATCAATCCCGATTCTCAAGGAACCTTGAAGAAAGCCGTCGCTGCCGTCAATGGTCTGGATGAACAGCCCGATTTCGTTGTCTTTACCGGCGATCTCACTCAAACAACCGACGATCGAAAGTTACGGCGCGATCGCATGGCCGAATTCCGGGACATCGTCGGTCAACTCAAAGTGAAGACCGTACGATTCATGCCCGGAGAGCATGACGCCTCCCTGGATCGGGGAGAAGCCTACCAGGAATTCTTCGGCGACCTTCATTACACGTTCGATCACAATGGCGTCCATTTCATTGCGCTGGACAACGTCTCGGACCCCACCGCCGCCGTCGGTGAGAAGCAACTTCAGTGGTTGCAGGCTGATTAGAACGAGATGAACAACGATGCCCGGATTGTCGTGCTCACGCACCGGCCCTTGTTTGATCTTGCGCCAGACTGGGATTGGGCAACGCGCGATGGCGAAGCCGTCATTGGGACATTGCTGCAACATTCGAACGTGACCGTTCTTTACGGTCACATTCACCAGGAGCATCACCACATGACTGGACATATCGCGCACCATGCGGCCAGGTCCACGATGTGGGCACTTCCAGAGCCCGGTTCCGTTCCCAAAAAAGCTCAAATTCCGTGGAACGCATCGGAACCCTATAGAGGTCTCGGCTTTCGAAACATTGAAGCGGAAGTCGCTCAGGCGCGTTACAAGATCGAAGAATTTCCAATCGCAGGGAGGTCATGAACATGAAGAAAATCGTTACACAAGCGATGTTATTTGCCGCGTCGGCCGTACTCCTGCTGGGATTTATGGCTATCGGTTCCGCCGCGCAAGACTTGCGAAAAGATGAACAGATCGTCCGTATTTCAGCATCAATGTTCGAATTCAAGCCGAGTGAGATCACGATTAAGAAAGGAGTGCCCGTGATTTTGGAATTTGCCAGCCAGGACCATCACCACGGGTTCCGCCTCCCGGAGTTCCATCTGCAGGCGGATATCAAGCCGGGTGTTGTTGAAAGAGTAAGATTTGTTCCAGACAAGACCGGCAAGTTCAATTTCTTTTGTGACGTCTTCTGCGGTGACGGCCATGAGGACATGTCGGGTACTTTGACCGTTATCGAGTGATGAAAGAAAAGATCATGAAACCTTTCATACTCGGGGCACTATCGGCTTACGGCATTGCGGCGCTTTTATTGGTCTCCTCCGCCAGACTTGGTGTATTGCCAGTCCAGGCCGATGTTGCTCCGAGCAGACTGGAAGTAACCCTGCTTGGCGCGGCACTCCATGCTTCGGTCGCGCGCCACGCCCCTGGTGGTGGCAATCCAATCCCTGAATCGGAGAGCAATTTGATAGCGGGCGCAAAGCTCTACCGGCAAATGTGTTCGCGTTGCCATGGCCTTTCGAAGGAATCCAACAATGCCTATGGGCAGTCCTTCTATCCGCCGGCGCCGCCGCTGATGCTCCACCGAACGCCGTTTAGCGACAGTGAGATGTTCTGGATCGTCAAACACGGAATTCGAAACACCGCAATGCCGTCATGGGGCAGTCTTCTGTCCGATGACGAGATCTGGCAGACTGTAACTTATGTTCAAAAATTGGACTCCCTACCGGATTCCGTGACTTTGGAACTTCGCGATTCTCATCATTGATTGTGACGTCTCTTCGGGACGGCAGATTGTTCAGAAGGGGTGAAAACAGTGACTTCGAAAGAAACACTCGATTCTCTGTTAAGGAAGAATCGAAATCACGAGAAGGCAACTCAGCCGGCAAACAACAACCATGTTCCGATGGTGCTCATCGCCCTTTACCGGCTGGGAGCCAGCTCCGCAGCAATGAACCGTTATGTAGAACGGTTCGACCTGAGGGGAGTAACCCCCTCGCCGGGCGCTGGCGGTGTGGCTCTGATAACACGCGACAACTGGCAAAGCCGTTTGGGGCAAGGCGCATTTCCGGATTACGTGGACTTTTTTGACGAATGGATCAGGCAGACGACCATGGATACGGTACTGC
>Ga0184628_10000282_pt1 | contig 29643 bp, 27 predicted proteins | sample PLM4_5_b1_FD_133149 | JGI IMG/M metagenome (GOLD analysis project Ga0184628, IMG submission 133149) | Groundwater sediment microbial communities from an aquifer in East River, Colorado, USA - PLM4_5_b1 | ecosystem: Environmental > Terrestrial > Soil > Riparian zone | place: USA: East River...
CCCCAGCAACCGAATGAGACCGCTCGGCACTTGGATCAATGCATCTCCGCTCGAAGGAGCTGCTACTTTTGTTGGCGGCCACTTCATCAAGATCTATGCCTTTTGCTCGCGCGGCCCCAACCGCGATTGCGGCGGCCGGTTGTTCGTGACAGGCAAAACAACCGGCCTTACTGACGAACTGCGATGTCGCTCGCTCCAGAAGCGAAATGCTGCGTTGAACTGCCGTCCGAACATTTGGCAGTTCAGTCGACTGCGGAAGGTTCGCGGCTGCGGCCTTGGGCGCGAAGGGCGCGCCTCCAAGCGCGCGGATCACTTCCGTGTCGCCGAATTTGGCTGCCCAATCCGATGCGGTTTCGCCCGCGCGTCCCTTCGTTTGTGTGTCCGCGCTGCGGGCAAGCAGCAAGCGCACGGTTTCCGGATTGGCGTGGTCGTTAGCCGCGGCGAGCATTAGCGGAGTGAAGCTTCGGTAGTCCTGGACGTTCACCTTCGCGCCGGCGTCCATCAAGGTTTTGACGACTTCTGGCGGTCCGAAAGGAGCGGCCATCAATAGTGGCGTCCAGCCGCCGAATTCCACGGTCCCGGTCTGAATCCGCGGCAAATCCTGCGTCTTCGAAACGGCGTTCACATTCGCCCCTTTCGCCAGCAGCAGCTTCACGGCTTCCAGATTGCGATTGCCCGAAGCGTTAATCAGCGGCGTCAGGCCAATGAACGTGTCGGCTGTCTGGAAATCGGCGGATGCCCCGGAAGACTCGAGCAGCAGCCGGATTGTCGCCGTGTCGTTGCCGAACGTCGCCGCGTTCAGTGGCGTCACCTTCCGCTGGTCCATAACGGCCACGTCTGCACCTTTGGCGATCAGCATGCGCACGACTTCCGCCGACGGATTCGCGAACGAAGCGATGATCAGAGCCGTTCGTCCGCTCCGCGCCGCCACGCTGACGTCGGCGCCCTGGTCGAGCAGCAGACGAACCTTATTTGCGTCGGTGACCGACCACATCAGTGCGGTAGACCCCGATGTGTTTCGCGCGTTGACGTCGGCTTTATGGTCGATCAGCATCTTCATGGCGTCCAGCGAACCAATTTCAGCGGCAACCATTAGCGGCATGATTCCGTCGGGTCCCGCCTCGTTGGCGCTGACACCTTTATTCAGCAACGTCTTCATCTGCGGGAGGTCGTTCGCGCGGATAGCCGAATAGAGCTGGTCGTAAGAGTCGTCCGCTCCAGTGGCAATGCAGGCAACACAAAGCACTGCGCACATCAGAAATATTCTGGTCCGCATAGAGTTCCCCTCCTGAAAGGCGCATTTACAGAGGCGCATCATATCAAATACCACAGGCATTTTACGTGCACTGAGGAGGTTCGTCTCACCTATAATGCCGCAACCATGAAGGCTATTGATGCAGGCACGACCCTTGGAAGCTATGAAATTCTTTCCGTTCTTGGGAAAGGCGGAATGGGAGAAGTATGGAGAGCACGCGACATGAAGCTGGGACGCGAGGTCGCCCTCAAGACCTTGCCGTCGGGCTTTTCTGCGGATGCAGACCGGCTCGCTCGGTTTGAACGCGAAGCTCGAGTTCTGGCATCGCTGAATCATCCGAACATCGCTTCCATCTATGGACTCGAAGAATCGCGCGGAATGCGCTTTCTGGTCATGGAACTGGTGGAGGGCGAGACGCTGGCGGAACTTCTGAAACGGGGACCACTATCCATTGAAGAAGCGTTAAAGCTCGGGCTGCAGATCGCAACCGCAATTGAAGCTGCTCATGAGAAGGGCGTGGTCCATCGGGATCTCAAACCGCTGAACATCAAGATTACGCCCGAAGGAAAAGTCAAAGTCCTCGACTTCGGTCTGGCGAAGGCATTCCAGGTGGAGCAGCAGGACGTGTCGAACTCGCCCACCATCAGCATGGCGGCGACGGCGCGCGGAATGATTTTAGGCACAGCGGCGTACATGTCGCCGGAGCAGGCTCGAGGCTTTGCCGTCGACAGCCGCACCGATGTCTGGGCGTTCGGCTGTGTACTCTTTGAGATGTTGTCCGGGCGCCTGGCGTTTCAGGGCGAAACGGTATCGGACATTCTGGCGTCGGTGCTCGCGCGGGATCCGGATCTCGCTGCCATTCACGATCGCGTCAATCCCAGGGTCGAGGAACTGGTTCAGCACTGTCTGGAGAAAGAGCCAAAGCGGCGGTGGCAGGCAATCGGAGATGTTCGCATGGGAATCGAACGTCTGCTGGCCTCCGGCGAATGGAATCCATCTGCCGTTCAATCTGCTGTTTCGAATTGGCGTCTGACCGGACTCGTCGTTGCCGCAGCGGTGATCGTTGCGGTGGGAGCGACGTGGATTCTGAAGCCGGTACCGAAGGATCCCCGTCCCATTACGCGATTCGATTACGAATTGCCGGAAGAACAAGTATTCCGCAACACCGGCAGGCCAGTCATTGCGGTTTCACCGGACGGAAGACACTTTCTTTACAACACAACTCGCGGAGTCTTCATTCGCTCGATGGACTCCCTGACTGCCAGATTGATTCCCGGCACGGAAGAGGGATTGGTGAATCCGTTCTTTTCCCCGGACGGCGAATGGGTTGGCTACGGCGCAACGACATCCGGCGAATTGCGGAAGATTTCAATCACAGGAGGCGCCCCCGTTTCTCTCGCTCATGTCAACCTTCTGTTTGGTGCCAGCTGGGGAAGTGATGGAAATATCCTTTTCGGTCAATCCGAAGGAATCATGCAGGTATCGCAAAATGGTGGCCAGCCCAAACTGGTGATCAAGGCGAAGCCCGGTGAAGCCGTGTTTGGACCGTCCCTGCTGCCCGATGGCAAGACGATTCTTTACTCCGTGACTCGAGCCCAGGGTTTTACGCGTTGGGATCAGGCCGACATCGTTGCCCAGCGCGTGGATTCCACTGAACAAAAAGTTTTGTTGAGAGGAGGAAATGACGCGCGATTTGTCTCTACCGGACACCTGGTTTATGCCGTAGGAACCGTCCTGTTCGCCGTACCCTTTGATGCGAAGGCACTGGAGGCGAAGGGGGGACCGGTACCGCTGATCACCGGCATTGCCCGGGCGTCCGGGCCCGCTGGAAATTCTGGAGCTGCGAATTACGGCTTTTCCAATGCAGGTGCTCTGGTCTATCTCAACGGGGCCGCGACGCAGCCGGCGACACAAGGTGTACTCGCAATCGTCAATCGAGATGGCACGGTACGACGTCTGGATGTGCCACCTGCGGATTACAGGCATCCGAGAGTTTCTCCCGACGGCCAATACGTCGCCGTCGAATCGGTTGCCGATAATGGACAATCGATAGTCTGGGTCTACAATCTGTCGGGAACGACGACGATTCGTCGCCTGACTCAGGAAGGCAACAACACGCGTCCAATCTGGACTTCCAACAGCAGGAAAGTGGTGTACGGATCGGATCGCGAAAAGCCCCAGGGGATTTTCTGGCAGGCAGCGGACGGGAGCGGTGTGGCGGAACGCCTCACGTCCGCCGAAGAAGGTGTTGTGCATTTTCCAGAGTCCTGGTCGCCCAGGGAAGATGTGTTTTCCTTTGCGGCCGCGCGCACGCCGTTAGTGGGATCGAGCTGGGGGCTGTGGACATTGAGCATCAATGGCAGCGACCGGAAACCAGCTCTTTTTTACGATGTACCGATAGCCAACGAGTTTGGGTCCGTCTTTTCTCCTGATGGGAAGTGGATTGCATACGCATCCAACAACAACGGAACCAACGAATCGACCCAATTCGGAATTTACGTTCAGCCGTACCCCCCGAAGCCGGGAGTGAAATACGAAATTTCCAGGAACGGCGGCGCCTGGCCGGTATGGTCTCCGGTTGCGGGAGAGTTGTTTTACAGGCTGAATGTTGGCGAAGGAAACGCGAGAATCAAAGCCGTCACCGTTGCGATGTCGCCGCCGGGCTTCACCAGTGACAAGGACCTGCCAATTCGGGGCTTTATTCAGGTGACCAACTACAGGGATTACGACATCATGCCCAACGGTAAAGAATTCGTCATGGTGTTTCCGATGGGGGCGCAAACTTCCTCTGCGGCGCCCCCGCGGCCTCACATCAACATTGTTCTGAACTGGTTTGAAGATCTGAAGAGCCGCGTTACCATCCGCTGAAGACGATTTCGCCATGCTGAGCAGACGAGGAGGCTACCGTTGACCAAAATCACGAAAGCGACACTCATCCTGATTACCGCGGTGCTGGGGACGCTTATTTCGCTGTCGGCTCAGTCGCCCGAACCGAAGCCGGCGTTTCCAGGGCAGACGGACGCTCCAGCGCCGCCGGCGTCGGCGCCGTTCCAGGTGCAGATTGTGACGGAGCGGCTGAACGCGCCGTGGTCGCTCGCGTTTCTGCCGGACGGATCCTTTCTCGTGACGGAGAATGGCGGCACAATGCGCGTCGTGAAAGCTGATGGATCCGTATCGGCACCCGTCGAGGGAATGCCCGGAGTGAGATCCGTGGGAGCGGAAGGACTGCATGAAGTTGTTCTTGATCCGGACTTCGCGCGAACCCGGATAATCTACTTTACGTATCTCTCACCACCCGTAGGCGAACCCGCCGGAGCCTGGCCGCTTGAAAATCTTTACGAGAAGGTGTGGGCTGCGCCGCTGGCCGAACGGCGAACCATGAAAATCGGGCGCGAACGTGTCGCTCGCGCCCGCCTCACTGATGACGCGAGACGTGTGGAAAATGTCGAAGTGATTGGCGAGGGAGTGGGGGAGCGCCGAATGGTGGTAGCCCCCGACGGAAGCCTCTTTATTTCCGGCGCCGACCGGTTCTGGCTTTACGAGTCGGAGCTCGACGGAATGGAACATCCATTCCTCGACAATCCCGACGAACGGCGCAACTTCACGGGGCGCGTGATGCACATCAATCGCGACGGATCGATTCCGCGCAACAATCCCTGGCTCAGCCGCTCCACTGTGCTCGCTGAAACCTGGGCGCACGGGTTCAAGGACCCGGAGGGGCTCGCCTTCCATCCGCAAACGGGTGAGCTGTGGATCGTCGATCACGGTCCACAAGGCGGAGACGAGATCAACATTGTTCGGCCTGGCCGCGACTACGGATGGCCGAATGTGACTTACGGCAAGCAATATGACGATCGTCAGGCCGATGGACGCAAGAACGTCTTTGTGGGCACGGGGCTCACCTCCATGGCGGGTGTGGAGGAGCCCCGCTACTACTGGGTGCCATCCATCGGGCCATCGGGAATGATGTTCTACACCGGTAACCTTTTCCCCGCCTGGAGGGGCAACCTATTCGTCGGTTCGATGCCCGGGCAGCACCTGGTGCGCCTGGTGCTCGATGCCGAGAAAGTGGTCGCCGAGGAGAAACTGCTCGCAGACCGCAACTGGCGGATTCGCGAAGTGAAACAGGGGCCGGACGGCGCAATCTACATCTTTGCCGGAAACCGGCTCGTGCGGCTCGCTCCGCGATAAGAAAGCGTGAGATCCCTACTGTGGCCTCGATCTGTGACCAGCGCTGTCCAAAATGAAAAGATGTTTAGCGCGAATCCTTCTCCTGAAGGGAAAGGTGGGGCATCAAGAAAAGTCGGGCCCGGATGAGGGGTAAAAAGTCATTCTCTACCCCTCCGCCGCCGCTCCGCAGCACCCGCTTCCTCTCAAAATGATATCTGTGTTCAAAAGTGACCAGCATCTCGGAATCGACTTCCATAGACTCCACACAAAGGAGTCACTTATGAAAGAAAGCACGAAGGATGGGATCAAGGGCAAATCTAAAGTAGTGAAGGGCAAAGTTAAGGCGATTGCCGGACGTGCCACTAAAAATCCGGAACTTGAAGCTGAAGGACAGGCTCAGGAGGCCGTCGGCAGGATCCAGCAAAAAGTGGGCCAGGTAAAGAAGGTGTTCGGGAAATAGGCCGCTGCCGCTGAATCGAGAACCTCGTTGTGCTGGTTCTTGCTTTTGAACTTTCTCAGCAGCGCGGTCGGCGCAACGATCGTGCTGGGGCTTGCAATCCTCACAGGTGTGAAGGCCACACGCCAGAAGGATTCAAGCGGCTCATGAGATTCACCATTTTGGGAGAAGTACCGCTAACCCACAAAGGCACCGCTGTCTCGAGGAATCGCAAATGACAAAACCAATCGATCCGATAGACCCCACTCCGCCAGCAGACTTCGCGAGCTGGGAACTGGCGCTTACCGAAGGCCGGCTAAAACGCGAGCAGCTCGGAACGCTCCAGACCATGGTGGACGAAGGCAAGGCCAAAACCCTGAAAGAAGCAGCCTCCATTCTGGATTTGGAAGAGACGATCATCCACCCAGCCGAACACATGTGGGGGACGTAGGCGAGAGTCCGATTCGGACAATGATGACGATTCAAGGGAGAGGAAACGAATCGACCACGGAAGCTCCAAATCTGCTGGATATCGTTACGAGCACAGTTCCAGTGAGGTTTCCTACTGAAGGAACTGTCCCCATGTCGATATAGGCAAAATAAGTTTCCGTGTCCGGCGAAGCGAAGACATGACGTGAATCCGGAAGTGAAACTCTGAAGGACATTTCACTGAGGCGCACCGACGGTGGGATTCCCAAATGTCACAGGAACCGCCGGCACAGATGAGTTCGACGACGATCCGCTCTTGCTCATCGCAGCAATGGCAACTCCCGCTCCAGCTGCACCAAGGATTGTTACCCAAAGCAGCGTATGGCTCTTGTGAGCTGCTGATTTTCCAGTTCCAGAAGGGTTACCAGTTGCATTTGTCGCGTGGACTGTTGTCATCGCCGATTGCGCATCCAGTGTGGCCACAACTTCGACTTCAAAGTCCCCTCCTTTTCCAGCCGAAGACAGAAGTCCCGAACTCGCCATGCCATCCCCATCGCTCCGAATCGAAACCTGCGCCGCGCCTCCGGGCAAAGATACTCCGGAACCCGGCATCAGCCGGAACGTGACGATCGCGCCCGGCCTGGTTACGCGCACGACGATCTCCAGCTTGTGCGCTTCGTCAATGATTCCGTTCTTACCCTGCAGCACTGTGATGCCGAGCTCAGCGGGCGGATTCTGAGCGTATGTTTCCAGGGGAAGCAGCGTGATCATTAGAATTAGCAGCAAATTCAGACATTTTCTGGTGATCATTCCGATCAAATTTATAGACGATGTACGTTTTTCCGTAAACAAGGAAAACCCGGAAATGGAGGAGTTTACGAAAATTCAGGCGGCGGAAGGATCAGGAATCCTGTCGCCAGGTTCCCAAAGCGATGTCGGACGGCGATTCCACAATACATGCGAACCAGGCAGGTGAGGACGAACTCCTGCGATTGACGTGCGCCAAACAAAAGCGTGTAATAACGAGTTGAAACTATTTACTTCACTTCATCGGATATACAGGAGGATGTTATGCCACTTCGACTCGGGGCAACGGCGCCCGATTTCACTGCGGAAACAACTGAGGGATCAATCCACTTTCATGACTGGATCGGCGACAAATGGGCCATGCTGTTTTCGCATCCGAAAGACTTCACGCCAGTCTGCACGACAGAGCTTGGCTACGTCGCGAAGCTCAAGTCCGAATTCGACAAACGCAATCTAAAAGTCATTGGCCTGAGCGTGGATTCCGTCGAGGATCATAAGAAATGGGCCAAAGATATCGAGGAAACGCAGGGCGCGGCTCCGAATTACCCGATGATCGGCGATCCCAATCTTTCAGTCGCAAAGCTCTACGACATGCTTCCGGCCGAAACCAGCGGCGCCGCTTCGGGGCGAACCGCCGCCGACAACTTTACCGTGCGCAATGTCTACATCATCGGTCCCGATAAGAAGATTAAACTGATCATCACGTATCCGATGACAACAGGCCGCAACTTCGATGAGATTCTGCGCGTTGTAGATTCCATTCAGTTGACCGCGAATCATAAGGTAGCGACTCCAGCCAACTGGAAGAATGGCGACGACGTCATCATCACCGGTGCGGTTACAAATGAAGAAGCGCAAACGAAGTTCCCGGGATTCAGAACACTGAAGCCCTACCTTCGATTGACCAAACAGCCAAAGTAAATTCGAGCCTTTGTGTGGACCGCGGATTCCGCGGTCCACTCGTTTGCATTCTGCTGATTTCCCGCTGAAGGCCATGCCCGCGAAGAAAAAAGATACCCACAAGACGCTGACCGGTGCTGCACTGATAAAGGAAACATGCCGCCGCATCCGCGTGGCTCGCAGTTACTGGGATGCGCACAATAACCGTGCATGCCGAGGCGAGCGCGAGAAAGCCATGCAGTTGTATGAGTCGTTGAGCGACACCGAACGCGAGCAGGTGCCCCAGGTGCTGCGCGTATGGTTGCGCTACCGTAGCGAGAAATATTTTGGCGATGACCGCACGCCACCGGGCGGTCACAAGTCGGCACAATAGCGATTGGTCTATCGCGCGAGGAGAAGCTCGAGGATCTGAATCGCGTTGAGCGCCGCTCCTTTGCGCAGGTTGTCGCTGCTCACGAAAAGAGCCAGCCCACGCCCATCCGGTACGCTTGAATCCTGACGGATTCGACCAACGAGACTCGTATCGCGCCCAGCCGCCTGAAGCGGCGTCGGCACATCCACAAGTTCCACTCCTGGTGCGGTGCACAACAGCTCTTTTGCTCTTGCAACACTCAGCGGACGAGCGAACTCCAGATTCAGACTCAGGGAATGTCCGGTAAAAACCGGCACACGCACGCACGTGCCGCTCACCCCGAGGTTGGGGATTCCCAGGATCTTGCGGGACTCATGAAGCAGTTTTTGTTCTTCGTCGGTTTCGAGTGAGCCGTCGTCCACGTACGACCCGCAATACGGCAAAACACTGCAAGCAATGGTTTCCGCAAACTTCGATGCAGCAGGGAAACGGATCGAACTCCCATCGTATGTCAGCGCGGCAAATTCCTCTGCAGAAGCCGCTCCCATCTGCTTTGAAAGTTCATTAACTCCAGCAAGACCTCCGCCGCTTACGGCCTGATACGTCGATGCAATCATACGAATCAGCTGTGACTCCCGGTGAAGCGGCATGATCGCCGGCATCGCCGCCATGGTCGTGCAATTCGGATTCGCGACAATTCCCTTTGGTATCGATTTCAAGGCGTGCGAATTGACTTCACTCACCACGAGAGGTACGTCCGGATCGCGGCGCCAGGCGCTGGAGTTGTCGATAACGATCGCTCCAGCTGACGCAAAGCGCGGGGCAACCGCCCGGCTCGTCGATGCGCCGGCAGAAAACAAGGCGTAGTAGATTCCTGAAAGATCCGCAGTCGCAACGTCTTCAACAATGACCTGTCGATCCGCGCACACCACACTCTTGCCTGCCGATCGTGCGGACGCGAACGCGCGCACCTTCGAGGTGTTGATGCCTCGTTCCGCGAGGAGTTTCAACATGACACCACCAACCTGTCCAGTGGCACCGACAACAGCAATAGAAGTATTTGAATTCGTCATAACCTTTACATTGTACTTTCAACTTCAAAAACGGCGTGAAAGACTTACGGCCACGGCTTAAACTACATCAAGCAGAACCTGTCCAATCACAAAGCGGAGACCATATGAGCAACTGCATTTGCAACGACCGGATGAATTTCGGTAAGGCCCTGAGTTCGCGCCGCGAATTCCTCGCCCGTTGCGGCATGGGGATGGGTGCGCTCGGACTGACAAGTCTGCTTTCAGAGGAAGTACTTGGGCAAGCTAAGGCCACGCATTTCCCGGCCAAGGCTAAGCACGTCATTCACATTTTTGCTGCGGGCGCGCCGTCACAGGTCGATACCTGGGATCCAAAACCCGAACTCACCAAACTGCACGGCAAACCGTTGCCTGGTGAAACCGGAGTGGCCATGGGGTCGCCGTTCAAGTTTGCCCGCTATGGCAAGTCCGGCATCGAAGTCAGCGAAGTCTTTTCCGGAATTGCAAAGCATGTGGACGACCTGGCGATCATCCGCTCGATGCAAACCGACATTCCTGCTCACGACGTTGCTCAGCTGATGATGAATACCGGATCGTTGCGTTCAATCAAACCAAGCATCGGCTCATGGGTGCTCTACGGTCTTGGCAGTGCGAATGAAAACATTCCCGGCTACATTTCGCTGCGACCCGACGGCGGATCTCCGGGTGCCTTGAACTGGGGCTCTGCTTTTCTGCCGGGCGACCTGCAGGCAACCAGTATCAACACATCCACACCCACCGTCGACGGGATGATCCCGAACATCCGCAATGACTATTTCGGCAAAGAGGAGCAGCGGCGCGAACTCGATCTGGTGCAGGAGTTGAATGCGATCCACAGCCAGAATCTGCAGAAGGATCCCCAGCTGGAAGCGCGCATCAAGTCCTTCGAGATGGCGTTTCGTATGCAGATCGAGGCCACCGATGCGTTCGATCTGACGAAGGAGCCGGCGAGCGTGCACACCCTGTACGGCGACACGGCGCAGGGACGGCAGTTGATGATTGCGCGTCGTCTCGTGGAACGGGGCGTGCGGTTTGTGCAGGTGTGGGCGGGCGGATGGGACCACCACGAGGATATCGATACGCGCCTGCCGGCCAGCGCTGCGGAAATTGATGCGCCTGCCGCCGGGCTGCTGGCGGACTTGAAGCAGCGCGGACTGCTCGACAGTACGCTGGTGATATGGGGCGGGGAATTCGGTCGTTCGGTGACTCGCGATCGCAACGGCAACGATAATCCTGGCCGCGATCACAACAACAAGGCGTTCAGTGTCTGGCTCGCGGGCGGCGGCGTGAAGGGTGGCACGGTCTATGGAAAGACCGATCCTTTCGGCGCAACGGCTATCGAGAACAAGGTGCACGTGCACGACTTGCACGCGACGATTCTGCAATTGCTCGGTTTCGATCACACTCGGTTGACCTATCGGTATAACGGAAGGGATTTCCGGCTGACGGATAATTTTGGCGAGGTTGTGAAGGGAGTTCTCGCTTGAGTGCGGGGAGCAGGCTGCGGGGGAAGCGGACAATGTGGTACCCCTCACCTGCCGCTTCGCGGCACCCTCTCCCTTCGGGCGAGGGACTTGTTTTCAAATTGCTCGCTACTTTGCTTTGCTGCCTGACTGTAAGTGCTTCCGCTCTGACGCAGCCGCAGGCAAAGGCTCCTACCAAAGATCAGATCGATTTCTTCGAAAGTAAGATACGTCCGATCTTTGCTGACAATTGCTATAAGTGCCACAGTCCATCGAAGGGTGTACCCAAAGCGGGCTTGGAACTGGACTGGAAGGGCGGTTGGGAAAAAGGCGGCGGCTACGGTCCGGTGATTGTCCCCGGTGATCCCGATAAGAGCGAGTTGATCCAGGCCGTTCGTTACACCGACAGCAATCTGCAGATGCCGCCTGACGGGAAACTAACTACGGCGCAGGTCAATGACCTTATTGCGTGGGTTCGCATGGGCGCGCCCGACCCACGCGTGACTCGTCCTGCGGGCGATGCCGTCGCATATGGTGGCAATGGCAAGAATCACTGGGCGTTCAAACCCATCACGAAAGCAGTGACGCCAGTCGTGAAGAACGAATCCTGGGTGAAAAACGATATCGACCGATTCGTACTTTCGAGACTGGAAGCCAGCGGCATGTCCGCTAATGAGCCCGCCGACAAACGCACTCTCATGCGCCGTGCGTACTACGACCTCATTGGCCTGCCACCGACGCCGGCGCAAGTGAACGCTTTTCTCGCCGATAATTCCCCAAATGCATTTGAAAAAGTTGTCGATGCCTTGCTGGCGTCGCCACACTACGGCGAACGCTGGGGCCGGCATTGGCTGGACGTTGCGCGATACTCGGATACCAAAGGCCAGTTCGACAGGCGCCGCGATGAGACTCCGGTGTATTCCTATGCGTGGACGTATCGCGACTACGTGATCAAGGCGTTCAATGAGGATATGCCTTACGACCAGTTCATCCGTGAGCAACTCGCCGCAGACCGGCTGGACTATGCGAAGAATCCGGGATCCCTGGCCGCTATGGGCTTCCTCACTCTTGGCGATCACTTCAACGGCAACATGAATGACATCATCAACGATCGGATTGATGTCACATCAAAGGCGTTTCTGGGACTCACAGTGACCTGCGCGCGCTGCCATGATCACAAATTCGATCCCATTCCCACTGCCGATTACTATTCCCTCTATGGCATCTTCGCGAGTTCGGCAGAGCCGGCCAAACGGCCGGTCATCGCTCCGGCCAATGCCGCATATGCAGACTATCTGGTAAAGCGCCGCGATATGGATGAGCGCATCAAGAATATGCGCGACGAGAACATCAAAGCGCTTTTGGGAGATTACCGACAGCATGGCGCGGACTATCTTCTCGCCACGACAAAGCCGGAAAGAGAACGCGCCGCGTATCTTACAAAAAGAGGTGCCGACCCCGCGCTTCTTCAGAACTGGATCGCCCTCACTCGTCCCGGATTCCGCCCGGGCGCCCCGATTTTTGAAGTGTGGAGTGCCCTTGCGCGGCCGCCTGCGGCGAGATTCGAACAGCAGGCTCCACGCATCCTCTCCAATATGTATGAGAAGGATCGCGCGGCAGACATGAATCCTATCGTGCTGAAGGCCTTCAACCGTCAGTCTCCGCGCGATATCGCCGACGTTGCTGCCGTCTACGGCAAATTGTTTGCCAGGACCGATGAAGAGTGGGAAGCAGCGTTGAATCCTGTCCTGGAGGCCGCGATCTCCCGCTTCCAGCGGAACCGCATGGGGAATCAATTCCGGCAGCTGCGGGAAGCCAGTGAACTGCTCGAACTTGTCGAACCCGGCGCTCCGGCTCGGGCTCCGGTTCTCGTCGACACCACGAAGCCGTCGGACTATCCCATTTTGGTTCGCGGTCAGGCGGAAACGCCGGGTGAGATTGTCCCGCGCCGTTTTCTGGAAGTTCTCTCGGGAACCAACCGGGCGCGTTTTCGCGACGGCAGTGGAAGACTGGAACTCGCGAATGCCATCGCGAGCAAGACGAACCCGCTCACCGCTCGCGTGATGGTCAACCGTATCTGGCAACATCATTTTGGTGATGGATTCGTGAGCACTCCCGATGATCTCGGCAACCAGTCTGCACCTCCGACCCATCCGGAATTGCTGGACTGGCTTGCAAACCGGTACATGGCCGATGGCTGGTCCACTAAAAAACTCCACAAGCTGATTCTGCTATCGGCAACGTGGCAGCAGAGCAGCCGCAACAATCCCCAATTCGCGGAGAAGGATCCGTTCAACCATCTGCTCTGGCGCGCAAACGTTCGACGGCTCGAATTCGAACCGTTGCGCGATTCCATTCTCAGCATTGGTGGAACGCTGAACCTCACGATGGGTGGGCATCCCGTGGATATTTCGGCAGGCACGCGCATTGCACAGGGCCGCGATGCACTCGCCCCGCTAAGTCAGACCCGCACGGGGAGCCAGCTTTCGACGGCGCCTCGCCGTACGGTGTATGGCTTCGTCGATCGCGGCAACCTGGAGGAGGTCTTGAATACCTTCGATTTTGCGACTCCGGGTACGCCGACAGGGAAGCGCTACGAAACGATCGTGCCGCAGCAGGCGCTGTTCCTGATGAACAGTCCGCTGGTAATTGAACAGGTCCGCAATGTCGTCAACCGGGAAGCTTTTCAGGATCTGGCTTCCGACCAGACACGAATCCAATACCTCTATGATCAGTTCTTCCAGCGTCCGCCGAGCGATTTGGAAATGAAGGCGGGAGTCGGTTTCATTTCATCTTTTCCGTCAGTGAGCAGCGCACCTATACAGCCTGCACTCGTTGCGCGAGGCGCCCGAGGCGGCGCGCGCGGCCAGCAGGGTCAGGGCCGAGGTCGAGGGGCAGTTCCGCAGGTGGCACGCCTACCACTGACCGGTTGGCAGGAATACGCCCACGCGCTGCTTCTCACCAACGAAGCCTCCTTTGTGAATTGATCGGAAGCAGACTCACGATGCTTCAGCCGCAACCGCCTTCCTGGACGTGCGGATTCGATGGAACATTTCTCTTCTCAGTAAGGAATATCCGAGACTGGTCCAGATGCGAAGCTTTCCACGCTTGATCGCTTCCCGCATGAGCTCCCGTGCAAACACCCGGCTTTGATGCGTCCGATGCCGCAGGCTCCGAATCTGCGAGTAATCGAGCGCGGCGTTCTCAAAGGTTTTGTATTTCGCAAGGGCGCCAACGATGTCGAGCGCAACCTGTGTGCGAACGCATTTTTCACAGACACCACAGTTCTTGAGACCGATGTCCTGAATCCAGCAGACGCGCAGTCTTTCATAGCTCAATGTGGCACGGGCGATGAGATCGAGCTTTTGAACTCGATTGGCGTGAGACCCATGGTGCACGAATCGCATCGACTCTGAAGAGAGAAGAGGATCCAGTTCGGGGTGACTGCCCCATCGAGGATAGGAGCCTTCCGTATAGCTTGACGGAATGTAAAATTCGGAGATCCGATTCTTGAAGAACATTGCGGCTGCGACCAGGGCGGGGCCGTGCGCATTGGTCCAGTCGACGGAGTTGACGAAAGTTCGTATGTTGGTGCTTCCCGCGATGAACTCAATACTGGTTTCCTTCATCATCGTCGAATAGGAGCGCGTTAATTCGCCGATAGACCAGGTGAGATTGACGGGCATGTCAAATCCCGCCATGAAGATGGTATGAGTCAGCCTTTCCTTGAGTGCGAGAAAAGTATAGAAGGAGTCCACTCCTCCGGAAAACGCGGCACCCTGGCCTGTGGCTCCAGAAGCCGCGTCATCACGCAGGCTTGAAGAACGCACCTCGATGAGTTTGAACCGGTCTGGGAACCAGTCTCGAAAGACGCGCTGGTACCGATGAAGGCCTTCGCTGAATTTGCGGGAAAGAGAACCTTTGACCTCGATGTCCTCTCCGTTCTGCATCGCGAGCAGCAAAAGAGCCACGACGAACGGATCGGAGTCGGCGGAGGGTTGAGAGTAAGCGGGAAAACGAAACCAGAGATTCTCCGAAATCCTGCTCACAGAGCCATGAACTTCAATTCTGGATGAGATCAGAAGTTCGTCTCCAACGGGCGTGACTCTTGGCGGATAGATGATCATATTCCGGTATCGCGTATCATGTTGCAACATGATTGATGCCAGAGAGAAACTTTCTCTTGCCGGGCCACCTTTAGTTGAATCTGCCGATCTGCGTTCATGGCTGATCCTTGAAGATGAGCATCTGCTGGTGTTCAACAAACCTGGATGGCTGATTTGTCACCCGTCCAAGAATGGCCCGTGGTCCAGCCTCGGCGGTGCAGTTCGCGAGGAATTCCAGCAGGACACGATCCGGTTTGTGTATCGACTCGATCGTGAGACCAGCGGCGTGATCGTTCTCGCAAGGACAGAGGCAATCGGCGGCCATCTCCAGAGCGCTGTACGTCAGCGCAAGATCGGTAAACTCTACGCCGTTATTCTTGAAGGCGAAATGACCGAGCCTCTGACAGTGAATCAGCCGCTCGGACCGGATCCCACCGCGAACGTTACCGTGAAGCAGTGCGTTATGGAAGGCGAGGACTCCCAGGAGGCGATCAGCATTTTTCATCCGCTGGCAGTTCGCGGAGGGCACACACTGGCGGGAGTTCAACTGAAAACAGGACGCAAGCATCAGATCCGTGCCCACGCGGAATGGTTAGGTCATCGTGTGGTGGGTGACAAGCTTTACGGATCGGATCCCGGTCTCTATCTCGAATTTGCCGTCAATGGTTGGACGGCCAGGCATTCCTCATTGCTAAGCATGACGCGCCAGGCCCTCCATTGCGCTGCAATAGATCTCCGACCAACAGGATTGAATTACCTCCTGCGAGCCCCCTGGCCCGCGGACATGGCCCGTTTCGCGGAACAGCGCATGGCCTTGCCGTTCGCGGAAGCCCAGCAACTACTTGACACCTTCGTTGGTGAGAATCTGAAATAAAAGGGGCCAGACGTGTCATTCCCCTTTATTGCTCAGCAGTAAAGGGGAATGACACGTCTGGCCCCTTTCTTATTTCCGCTCCAATGTGGTTTTGCCTGCAGCAGCCTGCTCGTCAACGGCGATGGCGTAAAATCCGCTGACAGCATAGGTGTTCATTACGGCCACCATGTCCATTACTCCGCGCTGACCGAATAACTCGACGGCTTTTGCGAATGTGGCAGAGTCCACTTTTTTGTCGGTAAACAGTTGGCGGCCGAAGCGAATCACCGTGGCGTCCTGTTCGGCGATGCCCGTAAGCGGGCCGCCATTTCGCACGACATCGATGACTTTGGCATCGACCCCGGACCTTACCGCAGTGGCCTCATGTCCGTTCCATTCCAGGTTGTAGTTGGTTTCCCGGCAGGCGACCATAATCGCAAGCTCGCGTACGTGTGCGTTCAGCGTTCCCGCCACTGCCGCATTATGGAGATCAAACAGAGCTTTGGCGACAGCGGGATTGTATGCAGCGAAGGCCAGAGGCCCGCCCAGCACGCCTGCGGGACTGCGGCCTGGCAGAACGTCGAAAATCTTCTGGTTCGCTTCATCCAGATTCTTGCGCTCGAGATATGGGAGCCGGGCCCGTGAATCCGGATTGATGTCCGCGGGAAGTTTCGTGGCAGCGGTTTGTGCGAAGGCTGTGAATGTGCACACGGCCACCAGCAGTATGGCGGTGCCGTGGAACCTGGGGCGAAGTAAGCGCATTGTTTTTCTCCCTGAGAGTTGTCAGATACTTTCCTCGCCGCCCGTTTCGCAGCATCGGCTGGCGAAGGCTATTGCCGAGGAATAGTACTTTGGAAATGCACTTACCGCCCGAAAAAACGCAGGTTCATTTGATGTTCGCCGCTTCCAACACCAGGCACTCAGGCATACGTTTCAACGTGCACGCTGCGGGAATCCTCCAATTGACAACGCAGCGTGGCGTTTTCCATTTCCAGTTCGAAGATGCGTTGCTTCAGGACGTGGATCCTGGATTCAAGATAGTCATACATCTGTTCGCTGTCGCGATTGTCGTGGAAGTGAGACTGAGATTGATATCGGCTGAGTCTTGTTTCTTTCATGAACCGAGTATCCGCGAATCTCTTCAGTCAGGAAATTGTCCAAAAGTCCCTACCGGTGCCTGGCACCTTTGGGTGATGCCAATATGCACTCCTTTGGTACAAAGAGCCATGCTTCGTCCTGGGACACAACTGCTTAGCTCAATTTCCCCGGAGTCCGCTGCTCTTTCGCCCGGTACCAATCCACTTCTGGCGAGCCGATTGGGCATCCCCGGCTTTCCCAAAGAAAATAGGCCTCTTGCCGGACTTCACTTTCCGGTACGACTACGACTTTGGCAATGGTGCGGGGGCGGGTCCGGGGCGGAGCCGACTTGGATACAGCGGGCGCTGGCTTCTTTTTAGCTGGAGCTCTGGTTGCTTTGGCTGGTTTCGAGTCTGCATTTTTCTGTTTCTGTGTCATGTCTTTAAACCTCGCGGTAAAAACGAAAAAGGTTTTCGGCGGGATGAACCAGCCGAAAACCTCATTGTTTGCACAGACACCATTGTTCCTGTGACAGCGCCTATTATCTTACGAAACGCTGTTAGAGGCTTCGAGATTTTCAAGGCTGGGCGGGGAGTGTTGCCATAATCGCCTTGACAGCATCTGCAATTTCGCTCTAAAAGAACTAAAGTACACGGTCGTACTTCAGCCCGACACCGCCGTCACAAATTTTCTATCCCAGTACACTAAAACGACAACGACGTCCCGGAATAACCCTGCAAGTGGTGATTTCGAGGCGTTTTTTTATTGAGTCGAATTGCAATGAATCGTCATGTAGACGCAGATCCATATCCCTGGCCCTACAACGGAGATCTCCGCGCCGAGAACACGGTGGTCCTGATTATCGATATGCAGACCGATTTCTGCGGCGAGGGAGGCTATGTCGACAAGATGGGTTACGACCTTTCCCTGACGCGTGCTCCAATTGCGCCTATTCAGAGCGTTCTGTGTAAGGCACGCGAGAAGGGTTTTCACGTCATGCACACTCGCGAGGGCCACCGTCCGGATCTGGCGGACCTTCCGGCGAACAAACGATGGCGCAGCCAGCGCATCGGCGCAGGGATTGGCGATCCAGGCCCCTGCGGAAAAATCCTGGTCCGCGGCGAGTCCGGCTGGGAAATTATTCCGGAGTTGGCGCCGCTTGAAGGCGAAGCCGTCATCGACAAGCCTGGAAAAGGATCCTTCTACGCTACGGATCTGGATCTGCTCCTGCGTCGAAGAGGTGTTCAAAACATCGTGCTTGGTGGAATCACCACCGACGTTTGCGTTCATACCACCATGCGCGATGCCAACGACCGTGGATACGAGTGCCTCATGCTCTCCGACTGTACCGGCGCTACCGATTACGGTAACTATCGTGCCGCTTTGAAAATGATCACGATGCAGGGTGGGGTTTTCGGAGCCGTGGCCGATTCCGCGGCATTCATCAAGGCGATCTCAACATGATTATGGAAACGACAAAAACAATCATCGTCGATGCGGAACCTTATGCGTTCGAATTCTCTCCGTCAACGTGCGCTTTGTTGATCATCGACATGCAGCGCGACTTCCTCGAGCCCGGCGGCTTTGGCGAAATGCTGGGTAATGACGTGTCGCAGCTGCGCTCTGCCATCGAACCCAATCGCAGGCTTCTCGCAACGTGGCGCTCTAAGAATCTTCAAGTGATGCACACGCGCGAAGGCCATCGTCCGGATCTGACGGATCTTCCACCGGCCAAGAAAATTCGCGGCCGCGGAAAAACGACCATCGGAGACGCGGGCCCCATGGGTCGCATTCTCGTTCGTGGCGAGGCGGGCCACGATATTATTCCAGAGCTCTATCCACTGCCGTCCGAGCCGGTCATCGACAAACCCGGCAAAGGTGCATTCTTCGCTACAGACCTGCACGCGATTCTTCAGAACCGAGGTATTCAGCAGCTCATCGTTACCGGCGTGACGACAGAAGTCTGTGTGAACACCACCGTTCGCGAAGCCAACGACCGTGGTTACGACTGTCTTGTTCCGTCTGATTGTGTTGGTTCTTACTTCCCCGAATTTCAAGCGATGGGTTTGAAAATGATCAAAGCACAGGGCGGCATCTTCGGGTGGGTGTCGAGCTCTGAGAAATTGTTGGCTGTCCTCTGACGAAAGGAAACGAAGATGAAACCAAAGTTATGGGTACCTGGCGACTGGAACGCGTTTTTCGGCTTCGGCACAAACATCCTGGTGAACCTGCTCACCTTAACCGGACTGCTGCGATTCGTTCTAAAGATGCCTGATGACCTTGTGTTTCATCGCATACTCCCGGCAACGGGATTGATGCTGTGCCTGTCCACGTTTTATTACGCGTACCTGGCGTATCGCCTTTCCAAAAAAACGGGCCGAACCGATGTATGCGCTCTGCCTTCCGGAATCAGCGTCCCTCACATGTTCATCGTGACATTTGTGGTGATGCTGCCGATTGCCCTCAAGACCGGCGATCCCATCAAGGGATGGGAGGCGGGTCTCACCTGGGTGTTCATCCAGAGTTTCGTTCTCATGATTGGAGGTTTTGTCGGACCGTGGATTCGAAAGGTCACGCCGCGAGCTGCGCTTCTTGGAACGCTTGCCGGAGTTTCCATCACGTTCATCTCCATGCGGCCGGCGCTTGAAGCATTTCTGACTCCTGTTATCGGAATCACGTGTTTCGCAATCATCCTGCTGAGCTGGTTTGGAGGCGTTCGTTATCGGGGAATTCCAGCGGGCCTTGTTGCCATCGGCGTAGGCACAGCAATTGCGTGGGGTTCGACGGCGCTGGGGTTGAACTTTGGAGGGATGACGCTTCAGGGTCTTACATCTTCAGTAACAGACTTTGGCTTCCGATTTCCCATTCCGGCATTCGGACATGTGTTCTCAGGATTCCAGTTCCTTGGTGTGATTCTGGTCACAGCCATTCCATACGGCATTTACGACCTGGTCGAGGCCATCGATAACGTCGAAAGCGCCGCAGTCGCAGGGGACAGCTATCCCACGACGCGGGTGCTGACCGCGGATGGAGTTGTCAGTCTGATCGGATGCATGATGGGCAATCCTTACATCAACGCAGTCTATATCGGGCATCCCGGTTGGAAGGCCATGGGTGGCCGCATCGGTTATTCCGCCGGAACCGGAATCATGGTCATCGCGTTGTGCTGGTTCGGCACGATTTCCGTGATGCTCGCGCTAATACCCAGTGTCGCCATTCTTCCAATCCTTCTCTACATCGGCATGCTGATCGGCTCGCAGGCGTTCCAGGAAACGCCAAGAAGACACGCGCCAGCCATCATTCTGGCGCTGGTTCCTCACCTGGCGAACTGGGGCCTCACGATGATCAACAACTCTCTGGCGGCAGCAGGCACCGTGGTTGCGGCTCTGAGCCACGAGCAACTGGGTGAACTGATCACAAAAATGAAGGACCAGGGTGTGCTTTACGATGCGATGCAGATACTCGGGGGCGGCTCGATTCTCGGCGGCCTCGTTCTGGGCGCAATCGCGGTGTTCATCATCGAGCGCGAATTCATGAAAGCTGCCGGCTTTGCCATGGCTGGCGCGGCGATGACTTTCTTCGGATTCATGCACGGTGAACAGATTGGTATCGCGCAGACTCCTACCGTTGCCGTGAGCTACGTAATCATTGCCGGAATCCTGGCGGGATGTGCAAAGTATGCAACGGTGCCGGCAAAACCTGCGGAGGAAGAAACCGAAATCGAAGGCGAGGGCGTTCCCGCGTAGGTATTTTCGCGGAAGTGCTGCTAATTTGATTTCATGGAAAACGATCCGCAACAGGTTCTCCGGCTCAATGATCTGTTTCAGATTTCAAATTGGCAGCACACGCTCCCATGGAAACCGTTTCGAGACGGTGTCGACATTTACCGTCTCTATGGCGGCGCGGATGGCGGCCCGTCCGCAGCATTGCTTCGCTATCATCCGGGTTCACGTGTCGGACTTCACGAGCATGTCGGATATGAACACATTCTTGTCTTGTCGGGGTCGCAGGTAGACGAGAACAGCAAATCGGAAACTGGCACTTTGATTGTCAATCCGCCAGGCACACGACACAGTGTTTTAACCGAGGGCGGATGCATCGTGCTCGCAATTTACGAAAAGCCGGTTCACTTCCTGCAACCGGCAACTCCGATCAAGGAATAACCATGGCACCGGACGTTCTGCTCGCCGTTAATGGCACGTTGATGCGCGGGCTCGAGCTGAATTCAAATCTTGTTTCCGCCGGTTCCGCTTTCGTTCGCGAGGCGACGACGGCTCCGGTCTACCGCCTCTGGTCCATTGGCGATCGTCATCCGGCCATGATGCGTTCGGAAACTGGCGGCGCTTCGATCGCTGTCGAGATCTGGTCGGTTCCAGCAGAAGGCATGGCTGCGATTCTTCAGAACGAACCTTCAGGTTTGTGCATCGGCAAGGTTCGACTCGCGGACGGTGCCGAAGTTCTGGGAGTCCTTGGAGAACCCATTCTCTGTGAGCACCAGCTGGAAATCACTTCATTTGGCGGCTGGCGTTCTTACATTGGGCATCTGGATCAAGTTCGCCGCAGTACTGGCGGAACGAAACCGAAATAATTCTCCGGAAGGCAAGTTTTAGTCGCCAGCTTTCAAAACAGACCATTGCGCACGGGTTCATTTAATACGGTCCTCCCAAGTTGTGTGATAGTTTGAGGCCCTTCGACGACTAGTTTGTCGTCAGGATTCGACATCACCTTTATTTGGAGGATCACCATGATCACCAGCATCGCTTTCGTGCTTCTTGGCGCTGCGGCTGCCGCAACTCCGTGTGAAAAGCTTGCAACGCTGAATATCTCCAGCGCCACCATCACCAGCGCGACCGTCATTCCTGAAGGTCCGCCCGCGCCTCGCGGCGGCGGTGGCGGCGCACGCGGAGGAGGAGCGGCGCGTGGTGGTGGAGGTGGCGCTCCTCAAGCCGGTGCCGGTGCAGCTCCAGCGGTCACCGGTCAGTTGGGCGATGTCCTGACGGTTCCGAGTGGTGAAGCCCCGGCGCTTCCACCAGCAGGCGGCGCTGCAGGTGCGCCTCAAGCGGCTGGCCAGCGTGGAGCAGGTGCTCGAGGGGGCGGAGCTGCAGCTCAGGCGCAACCTCCGGCAAACATACCGGCACACTGCCGTGTTGTGATGGTTCTGAAACCAACCGCGGATTCCATCATCAATATGGAACTCTGGCTGCCCACCCAGAACTGGAATGGAAAGTTCATGGGCGTCGGTAATGGAGGGTTTGCCGGATCCATTCAAGGTCTGGGCAACGACATGCCGCAGGCCATTCGACTCGGTTACGCCACAGCCGGCACGGACACCGGGCATCAGGATTCAGGCGGAGCCTGGGCGATCGGCCATCCTGAAAAAATGATCGATTTCGGCTACCGCTCGACGCATGAAATGACTTTGAAAGCCAAGCAGATCATCAAGGCCTTCTATGACGAGAACGCGAAGTATTCCTACTTCAAAGGATGTTCCACCGGTGGGCGCATGGCGGTAATGGAAGCCGAGAGGTATCCCAATGACTATGACGGTATCATCGCAGGTTCTCTTGCCAATCGCCACATTCACATGTGGACCTCCGGCTTTGCGCGAAGCATTGATCTTTCGCGTCATCCGGAAGGGGCCGTGTCGGCCGAGAAAGCCACTCTCGTGAATCAGCTGGTCACGAAAACCTGCGACACACTTAAGGAAGGCTTCCTGAACAATCCGCGGCAATGCAAAGTGGATTTTTCCACGCTGCTCTGCACTGGGGGTAAAGACGATGCCACGTGCCTGACCGCTCCACAATTGAAGACCGTGGAGACTTACTACGGCGGATTAAAAAATTCAAAAGGCGAATTGATTTTCTCGGGTCAGGCTCTCGGCAATGCCATTGGCGCACAGCGAAGCACGAATCAGGCTCCGGGCAATACGTTTGATCTGATGCGTATTGCCTACAACGATCCGAATGTCGATTGGCACAACTTCGACCTCGATAAGGATATGAAGTTCCTCGACGAGAAGATCGGCTATGTGGATGCGGTGAATCCCAATCTGAGCAAATTCAAATCAAGCGGCGGAAAGCTGCTGATCACGCACGGATGGGCCGACACCACGATCACTCCGGAGACCACCATCTGGTATTACGAATCGGTGCTGGACAAGATGGGCAAGAATCAGAGTGACTGGATGCGCCTGTTCATGGTGCCCGGCATGGGCCACTGCGGCGGCGGTCCAGGTGTGAATACGTTCGACTCCATCGGCGCGCTTGAGAAATGGGTGGAGAAGGGCATCGCCCCGGATACGATGATGGGAAAGAACAACGCCGGGACATTGACGCGGCCGCTGTGCCAGTATCCTCAGGCTGCGGAATACAAAGGAAGCGGCGATCTGAAGGACGCCGCGAACTGGGCCTGCAAAGCGCCGGCAACGGCATCCAAGAGCAAATAGGAAATATCGGACTATTGGAAGTCGATAGTCCACGGTTTCTAGAGTCCGCTCCAAAGGGCGGACTCTAGAAAATCATGAAACCCAGAGTTTCAATAAGTTCGATATCGGCAGTGTCTACCAGTGGACTGCCCTGGACTTCGGCACGCGTGATGTTCAGAAAGAGTTTCTTGTCCGGTGAGTTGACCTTCTCAATGGCGCTGGATGGAATTATTACATTCTTGCCACCGATCCAATTGCTGGTATCAATAACCACATAACGGACAAACCAATTCTCGTCGACCAGGAACTCGGTCACATGACCAATCCCGCCGTCGGTCGCGTGAGCGTGAAAGCCGCGCATATAACTCGCTTTGTGGAGCATGGTGCCCTCCAGTGTGGTTGATTGCTGCCGAGTATATACGGCGTGTTTGTCATCTGTCGAATCAGCGGATCAACCAACCGGCGAATCGATGCCATGCGTCCGTACGCGAAAGAATCAACCGGAACGGAATCGATAAAATGATCAGTACCGTGCCCCGGATATATACGCGATGGATGTGTTTGCGGCTGATGCGATCGTAGATCGGCCCGGCAAGAACCAGTGTCAGGGCCATCGGGATCAAGGCGAGTGTGGGCAATCGTCCGAATGCCGCCGGGATGATCCCTCCAACCATCGCAAGAAGCATCAGGCGTTTGTGCGTTTCGGGTTGACGCCGGAAATAGAGCGCGGCAGCAAGGAAACCAAGAAAGAGCAGGAGCCCAGAGGGACGACTGGAAAATTCAGCGCCTCGACAGTGTCACGCGGTGTTCTCGGGCCCGTCCACCCCGTGCGGACGCCGGCGATCGCTGTGATATATCCCGCCACAAGGATTGCCAGAGCAACGATGACCCCGAAGAGTCCCAATCGCCGATGGATATCCGTTCGCCGGTTGGCCACGAGGAAAACCTGAACGGCGAATACCAGCATCCACGTTGTGAACAGTGCCGCGTGAAGTTGAATCAGAGGGGAGAGTTTCGGTCCACCGGACGTCTTCAAATAATAGGTTGGACCAAATCCAGCAAGGACTGTCGCAATCGCCATCGCGGTAAAGGCAGCATAGAACAATCGATCCCGGCGCCAGCGGCTCGCGGTGGCGTCGGCAGTCTGAGGAGCAATCGTCTGTGTTACGGGCATTGCGTGCTTTTAAGGCAGACCTCTTCGAAAATCAGCGACCTACTTGTCGTACCGACGAAGACTTTACATGTCCCCCTGTTATATTCCACGTCATGTCCGCAGGGAATAGCGCATGGACCGGTTTGAGGTGGCACCGCGTTGCCCTCTTCGGCATCATTCTCAGTATGGCGCCTCCTATCGGCTTCATGCTTGCGCAGAACTTTCGTGGTGAAGCTTTGCCCGTCGTGCAGCGGGCCGCTCCTGTGGAATTCTCGCGTTTGCGCTTCCTGACTTTCGTCTTTGGCCGTGAGGGGCCCATGGATACCCCGCTCTCTTCTCCGCCAGTGATGGGACGCGAATACTTTGTTGAAGCCGATCTCTCTGGTATCGAATCGGCTGCGAGCATCCGATTTGAACTGCTCGATGTGAACGGGCGCCCCCTGCAGCAACTCAGAATGTGGAAGGCTTCTGACGGCTCAGGAGACGGAGAATTTTATGGCTTCATTACAGTACCGACCCAACCTTTTCGCGCAGCGGTCACCGGGACAATGACGACTGGCTCCCCGCTTCGCACCGTCCTCGGCGTTCTGTTTCAGCCCGTCGCCAACGGGCCCGCCGATACGCAGGTACTGCCGCCGGGAATTCCGGCAAACCAGATCAGTCAGCTTCAGGAAATGGTGAACGCATATCGACAGCAGATACGTGCACGGGCAACACAAGCTGCAGCCGACCATCCCGGTGGAGTGATTGTATTCGCGCGCACGCAGGTCTCCGCCATTGCGTATGAGCCGCTGTTCTCGGCATCCGGCGGCCCAATTGGAATGCGACTTCGCTATTCGATTCGTTTTGCGGAGCGGCAAACCATCACGGCTGTGCCTCACGTATTTCCGGTATATCAGGAGGCGGCCTGGCGTGGGATGGTGAGCATGAAACCCTTATCCGGAACCATCACCCCCACGCCGCAAATGGCAGGTGTTCAATCCCAGCAAGACGTTATTGCTTATCAGGCGACGGCAACTTACCTGGCGGGCGTCACTTACACATTCGCGGTCGACATGGTTCCCGATTTTGTTTTTCATGGAACGCAGAGCGGACGATTCTGTATTCACGAACAAAAGTTTACGAACCGCACCGTGTGGAATGCCCTGGTGGCCAGCCAGGCACCGATACCGTACACCGTGACGATCAGCGATACCGGAACTGTCGCGACCATTCCTCCCTTCTTGCCGCAACGAACATTCCATGAAAGCTTCGCTGCAGGCGGAGCAGGGGATTGCGGACCCGTGCCGAATATTCGATTCTAGCGATCCACCGTTTTCGCCCTGTGAATTTGCCTCTTTGCCCTTCGGCAGGCTACCCTTCGTTGCAGTTTAAAACAACTCTGCCATTACCCCATTCTGTCGCTGCAGAATCCGGACGCAGAATTCTGTAACAGAACCCACTCGGCCAACGACTATATGGATGTGAGCGCGCAGGAAGACCTTTACAAGGAAGCGACGCAGACATATGGCGTCACGCTTCAGAGGCTCGCGCGGGCTTACGAATCGGATCCGGATAAGCGGCGGGACCTGCTTCAGGACATACATCTCGCGCTCTGGCTCAGTCTGGAAAAGTACGAAGCGCGATGCTCGCTTCGAACGTGGGTCTATCGGGTGGCTCACAACACGGCGACGTCTCATGTCATTCGACAGCACCGGACAAACTCCCGGGAGCTATTCAGTCTCGAACAAATCGAGGCCATGCCGGATGGCGCTGACCCGGCACGAGACGCCGGCGATCGCATGGCGATCGAGCGGTTATTCGAATTGATCCATAAGTTGAAGCCTCTCGAGCGTGACGTGATGTTGTTATACCTCGAAGACCTGGATGCGGCGTCCATTGCAGAGATTACGGGGATTTCAGCGGTTCATGTGAGAGTGCAGATTCATCGAATCAAATCGATTCTGGCACGACGGTTTCACAGGGGAGGGCAATCGTGAGTTCACAACCTCATGAGCCGGATTTTAAGAACATCTGGCAAAACCAGGAAACGGAGAAAGCAATCATGTCGGTTGAAGAAGTGCGTCTAAATGCCCGGAGATTCCTGCGCCGGAAGCAGCGTGACCTGGTCGCTCGAACCGCATTTGTGATACTCGCAGCGGTCTTCTGCGGAGTCTTCTTAATGAGCGCCCGGATCACCTCCTTGCGTTTTGTTGCGGGACTGGTCATGGCCATTCTGCTGACAAGCACGGTTTGGAGCGTGTATCGGGCCTACCGGAGATCCAGAGGGTCTTCGGTTCATCCCGGACCGAATGCGGCTATGACGTCGTGTCTGGAATTCTATCGAAGCGAATTGGAAACGCAGCGGGAGTATGCAAGACAACCGGCATGGCTACTGATGACGGTACTTCTGATCATCGCGTGGATGACTCGTGACGCGCTGATGCGCAACAGTACGGCTCCGTTTCGAGCCCTGCTCCCGTACGTGCTGTTTGCAGCGGCTGGAATGATCGTGCTTGTGGCGGTGAGAAAGATACAGGCCCGGCGGGTTCAGGACGACATTGACGCGTTGGATGCGTTCGAAGGCGAAATGCTTTCAGGAGGGAGCCATGACACCACTGTCGATGAACACAAGAAGTAGGGAGTTCCTGCATTCCATGCGGCCGCTGTTTCTCGGTATTCCAACGTTCGTTGTCGTTTCTGTTTTTCTGCTCTGGTCCCTCGCGAAACTGGCGACGTGGGTATTCGCCGTACTGAAAGCCGTCAAATAGCGACCGGCAGGAAAGGCTGACAAAGCAGGTGTGCGTTGCACTATCGCCTGATGATCCGTCGCAGCAGATAAAAGCCCCAGAACCCCATTCCCACGATCCACAACTCCGCCGCCCACGCGAGGTGACTGAAATAAGACTCCGGACTGAAAGGAGCTCCGATGCGTGCAAACATAGCGAGGATACCGGTGACCAGACCAATGCGCAGGGGCCACGATCGATATTCCTCCGTCAACGCATGGCCGCCATGGGACAACACGACGCGGGTTCCAACGGCCAGGATCAACAGCGTGAATCCTCCGATGAACATCACATGCAGGAAGTCGATGCGGTATCTCGAAGCGGCAACCACCAGCCACAATGCCGCGATCAGGAGCCAATGTGCCATCCAGACGCACCACGCGAGAGTTGTACGAGTAACAGGGGTACGCCACGGCTGGATATTCACCAGAATCACCAGCGTCGCGACGGATGCGCGCAGCCACGCCAGATTCGGAAGCTCCAATCCATATTCTGCGATTACCGATACCACCAGCAGGAACCCGGCAGCCGCATAAAATTCCCGGCGCAGGACTACAGTACGAGGCAGCTTCGCCTTCGCTGAAAGGTTCTCGAGGTTCTGAAAATTGGGAAGCTGAGCAAAACCGAGCAGGCGCGGTCCGAGAAAACCACCGACTCCAAGTACCAGTAACAGAACCATTCCCTCCGTCAGGAGCCGCTTGCCCAGCAGGTCCAGCGCCGGTGCAATGAACTCCAACGCAATTCCGGCGTTGATAATTGCTCCGGCCATGCCGGCGAATAATCCCAGGCCGACGAAAACGAAAGTTTCCGGGGGCGAATGCTGACGCTTGACGAAGCAACGTACGACAACGGTAATAAAGGTGGCGTGGGCCACGATGAACATCAGGTGGCCAACGGTGAAGTACTGAAGTTCGAAGGCAATCAGCTGCGCCACCAGCAGTGAAGCCAGGAAGTATTGGATCGTGCGTGATGGAGCGGATGTCCCAGTGAATTTCGGTACTGCCGTCCACAGGAACCCAGCGATGAATGCGTAAAGGAAGGAGTCGGTTTGGACGAAGGCGTGCGATCTTCCCGAATAACTCGATGTCACTCCCCAGTGATACATAGGCCAGATCGACACTCCGGCAATTCCCAGGACTATTCCGAGCGGAAAGAAGACCCGATAGGGATCCCCGGGGCTCCCGTGTTTTTCTGAAGCTAGGGAACTCGTACCGGCCTCCACATGGCTTTGTAAGCCAGCAGCGAAGCCATAACCAGTGGCATCACACCGAGACCAATGAACACCAGATCCGCCGGCAAGCGAAACCACTCTACGGTATGAACCGATGGCTGTCCCAGAAACAGCGGGCTGCGTGCGTGCCAGTAACCGTTGTGAAGCACGTCGAGAAGCTGGAGTATGCCGGCAGGAAACAGATTCAGGATCACCATTAAGAGGAGGCCGACATTCAAACCCCAGAAGGAGAGTCGAACATACTTCTCTATCGAAGCCCACACGCTATTCGATGACAACTGACGCAGCGCAAACACGACCAGCGCAACGCCCAGCATTCCAAACACGCCCATCATGGATGCATGCCCGTGGTTTGGAGTGAGAATGGTACCCACTTCAAAATAGCTCACGATCGGGAGATTGATCAGGAAGCCGAAGACTCCGGCGCCAAGAAAGTTCCAGAAACCCACAGCCATCAGGAAGTAGAACGTCCATCGATGTGGTACCGAAACCGGCTTGTTGCAAACATCGCATTCGCCGGAGCTGAGTTTAACGAAATCCCAGGCGTCGAGCGTCAACAACGTCAAGGGTACCACTTCCATTGCGGAGAACACGGCCGCAAGCGCCATGGTGATTTCCGATTGGCCCGTCCAGTACCAATGGTGTCCCGTTCCGACGATGCCGCTGCCCAGATAGAGAATGGCGTCGAGATAAACAACGCGTGCCGCTGTCGGTTGTGAAATTACACCGAGATAGTAAAAGATAATAGCGACCATGACGGTAACGAACAGTTCAAAAAATCCTTCCACCCATAGATGGATGATCCAGAATCGCCAGGTATCGACGATGGAGAAATTGGTTGTGCTCGAGAAGAAAAATGCGGGGAGGTAGAACAATGGAATCGCAATCGCCGCATACATGAACAGCGCGGCGACGTCGCGGTGCTTGGGATCGGTTCGCCTGGGCGCAACGGCACGGAACAGCAGAAAGATCCAGAACACCAGTCCAATTGCCAGTAGTATCTGCCACACGCGGCCGAGATCCAGATATTCCCATCCCTGATGACCCAGCCAGGACCAGAGATTGCCCAGCATGCGGTTTATCCCAAGCAGCTCTCCCAACATGCTTCCCGCAACAACCAGAACCAGGGCCCAGAATAGAACGTTTACG